>JGI24025J20009_10001203_pt1 | contig 19734 bp, 13 predicted proteins | sample Cruoilmetagenom3_FD_20009 | JGI IMG/M metagenome (IMG submission 20009) | reverse complement strand
ATCGATTCTTCTGTTTAGACACTGGCTCGTGAGCACGTTCAACTCAATCTCGGCCATATTCAACCAGCTCCCATGCTTCGGGGTGTACACAAACTCGAATCTGTCCCATATTGCCTTTGCCTTATTCGGCTGAAACGTTTCATATAACGATCCGGGAACGTGTGTGTTCAGATTGTCCATCACCAGCGTTATTTTTAGCCTTACCACATAGGGGCCTCTAATGTGCTCTTGGACAATAACCCAATTATTCACAGTATCCTGCCTCCTGCTGTATGCATATCCCTGTCTGTTCTTGGCTTTGTCCTGATCGGATTCGGACTTGAGGAACGAGCGCAAGAGGGCGTGAACACCACAAAGTTATGAACATCCACGCGTTTGTAGCAACATTTAATATGAAGCATCCTGATAGGTCTACTGAATGACGATGCTGAGCATACTCAACCTGAGGACCCACTTCCCATCAAGGGATGGGCTGGTAAAGGCGGTGGATGCCGTAGATCTAAGCATAGAGGAGACGGAAAATGTCGGGCTGATCGGCGAGACCGGCTGCGGAAAGACGGTTTTAGGGCTATCCATAATACGCCTGCTCCAGCCTTCCACCCTGATAGAGGGCAAGATCCTGTATAAAGGCAGAGATCTTTTGACCCTGAGTGAGGAGGAGATGCGTAAGATGCGTGGAAAGGAGATTGCCATGATCCTCCAGAACCCGACGACCTCATTGAACCCTGTCCTGAAGGTGGGCGATCAGATAGCAGAGGCTATCAGCCTGCATCAGGGTCTGGATAAGAGGGAGTCAAGGCTGAGGGCGATCGAGATGATCGAGTCGGTGAAGATACCGGACGCATCCAGAAGGGCAAATCAATATCCACACGAGTTCAGTGGAGGTATGAAGGAGAGGGTCATGATCGCCATGGGACTGGCCTGTGCCCCCTCCTTCATCATCGCAGACGAGCCGACCAAGGGGCTGGACGTAACTGTAAAAATGCAGATAATCGATCTCATGAAAGAGGTAACCGAGCGTAAGTCCATGTTGATCATAACCCACGATCTTGGCGCTGCCGGGGAGATCTGCGATAAGATCGCCGTCATGTATGCTGGAGAGCTCATCGAAGAGGCACGGGTCGAGGACGTATTCGAAGATCCGTGGCATCCCTACACTCGGGGGTTTATAAAGTCCCTCCCAAGCATGGGGCTGAGGCCAATAAGAGGAACCAGTCCCTCTCTCATAGATCTCCCATCGGGCTGCAGGTTCCATCCGAGATGCGACCACGCAATGGCAGTCTGCAGGAGAACACATCCCGAGATGATCGAGACGGATGGACATTCTGTGAGGTGCTTACTGTATGCTTGAGGTCCAGGACCTGAAGAAGTATTTCGTATCAGGTATGCTGAATAAGCACTACGTAAAGGCTGTAGACGGCGTATCCTTCCAGATAGGGAGAGGCGAGACGCTGGGGCTCGTAGGAGAGAGTGGGTGCGGCAAGACGACCCTTGGTAGATTGCTGCTGCGGCTGGTAGAACCTACATCTGGCAAGATCGTCTTCGATGGAACGGATATAACCAGGTTAAACAGGCGAAAGCTCAGAAGGATCTGGCCACGTATGCAGATGATCTTTCAGGACCCTGACTCCTCTCTAAATCCGAGGATGAAGATAGGCGACAGCATCGCCGAGCCCTTTAGGCTGAAGAGGCGGGAGAATTTGAAGAAGAAAGAGATACATGACAGGGTTTTGGAGCTGGTAGAGACTGTAGGGCTCAATCCAGAGCACATAAATCGTTATCCATACCAGCTCAGCGGTGGGCAGAACCAGAGAGTTGTTCTCGCTAGGGTCCTTGCCATAAATCCCGATTTCATCGTTGCGGATGAACCCACGGCGTCTCTGGACGTCTCCGTCCAGGCGCAGATACTCAACCTGATCCAGGATCTGAAGAGGGAGTATAACCTCACCATTCTGTTCATCTCGCACGATATGGAGGTGGTCCGGCATATGAGCGATAGGATCGCGATGATGCATCAGGGAAGGATAGTAAAGGTCGGCAATGCCTGGGAGATATTCGAATATTCAAGACGCCGGGATGCTAATGCATCGACCCTTCCAGCATCGGCACGAGGCTCTCTTATAATCTGATGATAAAAAAAAGAATGTTGTGAGAGATCTGCCGATCTCCAGAAGGGCGAATATCTTCGACACTTACAACTTGAGATCCCTTGATCCCCCCATATCCTTACCTCACATGGCCTCATTTTCTGATTATATGCCGACTGTATCTATATTCATTTGTAGTAAATATCTTGTAAAATTCAAGGGAATGCGAATAATTTTTGTGATTATAGTATGTGGCGGTTTTGTCTAACGTATCTGAGATGTCACGAAGATCCCGGATTGTGTGAGATAATACTATTACCGAAAAGTTTATTAACAAGGCACACAGAATTCTGTTAATCTAAGAGTAATGGAAGGGCAGTAAATGAATAAAAACGCATCTTATATAGTAGTGGTGATAGTCCTTGCATTGTGTGTACTGCTTGCACAAACACCTACCTGTGCAAGGCCTTCTGGTGATGCAAGCCAGGATCCAGATGGAATATTGGTGATCGCCACAAACTGGGATCCAAGCACGGCTAGCGGTGCACAATTCTGTGGAGGTGTATCTCCATATGGGACGAACATTTACGAGCCTTTGGTCTTCATAGATAATAACATGAACATTAAGCCTGGGTTAGCGGAGTCTTGGGAGAGAGTGGACGATTATACATGGCGATTTTATCTTAAAGAGGACGTAAAGTTCCATGACGGTACGACGTTTGATGCAGAAGCGGTGAAGTTCAATGTCGATAAGTGGCTAAACGACCCAGTATTTACTACGGTTATAGGTACTAGACTATGTATATTGAGCAAAGATCAGGTCGAGGTGGTAGATGATTACACTGTTGACATAACAACGACCAAGCCATTGGGATGCTTGCCGGGTCGGCTATCAAATCCGGGGCTGGTAATGGTCTCGCCGGACATGGATGATTATGGAATGCCAAGTGGGACTGGTCCTTTTAAGTTTGTGGAAATGATTCCAATGCAAACGCTCAAAGTGGTAGAAAATATACAATACTGGAGTGATTCTCCAAAGCTCGAAGAGTTAACCATCAAGACAATACTTGATCCGAGCACAAAAGTTATGGCTCTAGAAGCAGGCGAGGTCGATCTGATCTATGGTGTGCCGCTATCAGAGGTATCATCACTGGATGCAAATCCTGATATTCAAGTATTCAAAAAGATGGTGCCAAAAACCACGTTGCTCAGAGTAAATGCAAAGAATGTGCCGCTCACCGATGTTCGTGTAAGAAAGGCAATAAACTATGCGATTAACAAAGAAGATATTGTTGACTATATCCTAGAGGGTATCGGAGAACCAGCTAAGAGTTTTGTATCCCCACTAATTTCGTGGTCGGCAGATGATGAATTGGATTGTTATCCATACAACCCGGCGAAAGCAGAAGAGTATCTTGTAGAGGCTGGCTGGGCTGATTTAGACGGTGACGGCTATCTTGACAAAGATGGCGAAACACTTAAGATTGGTTTGACATATGTGAATGTGCCCGGAGGGTGTGTAGGATTTCCACCATTCTGTGAAGCCTTAGCAGAGGCAATCCAAGATCAGGTAAAGGATGTGGGAATTAAAGTAGAGCTGATTCCAATTGAACCCGGAATGTACTGGCCTACATTGATGAGCGAAGATTTTGATATGCTTATGGACTATTGGTCGCCTTGGGATGGTGATGCAAGTAGTCTAATATCGGATGTTTTCCATTCAGAGTCAGGTTTGGGTTTGGGAGTTAACCTGACAGCTGCTACTCAGGCGCTTGTAGATGAGTTGATAGACGAAGCGCTGGCAACGTCTGATCCGGACATTATCGATGAGAATTATCGTGAGGTGCAGAAGATCGTAATAGATGAAGAGGCAGCTTGGGTCCCTCTGGTTTATGAATATGAAATCGTAGCTGCAAAGAAGAGTGTGAAGGGGTTCGAGATACATCCACTCACCGCATGGGGAATTACGATGAAGGATGTGTATGTTGAAGGGTGAGGTAAAGAGAGATGAGAGTAATATCATGGTAATAGCTTGGAGATATATAAGTCAGCCAGGTCATTACTAAAAATAAAGGGGAGATGAGAAAAGATGGAATACGAAGAGTTTATAGAAGCCGGTTGCTTCTGCAATCACTAAACAAGCCCGTGTCGGGAGAGCATCATAACCAATAAAATTGGAATGTGGGGTGAGGCCAGTCTCACTCTCACTTTTTCATTTTCAAAAAATCGGGGGAAGTGCTAATGAAATACGTGCCATATTTGTTGGTATTTCATATAACAGGAAGATGCAATTTACAGTGTGCATACTGCTATGCAAGCTCATATGACCGAACAGATTTAGAAATTGAGGAGGCTCAGGATGTATTATCCCAAGCCAGCAAGTTGGGTACTAAGCATGTCATTTTAAGTGGAGGAGAACCATTACTTCATCCTGATTTCTATGAGATTGCCGAATATGCAAAGGAACTTCGACTAAAAGTTCACATAACCTCGAATGGTACAATGATTGATGAAATTGCTGCTAAGAAGTTAAAATTGTTGGATGCAATTGTCACAATTAGTCTTGATGGTTCATGTGCTGAAGTCAATGATCCGTTACGTGGAGAGGGGGTGTTTAGATCGGCAATAAATAGCATTGATAACCTAGTCAACTGTGGTGTTCCAACCACCATGCGGATGACATTAGTGAAATATAATGTCAGTGATGTGCGTAATTACATAAAACTTGCTATGCAACACAATATCAATAGATGTATAATAGAACGAGTAACTGGTATTATAGAAAATCCACAGTCCATGGAATTAGAACCATCAAGTAGTGATGTATTTCAATCTTTTAAAATCATGTCAGAATACATGAATGCTGGTGGGCCCAATATCGGATCAAACGACCCATTGTGGTTGTTATTTCGAAAAGACATACTGGAAAAATACATAAACAAAACACATATATGTGGTGGATGTACTGCCGGAATTGCATCAATATGTGTTAACCCTAATCATACAATCATTCCATGTCCCAGGTTACCAATTACGGTAGGTAATCTAAAAGAGAATTTGTTGGATGATATTTGGCACAATTCTGATGTTCTTCAAAACTTGCGCAATAGGGATCTTTTCGATGATTGTTCATCATGTAACTACAAATACATTTGTGGTGGTTGCAGGGGTGCAGCACACGCTCATGGCTCATATTTAGGTAAAGACCCACAATGCTGGATGTAAATAGATGAAATGCGTAATGTTAGTCACTGAGTCATGTAATCTAAGATGCAAATACTGTTATATCAGCGCTGGCGAAAGTGAGGTGCCAGCCGCGTCAACACAGCATATAATGCATATGATTGACCTGTTGGATACAACCAATGTAAAAAAGTTGACTGTCGGCGGAGGAGAGCCCCTCTTAAGAAGAGACATATTCGATATCTTAGATAAGGGTGCTGCAAGAATGCCCACGCATTTACTAACGAATGGGACGTTGGTAAACGAGAAAACAGCTCAAAAATTGGCTTTGAGTGGAGTAGATGGTGTGAGCATTAGCTTGGACTCTTCTACACCAAAAATCCATGATGAACTCAGAGATAAGTCATTCAATGCGGTTATCAATGGTATAAAACTTTGTGCGAAAGAGAGGCTGAACGTGGATATTGCAGCATGTGTGACTACTAAAAACTTTGGTTACGCGATGAATTTAATACGTTTTGCTGAAAATATTGGTGCTACTTCAATTACATTTGAAGGCTTAAATCCGGTTGGAAGAGCAAAAGATTGTGCAAATTTAGCATTAACGCCAAAACAAACAGATACCTTTTTACAAACTATATATGAGATACTGCATGACATAAAGCCAAACATTAAAATAATTATGTTTTACCCGCAGTGGGTAAGATGGGACGGTAATATGCCGGGTTGTGAGGTGGGAAAAAACATCTTTGGATTGCTTCCGAATGGTGATATACGTCCGTGTACTAATTTGCCGATAACAATAGGGAATATATTAAATGACGACTTCTCAGCCATATGGAACTGCGAATTGATGAACGACCTTCGCACGAAGCGAAATGGTGGTTGTAACACATGTCAATATCGAGAACAATGTGGTGGATGCCGAAGCAAAGCATATGCCACAGGGGATATATTTGGAAGTGATCCGTCTTGTTCACTGGCACAGAAAGAATTGGAGGTGAGATGATGGGCGGACGATGGATAAAATTTATAAATCTGCCTCGACCTTATTTGTTTGTTATCCCAGCGGCTGCTGGAGTTTGTGGGGTGTTTCTCTCCTGTGAAAATCCAAGTAACATTGCTATAACACTCGGAACTTTAGTTCCTGTTTTAGCATGGGCTGGTGGGCAGGTATTTAATGACTATTTTGATATTGACGTTGATAGAATAAAACATCCTGAGTGGCCAATTCCTTCTGGTGCTGTTTCTAAGCAAGAGGCTGCTATTTACGGGCTATTATTGTATATCACATGCCTGATTCTCGCTGCGTTTGCAAATATATATTGTCTAATAGCAAGCTTGTTGGCAATAACTCTCGCAACTCTTTATGGGTATTTAGGAAAGCTGAAGCGAAAAGGACTATTTAGAAATTTTTGTTTTGGATTAGCAGTTGCAACATGCATTTTAATTGGCTCTACTGTTGGTGAAAACACTTCGTTGTTAGTTATAGCGGTTATGGCTGTAGTCACACTTATATATACTGGAGATAATATCATTGGAAGATACCCAGATATTGAAATTGATAGAAAGATGGATATTTGTACTTTACCCATACAAATAGGAGAGAAATTAGCTGCAAAGATTGCTTTTTTGTTAACGGTATCTGCGGTATGTATTACAATGTTTCTCTGGCTATTAGGACTTCATATTTCGTATCTACCTACAGCTTTTATTGCCGGCCTATCTTTGACATCGTTGGCTTTCTCTGTTTTCAAAGATCCCGAAAAATTTGGTACACTACCGACTATCCTTTCACGTTATATGAGTCAGTTATTGCTTTACATCTCACTCATAATAGGAGCGAAAGGATGGTGACATAAGTTGGATAATGAACTTAAGGGGTCCTTAAATAAAGCAATTAGGTTTTTAAGAACAAGGAGAAATGAATAGCAAAAGTTTGGAAATAGCCGGGAGCATATGCTTTTGGCTATTATTTAATTTTTAGGAGTGAAAAACACAAAACAGGTTGATTAAAGGAGGAGGAGGGGAGGAGTGATTGATGAATAGTCGGCTTTCAGATGAGAAATATGATGTAATCGTAATAGGAGGAGGTCTTGGGGGATTGACCTGCGCAGCAGTCTTAGCGAAACGGGGGTACAAGGTTATTCTATTTGAACAGCACCACAAAGTAGGTGGTTACGCTACTACCTTTCAGCGCAAAGCACCTAATGGAGATGTCTTCAATTTCGAAGCATCCATCCACACAATCGTGGGTTGCAACGAGAGTGGTTTTATTACTCAGATGCTTAAAGAGGTTGGAACAAAAGAAGCTGTAAAGTTCATCAATCTTGGCCCAAACCACCTGAAGATTGTCCTTCCAGATAGAACAATCGACTTTCCATTTAGACAAGACGACTTCATTAGTATGTTGACCGCGCAATTTCCTGAAGAGGGACAAGATATTCAAAATTTTTTCAATGATCTGGATAATTTCTGGGCTCTCCTTCCGGATGTTCAAGCAAAGCCTCTATTCCCGGAGTTTCAAATGGATTTCTGTGAGCTACCAGAGTTCATGAAGGATTCCAATCAATCTTTTCAGTCAGTTTTATCATCCTACTTTGCCGATGGCAGGATATGTGACATTTTGTATGCACCCCTTAGTTATTATGGCTTAGGCGTCTCTGATATTAATTTCTTGAAATATGCGGTATCAATGAGAGAAATTTTCAGAGAGAAGAGCTATTGGATCAAGGGTGGCTCCCAGAATTTATCAAACGCCTTTACAAGTGCCATAGAAAAATATTGTGGCAGGGTGCGCGTAAACTCCATGGTGAAGAAGATTCTGATTGAAAGAAACAAGGCTATTGGAGTTGAACTTGAAGATGGGAGCATATATCATTCTGATTTTATCGTCTCCAATGCCGATGCAACTCTGACATTCTTCCAGCTGGTCGGAACCGAGAATCTGCCTGAGGATTTTGTAAAGGATCTTTCTGAAATGACTGCCACACTATCCTTTTTTGAAGTTTATCTCGGACTTGACGAGCGTTTTAAAATCCCTGATACATTCTCTTCGAGCTTTGACGTTGTTATCTTGGAGGAATATGGTATCCACAAAATCCCTGAAGTTACGGAGACGGAGAGACTCCCAATAGTTGGAATCACCAACTATACAATCTTTGACCCAACCCTCGCCCCAAATGGTAGGCAAATTATAACTATATTGGCACCGATGCAAACGGGCGATTTGAAGAGGGATTGGGGTGTCTCTAACTATAAAGAAAGAAATGAGAAATATCAAAGGAAGAAGGAAGCGATCATAACAGAACTTATTGAGAGGGCAGAGATAGTTTATCCAGAATTATCCAAACATATCCTTGTAAAAGAGGCTGCAACACCCTTAACATATCAAAGGTACACCATGAACAGGAACGGATCTCTTGGCTTTGACATCGAGTATAAGAGGCTACCGCAACAAACACCCGTCGAGTGTCTCTATCTGGCAGGTGGATGGACAGAACCACATGGTGGGGTACTGGGCGTCATCATCAGTGGAAAACAGGCAGCGGAGATGATTCATAGTCAGATCGAGAGATCGAAATGATGAATCTGACATAACGTTTTCGTAGTAGATTGAAGGCGGATTATTATGCCTGATTTAAAGAAAGTTGTTGAACACTATGACAAAACATCTAAATATTATAGTGGCTTTTTAAGCAGAAGATTATTTGAATCTCGCCTCTATATTGAAATGCTCCAATATATCAATTCTGGCGATGCGGTGCTCGATGTTGCATGCGGTACCGGAAATATGTCCTTCGAGCTTACCAAACGATTTCAACGAGTGTATGGTATAGACATATCAAAAGGAATGCTAAATAGGGCGAAACAACAGATAAAAACAGCAAAAAAGAAGATGCAAATCTGTTTTTTATATGGCAATGGAGAGTATCTCCCGTTTAAAGACGAATCTTTCGAGGCGATAACATGTATGTTTGCGATAGACCACTTTCCTGATCCAGAGAAGGCAATATCAGAGATGATACGTGTTTTGAAGGAAAGAGGCTTTTTGATAGTCACCCTCATCGAGAGAGCGCCACCTTTAACCCGTGAAGATAAAATATGGTGGCTTGTATTTAAAAGAGTGTGGCATTCACTTGATCCGAAATGGAAAGGGTTATCAACTGACATAGGTTCAGAAAAGCTTAGTAGAATTTTGGGAGGTGTGAAGAAATATGAAAGAAGAGATTTACTCAATCCTTTCTATAGGTGCCATTTCAACAACATTATTTTCGTTTATCGAAAGGACAGTGAAAGAGATTGCAAGGGAGATAAAGGGTATCTATGCCGGATGTAAAAATAGTCACCAATTTTTATGACCGAGCCTCTAAGTGGTGTGGTCGATTCGGTTTCTTAGGGAAACTACTCAGATTTAACTTTTATCGCGAGCGGCTCTATTATTTTGACGTTGGTGCAGAAAGATACGAAATGCGAGATATTCTCGATCATTTCTTCCGGTGTCGTTTTAATAACATTGTTTTTGTTTATCAAAAGTAAAATTGTCCGAGAGAGGTCCTGGTATAAAAATGCTGAAATATGTTGTAAAACGACTGATAGTACTCCTTCCAACATTGCTAGGAGTATCTCTGCTCGCGTTCTCCTTGATGCACCTGATCCCTGGCGATCCTGCGGAAATCATACTCCGACAGCATGGAGTAATCCCCACATCGGATGCTATTGAAGAGTTCAGGGCACAAGCAGGGCTTGCTAATCCTCTTCCCATCCAATATTTTGATTGGCTATACCATCTTTTGCATGGTGACTTTGGAAGCTCTCTTTCTGTGAGTTATGGCAGACCAGTGTTATCAGAGATCCTATTCAGGTTCCCGAGAACATTAGAACTGGCAGCCGTTAGCCTCATAATATCTTTGCTGATCTCAATCCCACTGGGCATCCTAGCTGCGATCAGGCAAAATTCTATTATCGACAATCTCACCTTGATAGGGGCATCACTTGGAACCGCGATGCCGAGCTTCTGGTTGGGCTTGCTTTTGATATTGTTGTTCTCGGTATACCTTGGCTGGCTCCCGGTATGCGGTTATGGGAGTATAGACCACATTATCCTCCCTTCGATAACGCTTGGAACTGGTATGGCAGCACTTACAATGAGATTGATGCGAGCAAGTATGCTGGAAGTCTTAGAGCAGGATTATATAATAACTGCAAGGGCAAAGGGATTGCCTGAAAAAGTAGTTATCTGGAGGCATGCGCTAAAGAATGCTCTTATCCCTGTGATAACGATTGCAGGGCTTCAATTTGGATGGCTATTAGAGGGCGCTATCTTTGTTGAGATGATATTTACCTGGCCAGGAATAGGCAAGCTCCTCGTGGATTCGATATCTGTAAGAGATATCCCAATGGTCCAGGGCTGCGTACTGTTCATAGCATCTGTCTTTGTTCTGGTCAATCTTGTGGTTGACATCTCCTACGGTCTGCTCGATCCAAGGGTAAGATATGAGGATAAACAAAAATGATTGAAGATACTTTCCGCGAATTGAGGAGTAATAAAACGGCACTGTCTGGGGTGATAATAATATTCCTGCTTGTATTCATCGCTATATTCGCACCATTCGTCGCACCACATGACGCTGTAGACCAAAACCTGAAAAAGCGTCTCTCACCACCAAGCAGCGAGTATCCTTTGGGAACAGACCATCTTGGGCGGTGCGTCCTGAGCAGGTTGATATACGGCACAAGGATCTCTTTATCAATCGGGATGGTGATTGTTGGGATAACTTTTGCCGTCGGCGTCACAGTCGGAGCTATCTCTGGATATCTTGGTGGTGTCATTGATGAGATCTTCATGAGGATCGTTGATGTCTTTCTCGCATTTCCCGGACTGATACTTGCCCTCGCCATCATAGCTGCATTGGGCCCTGGTCTATTCAATGCCGTGATAGCACTTGCAGCGGCGGGTTGGGCGGGTTATACTAGGATAGTGCGAGGTTCGGTTTTATCGGTGAGGGAAAAAGAGTTCGTTGAAAGCGCTAGAGGACTTGGTGCAAGTGATTTTTATATTGTGGCGCACTACATACTTCCAAATGTTATAGCACCTGTTATACCAATGGCGATGTTTGGAGTGAGTTATACAATTCTTGCTGTGGCAGGATTGAGTTTTTTGGGGCTGGGTGCACAGCCACCGGCACCGGAATGGGGGGCGATGTTGAACGATGGCCGTATGTTTATGCGGAGTGCACCATATATCATGATCTTTCCGGGGCTGGCAATAATGATCACCGTTCTGGCATTCAATCTGGTAGGAGATGGACTAAGGGATGCTTTAGATCCAAGGACGAGAGATAAGATGATAGAGAGGTAGAGATGGTAGTTTACCTGAGTCTGTTATAGTTGACAAGAAAATCCTCAATTCGGTCGGATTTGCCATGAAAATGACGACCCAGGCTGCCTGTGCCTGCTGATTTTCATTTTTCGGGCATGAGACTTGGTGGTCGTGTAGGTGAGTTATTGATAAATCATTTATATTATGTTAGCAATCCCTTTCTGGATGTCAGCGTTCAGTATCCAAGAGATATTGAGCATGTTCATTGTATCCTTAATTATGGCACAAACCATTTATATCATATATGATTCACACCCCACCATGCAGTGTATGAAGACCTTCTTAATTTTGTGGTTGATTGTGTTACTAATTATACCATTCGTGGGGGAGGGGGTGGATGATGGAAATCCTGTGCTCTACGAGAAATATAGAGGTTTGGACGAATTTAGAGTGGACGATGCCTGGGAGATCGGCTACACCGGCATGGGTGTGAAGGTCGCGATAATAGATTCCGGAATAGATTTCGGCACCCCAGATCTCGTAGGAACTCAAGCCCGAGTGTCAGATCCGACTTCGCCGTACAACGGTTGGCCTATCGTGATCGATTTAGAATCTCTTTCTTCTTATCAGCAAGGCATCTTCGGCTCCAGATCCCTGTATGCCGATACCACTTCCACTGATGTGGAAGGCTATCTGATTACTGGCACCAGTAAGAGTGGCCTTTATCACATTGGAGATCACCCCGACTCACATCATGTCGCTTTCTACGGTGAGCCAGTGAAAGTCCTCGTGGTTGATGAGAAAAAAATGGGCGTGTACGATACCGTCTACATCGACCTGAACAACAACCAAGATTTCAGGGACGATAAACCCTGCAAAAAGGGCAACGAGGTATCCTACTGGGACAGGGATGACGATAGCTATCCCGACGAATCCGGGGGCTTGATCTACTTCATAGGAGACGGCAAAACGCCTCTACCCTTCGCCGAGATGCTCTATGGAGAAAAAGCGAAAATACCGGGGAACGGTGAACTGGTGGCCTTCCACTTCGACCTCCATTCACACGGAACCATGTGCGCCTCCACGATTGCTGCTCAGGGGAAGAACGTGAAGGGCATCGCCCCGGATGCCAAGCTCATATCAGTTCGGTCTTTTGGAGAAAGCGACATGCTTATCGAGCTTCTTGCCTCGCTGGGCTACGACGGACTCCCAAATACGGGTGACGAGGCAAGCGTGATCAGCAGAAGTGGATCGTTATTTTACTTTGAGAAGGGGGCCGACGAAACCTCCGCTTTCTTGGAACATCTGACCACGGTCGTCTCGCCCAACACCACTATAGTTCACGCTAACGGCAATGACGGCTCCGGGTATGGCACCTGTGGATCACCTTGCAGCGAACACGTGATCAATGCAGGGGCCATTTACGATATGTGGTGGAACGAATCTTCCTATCGAGGTGACGTGGCCTGCTTCTCCTCCCGAGGTCCCAACGCCCTGGGTCAAATCAAGCCGAACGTGCTGGCCACCGGTTACTGGGCACCTAGGGCAGAACCTCTATGGTCTACCCACAGTGGCAGGGCCGCATGGTCCCGCAAATGCGGGGGGACCAGCGGCGCAACGCCTCATGTATCCGCAGTGGTGGCCCTGATCTACCAGGCTTACAAAGATGCATATGGAGAATTCCCGTCATCGGAGAAGGCCAGAGACATCCTTATGTCCTCGGCCACCAACATCGACGAAGAGGTTTTCGCCCAGGGGTCGGGAATCATTAACGCCAGAAGGGCGGTGGAGATGGCCTCTGGAAAGAATGGAGTATTGGTAGAACCGGCGCTGTTGGTCACTCCTCCAGTGGAAGCAGGATCTGAGTTGGAGTTCAACCTCACCGTCACCAACTATTCAGGAGAGAACTTCACCCTGAGACCTCAGAAGCTGGTGAAGAAGGAAAAGATCGAATTTGTTCTGAAATCTGAGGAGAGGGCTTTCTTGCCCGTACCCGAAGAGCTGCTGGATTGCGATCTGATGAAACTATCCCTCTATTATCCGAGAAATGCCAGAAACACGAAGGTGGATTTGACAGATGAAATGGAGCGATGTGAAGGGTTCGATCTCTATCTCTACAACTGGAACGATATGAATGGTGACGGCAGGTTCGCATCTGACGAACTCATGTTGGAAGAAGCACAAAAAGGCGAGCTTGAAACCATCGCCATCGGCGACTGGGGCTCTGGATTTACCTCAGAAGTCAGGATGCACCATCCTGCTGACAGAACAGATGATGGAATCGTTGTCGGTCTGAAGAGGAGTGGCAAAACGAAGAGCGATGAGGTACACGTGGTGATGGAGACCTACAGCTGGGAGCCCTGGGACATCGAGATCGATCTCAACGAGAACCAGGTCTGCTGCACCATCCCCGTGCCGAATGCCACTGGCGTTTATGATGGCAGGATTCTCCTAGAGTACGGCGAAGAGGAACAATGTATACCCATATCGTTTGCCACCTACAGAGAGGACCATATTCTGATCGGCGACGGCCAGGATATTTACGAAAATAGCAAGATCTACGGAAGGTTTGAAGGAGATGGCAAAGGCTTCTACGATTCTAGGTTTTATCCCGTATATCATTTCGGCCAGGATCTGGCAACGATAGAAGTCACCTGGGAAGATCCAAAAACAGACATCGACGTTTATCTCTATGGCGAAGGGACGAAGAACTTTTCTTCACTGTGGGATTATTCCACCGAACCTCCAATCGAACTTCCTGAATTGCCAGTTTTGAAAGAGAATGGACACAGTACCAGAACCTGGCGGACCAAAATAAACCAATACGTTTGTGGGAATGGTTGGGGCGCCAGTTACAGCACGTTTTACACCTCCACAGGAGAAAACAAGGAAGTGATAACCGGCCAACTGACAAAAGGGCTGAACATCCTCGTTTTGAATCAGGTTATTTCCGGGGGCAATAAGTACGGAGAGAACATAACCATACAGACCAAGGTCGCGCCTTTGTCCTCCATAGATCTCAGAGCCAAGGCAGGAGATGTGATGAGCCTTCAGCCAACAGGAATCGATGACATAGTGGGCTTTTCCTCAGGCGAATATGTTGAAGGTGAAGGTGGCTCAAAGATTTTCGAGGCTGACAAATGCGATGTGATATCGCTTCGCTCCAACAGCACCTATTATTCACCTCACCTGTTCTTCGATGAAAACGATAATGGCATGCTCGATGGAGAGGTGGACGAAGTCGTGTTTGCCGAATTAAGAATTGATCATATCGATCCGTGTCACATGGACATGATCCCCATCTTCAGAAAGGGAACGTACACTCTGGTCGATTTTGTGGGCGAATTCTATCACATGAAGGACCGATATGAGGTGAGCGGTGTCACGCCGGTGAACATTGAAGCGCCTGAAGAGGCAGGTGTATATTCAGGTGTAGCAGGGAAAGATGGAAACCATCTTCCTGTCCCCGTAAAATTGGTGGTGGAGCCTGGTGAACCGGCCTCTCTGTACATGGATTCTGTAGACCGTATCGGCTGCAATATTTCCTTTGACGTCAACCTCAAGGTATACGACACATACGGCAACGAGGTAGCAGGCGACACAACCGCCACCGTAGAATTCGACAAAATGACGAATAACGTGGAGATCATAAACGGAGCAAGTTCGACCACTTTAACCGCACCTGACGAGGCAGGAAGGTACAGGATAAGATCCAATAGTCCATATGGCTCAGTGGAAACAGATATCGAAGTTACCGATGAAGCCATCATCGAAATAGGTGATATCGCTTTCGATGCTCAGGCGGTCTCAGCGAAGGTGATGAACGAAGGAGGATCTTGTGCCGAACTCAATGTATACACCAATCCTTCCTCTTATCTAGACTTCGATCCCGATATAATACCAATGGCACCACCTGAGTTTTATCGATCCATGTTTTCCTACGCTGGATATCTACCGAGATCGGGCAATGCCACCCTCTTAATTCGCGGTGGTGAAGAACGAAAGATTGCCATACCGGCCCCCGAGACTTTGCATCCTGCAGAACCCTACATCGTTGTGATAACTTCTACCTCGGGGGACGTTATCACTTACAAAGAGATCAACAGCTATGCCTCCTTCTCCGCGGACAATGAAAGAATAAGGGAGCTAGAAAATGTGGAGACCGCATTTGTTAACCAGCCCTTGCTATTCAAGGCTGAAGGCCTCATATCCGTTCAATTGAATGACCATCAGCCCCTCTTCTTCATCGCCTATGGTGTATTTTCCATCTATCCAGACGAGGTGGGCGAGCTCAAGGTAAAGATGGATGACAAGAATTACTTGATCGTTGTAGTTGCCGGAGAACGCGAGATGGCGGTGGAAGAGCCTGAGTCTTTGGAGAGCGAGCCTGCCAAAAAAATTGGATTGGTATCCGTCCACTCAGCAGATGGCAACATCAACCTCTCCTGGAAGGCGATGGATGGTGCCGACCACTACAATGTGTACAGGCTTAAAAGTAACAGGCTGATGCTGCTGGTCGAAGTGGAAGATCCTCAATATACTATGGCGGGAGAACTGTGGAATAGCTATACCTTCAGGATCTCTGCCATAGATGAGGCAGGAAACGAGGGCCAACTGAGCAATCCTGTGGGAGAAGTGGTGACTCCGTAAAATGAATAGCAGTCTCGAAACGTTCGAGGCTTACATCGGTTATCTCTTCAAAAGACATTCCCTCGCCAGCCTCGCAGCCTCTTCGGGCGCCAGCTCCCTCTGCAGCCTCTCCGGCAGGGCGGCATCCATTCTGGCTATCTTTTCTGGACACGGCCATCGCCGCCATGGTCTCCTTCACCTCGGTAGTATGTTCATGCGCTAGGGCAGAGGCGCAGAGAACGGCCCGCGCCAATTGAGCAAGGGAAATGAACTTTCATTAACAAACTTCCTTCGGCAGCCTCTTGGTGATCAAAATATCGTAGGCTTTGACGGCATATCGAAGACATTGGTGTGCGCCTGACCACGCGGCTCTAGAGCCACCATTGCCAGATCATGGGCTTGTTCCTGCACATGAGAACGGTGTTTCTGGAGTAGTTGATATCGAATGAATCCTTTTTTCCTTTGCCCAGCTGCGCGCTCCAGATCGCCTCGGGGTCCAGGTATATGGTGGGCTTTGGAACAAGGTCTGCGTCCTGAGTGTAGTTCACATAGCTCTCTCCGATGCCCGCCCGCGAAGCCGTGAAATCTCCCATCCAGAAACCGCCATCTTTGTAGTAAGCCGTGAAACTACCCCGGAGATTGTCACCAATGTGATTACCTCTCAGTATCACAAACATAGTGGGTTTTTGGCAAAATGTGGCAGCGGCATTGAAGGTACCGCTTTCAAATAAGCCTATCAGGAAACCGTCACTTCGATTCCCAAGGGACAACCTACCATGAAGGGTAGACTCCGTTTTGGAGATAGAGGCTACACTGCCGTCGGCCAGTTGGTCGCCAGGGTCGCCTCCCTGTACTTCGTAGCTGATTTTCCAACGACCTGAAAGATCATCGGATGCTGTGGTAATGCCGGTCGATATCAGCAAGATTACGAATAAACAGACCCTGCTCTTTACCAATCAAGACGCCTCTTTCTGTCAATGGTCTGACATTGCCGGTCAGGTTTGTCCTGAAAAAGGAATGCTGGGGTCATTCCTCGTACCCCAGCTTCCTGGCCATGTAAAAAAGGACATCTGCGCCTTTGATTCACGGCCCAGTGCCTCCAGAGCCAGGCCCTTCTTGTACCAGAACTTGCCCTCAGGCGGGTAGAGCTCGATAGCCTCCTTCGGCGATACGACAACTTTCAAACCTCACCCAACAAAGAAAACTTCGAAGTCACGGTGTAATCTCCGATCGGCGCTGCTAGCGGAAAGCTATCCTTATCAGCCCCCACCAAGTAAGGCATATCCCCGATGCCGTCTCCGTTTGCATCTTTTCCTTTGTAATAGGTCCAAAGGTTGCCCATATAACCGGCGAAGGTCGAGCCTTTATAACTGTACGTAAGAAGCTCTGTCGAGTTCCATTGTTGGAAGAGTTATCGGAGTCGACGTTGTTGAGGTTGTTTATGAAGTTGTTGAGGTAGACGGTGTTATCGCTGGAATCGAGGAGCGCCATGCCCGTGTTCCTGTTGTTTCTGATCTCGTTGCCTGTTATGGTATTCCCCGTAGAGAACCCCAGGCGAACGCCGTTCCAGCACCTGCCGATGCTGTTGCCTTCGACGACGTTATTATCGGAGCCGTGAATGATAACCCCAGCCTCGGCGTTATCTCTCGCGATGTTGCCTTTGATGGAGTTGTTGTTACAGTGGAAGTTCAGATCGATGCCCCTGGTGTTGTTGCTAACATCGTTATTCTCTGTCCTGGAGTTGCTAGTGTTGGTGAAAAATATCCCCACGGTGTTGTTCTTCAGCACCGAGTCCCTGACGGTGACGTTATGGCATCCGATGCAGTAAACTGTCCCAGCGTTGGAGAATGAGTCAATTATCGCATCAGAAACGCCCACCAGGTGATAAATACTTCTCCCGTCCACGAGGTTACTGGTGTCGATATCGTTGGTGGTCGCAATATCGTCCCTCCAACCGTTGTACCCGAAATTGAGATAGTTGCCGGACATCGAGTTGTTCCTGAAGAAATTACCACCGGAAAAGCTGATGATGATGCCGACTATGTTGCCGTCGGCGATGTTTTCCTCCAAAGTGTTCTTGCCCGCAGTTCCCGATGAGCTGCTGCCTCCGAGAAGCATGCCGCCACGGTTATCGCTGGCGTTGTTCGCCGTAAGAGTGTTGTTGCTGGACGCCACTATGATGCCGTAGTGGTTGTTGCTGGCGACGTTGCCCCTGATGGTGTTGTTGTCCGAACTCACCATTATACCGGCATCTTCATAACTTCCACTGAATACTCCCCCGCCGGAAGAGTTGGTCACGAAAAATCCCTCCAGAACCACACCGTCGGCGGAGAGCTTTATGGGGCTGCCTTCCAGGCTCGCATCGACGACCGGCATCCCGCCGCCTGTATCAACGCCCCTGAGAGCTACGGTCTTGGTCACGTTCACGATCTCGCGGTAAGTTCCGCTCTGGACCTCGATTGCGTCTCCGGGACTGGCAGCTTCGATCGCCGCATTGATGCTGGTAAACCCATACGTGTCGGCGCAGACTGTAAAGGTGGTCTTTGCCTTCGACCCGGTGATCGGTTTTATCACGAGCAACGGGTCGTCGCAACGAGCCAGAGGATGTTCATCCAGGCTGGAGCCACCGGGGATCTCATATGCGCTATCGCAGATGCCATCCCCGTCGCCGTCCTTACAGCCTTCGACTGTGACAAAATCGCCGTAGTAATTTCCTGCAACGCCATCGTCCCAGGTGTTCGTGCCATCGTCGTAAGCGTCGTACTCGTTGTTGTCGGCAAAACCGTTCCGGTAGATGACGTTGTTGTGGGAGTTGGTCAGGAAGATCCCGCGACCGCGGTTCTCGCTCGCGTTGTTGCCGGTTACGGTGTTGTTTCCGGAATCCTGCAGCTCTATGCCAGAGAGCTGGTTGTCATGGATATGGTTGTCCAGAATGGTGTTGTTATCGGAGTCCCAGAGGTTGATCCCGTTTCCTCCGTTGCAACTCGGGTCGTTCTCTTTTATTGTATTGTCCCTGGATAATTCAAGCTTGATGCCGATGTGGGGGTTGTTTTTGACTACGTTATCAGCAATTGTGTTATTGCTGGAGTTCATGTACAGGTGGATTCCTGCAAACCCACACTTGATAAGCTCGCTGCCCGCATTACAACTGGCGTTGTTATCGGCGATTGTGTTGTTGGTTGAATTTTTAAGGGTGATACCAGCCCAGATGTTGTTGGTGATGTTGTTGTTTCTGATTATGTTGCCGTCTGAATCATCTAGTGCAATGCCATCCCAGCTCTTGGTGATGGTGTTGTTCTCAACGGTGTTGTCGTTGGACCTTACCTTAATACCCGCCCGTTGCACCTTTCCGATACCGCTGTTCCTCACGTTGAAGCCTTCCAAAGTGATGCCGTCAGCAGAGAGGGTTATGGCGCTGCCGTTGCCTCCCGCGTCCACTACAGGCATCCCCGCTCCGTGCAGGGTTAATCGCTTGGTTGCGTTTATGTTCTCGTAGTAAGTGCCGCCTTCGAC
>JGI24025J20009_10001201_pt1 | contig 19764 bp, 17 predicted proteins | sample Cruoilmetagenom3_FD_20009 | JGI IMG/M metagenome (IMG submission 20009) | reverse complement strand
TGTTTTAGTGGATGCCGCCCTGCGACTGTTAGGCGGCCTCGCAGCAATCGCCTATATTGTCTGTTTCAATCCTTGTTTTAGTGGATGCCGCCCTGCGACAGCTGATCCCTTTAGATGGGTGCAGGAGGTCTATAAGTTTCAATCCTTGTTTTAGTGGATGCCGCCCTGCGACCTTTTCAACGATCTTTTTTAGATCGCCATTGAAGGAGTTTCAATCCTTGTTTTAGTGGATGCCGCCCTGCGACACCTCTACTTTTTCCACCACCACCAAGTCCAAGCTTTGGTTTCAATCCTTGTTTTAGTGGATGCCGCCCTGCGACGCTCTATGGGACTATTTGTGCGTGTGGGCTGTTCGCTTGTTTCAATCCTTGTTTTAGTGGATGCCGCCCTGCGACTCCAATATTATTTTTTACTATAGTATTTGCATTAATAATGTTTCAATCCTTGTTTTAGTGGATGCCGCCCTGCGACGGTAGAGAGAGTCGGCATGTGCCAACAAACTGCTCGCGTTTCAATCCTTGTTTTAGTGGATGCCGCCCTGCGACCGATAATGTGTACGATTCAACCCTACTGATGGGAAAAGGTTTCAATCCTTGTTTTAGTGGATGCCGCCCTGCGACTATACGATTTCGGAATAGTGCAACACATCTTCAACAGTTTCAATCCTTGTTTTAGTGGATGCCGCCCTGCGACGCATTCTCCAGGCGTGAGCCATTACGATATGGGGGCGTTTCAATCCTTGTTTTAGTGGATGCCGCCCTGCGACATCAGGAGATGGTCTAATGGGCATCATGCCTATCAGTTTCAATCCTTGTTTTAGTGGATGCCGCCCTGCGACATGATCTTCATTATACCCTAATTCTGATAAATAGAAGTTTCAATCCTTGTTTTAGTGGATGCCGCCCTGCGACCTTAGCCCTTATCAGATCATAAATGCCATATCCTGGGGTTTCAATCCTTGTTTTAGTGGATGCCGCCCTGCGACAGTATCATCGACTTCCTCCAGTTCCCCAATTAATTGGGGTTTCAATCCTTGTTTTAGTGGATGCCGCCCTGCGACATAATATGGAAACAGAGATAACCAGGTATGTTGCGGGTTTCAATCCTTGTTTTAGTGGATGCCGCCCTGCGACGTTTTGATTTGTTTGGTATGATCAAGGACGGTGAAGTTTCAATCCTTGTTTTAGTGGATGCCGCCCTGCGACTCGGGTGGTCTGTTGCTTCAAGCAGGAGAGTAGGCTGTGTTTCAATCCTTGTTTTAGTGGATGCCGCCCTGCGACGTCCCTTCGTCGGATAGTTTCCAGTTATCGTGTCGCTGTTTCAATCCTTGTTTTAGTGGATGCCGCCCTGCGACTCGTAAGGCATAAACTGATATTGACGGGAGGAGTATAGTTTCAATCCTTGTTTTAGTGGATGCCGCCCTGCGACCATTCTGCGGCGCGATCTTATTTGCAGCAGGTTCATGTTTCAATCCTTGTTTTAGTGGATGCCGCCCTGCGACCCCGCAGGGCAAAGGCGCAGACCGTGGAACTTACGCGGTTTCAATCCTTGTTTTAGTGGATGCCGCCCTGCGACACGATGTTTTGGAGGTTGGCAGCATTCTGCCGCTCGGTTTCAATCCTTGTTTTAGTGGATGCCGCCCTGCGACGTTGTTGATGATGACAGCATCGATTGGGATACATCTCTGTTTCAATCCTTGTTTTAGTGGATGCCGCCCTGCGACTCGGATGCCGAGTTGAAAAAGGAGACAATGAAATGAAAGTTTCAATCCTTGTTTTAGTGGATGCCGCCCTGCGACTTTTTATACTCGTCACGCTTCTCAGCAGGCATGCTCGTTTCAATCCTTGTTTTAGTGGATGCCGCCCTGCGACCGGGCGAGATCATACAGATCAAGAGAGACATAACGATGCGTGTTTCAATCCTTGTTTTAGTGGATGCCGCCCTGCGACAGCATCTAATCCCGGCGACATTGGGCACGATTTTGTGTTTCAATCCTTGTTTTAGTGGATGCCGCCCTGCGACACTTGAGATCACCGGAACGCAAGAAGAGCCGATAATGTTTCAATCCTTGTTTTAGTGGATGCCGCCCTGCGACGATCTGCCGGACAACCAGGGCTATCTCTACATTCAGTGTTTCAATCCTTGTTTTAGTGGATGCCGCCCTGCGACTTCGACTATCCCTTGATTCCATGTTATTCCGAGGAACGTTTCAATCCTTGTTTTAGTGGATGCCGCCCTGCGACTAGTCTGTATCCCTTATTTCATCCGGGAATACTCGAAGTTTCAATCCTTGTTTTAGTGGATGCCGCCCTGCGACCGGCATGGGAGATGTTGGATCAGGCGGGGGTGTGATGGTTTCAATCCTTGTTTTAGTGGATGCCGCCCTGCGACTGGTATCCTATTAGAGGGGCATATAGACCTTCCTGAGTTTCAATCCTTGTTTTAGTGGATGCCGCCCTGCGACGAAACGCCCATATCCATAATGCTACTTTGAGCCAGTCGTTTCAATCCTTGTTTTAGTGGATGCCGCCCTGCGACTCTGGAAACTCCACTGGCGTTATCTGATCATCATAGAGTTTCAATCCTTGTTTTAGTGGATGCCGCCCTGCGACCTCTGGAAACTCCACTGGCGTTATCTGATCATCATAGAGTTTCAATCCTTGTTTTAGTGGATGCCGCCCTGCGACATGTGATGGGCACGCATGGAAACTGGTCCCACTATCTGTGTTTCAATCCTTGTTTTAGTGGATGCCGCCCTGCGACAAGCATATCTTCAAGTGTCTGTGAGTCAATAAGCCCCTTTGGTTTCAATCCTTGTTTTAGTGGATGCCGCCCTGCGACTCTCGACATCAGCGATGTCGAGGACTTCCTCAACGAGTTTCAATCCTTGTTTTAGTGGATGCCGCCCTGCGACGTGAGAGCATACCGCATAAGACATGGACGGCAGAAATGTTTCAATCCTTGTTTTAGTGGATGCCGCCCTGCGACCAAATGGTTTACCAGTTAGAAGGTGATCACAATGGAGTTTCAATCCTTGTTTTAGTGGATGCCGCCCTGCGACCTAATCAATTTGTAACAGATATAAAGACTATATCATGGTTTCAATCCTTGTTTTAGTGGATGCCGCCCTGCGACTCTAAACTTGAACATGAATTTATTAAATTACGTGGGTTTCAATCCTTGTTTTAGTGGATGCCGCCCTGCGACAGGTGGATGCGTCTGTAGCGACTGCATATATCCCAGGTTTCAATCCTTGTTTTAGTGGATGCCGCCCTGCGACAGCAACATTTGGTATGGATTAAGACCAGTTTTTATGGTTTCAATCCTTGTTTTAGTGGATGCCGCCCTGCGACTGGCATTGCGAGGGATGCTCACCTTTAACGGTGATTGTTTCAATCCTTGTTTTAGTGGATGCCGCCCTGCGACCAATCATTTGTACCTAATACCAAATCTCGACCTAGTTTCAATCCTTGTTTTAGTGGATGCCGCCCTGCGACGATTTTTACCGCCCATATTTGGCGGCACAAAAACAAGTTTCAATCCTTGTTTTAGTGGATGCCGCCCTGCGACGTAGAGGATACCCGGCATGGGTAATGCAGATGCTCGGGTTTCAATCCTTGTTTTAGTGGATGCCGCCCTGCGACATGGACTACATACCCCTTGCAGGGTTTTTGATGAGGGTTTCAATCCTTGTTTTAGTGGATGCCGCCCTGCGACTTCAATTAGGTGAATCATTCAAGGGAGGCAACAACGAGTTTCAATCCTTGTTTTAGTGGATGCCGCCCTGCGACATAGACTACATACCCCTTGCAGGGTTTCTTATGAGGGTTTCAATCCTTGTTTTAGTGGATGCCGCCCTGCGACACGGTGGTGGCGGTGGTGGCGGTGGAGGGGGATTGAGTTTCAATCCTTGTTTTAGTGGATGCCGCCCTGCGACCAGAGTTCATGCCCTTCTTGCGGCGGTGAGTTCGAAGTTTCAATCCTTGTTTTAGTGGATGCCGCCCTGCGACTCCCAGTCCCAGCCCGCATCGAGTGTTAAGTGATTGTTTCAATCCTTGTTTTAGTGGATGCCGCCCTGCGACTTATTTCCCCATTAGAGATATATTTTTCTATTCGTAGTTTCAATCCTTGTTTTAGTGGATGCCGCCCTGCGACTTTTCTCGACAACCTTCTTTAGATTACCGTTAAACGAGTTTCAATCCTTGTTTTAGTGGATGCCGCCCTGCGACTATGAAGCGAACGCTACCGGACTGGCTTCCTGTGTGGTTTCAATCCTTGTTTTAGTGGATGCCGCCCTGCGACATATCAACCTGCATTCTCATCAGCCTCCACATCCGGAGGTTTCAATCCTTGTTTTAGTGGATGCCGCCCTGCGACGATAGCATATTGGAAGCTTTGAAGACTGTAAAAAGCTGTTTCAATCCTTGTTTTAGTGGATGCCGCCCTGCGACAATATTCGTTGTTGTTACTGATTCAGATGGAAAAATGTTTCAATCCTTGTTTTAGTGGATGCCGCCCTGCGACGCGGCATGGGCGACGTTGGCTCTGGCGGAGGTGTTATGGTTTCAATCCTTGTTTTAGTGGATGCCGCCCTGCGACACCATGATCAGGATTGAAACTCTGATAAAAGAACGCTGTTTCAATCCTTGTTTTAGTGGATGCCGCCCTGCGACTCATAGGTTTGCTATTCCGGCATCAGCGAGTATTGGTTTCAATCCTTGTTTTAGTGGATGCCGCCCTGCGACTGGGATGGGATCGAATGATCGGTGATTCAAGTACGAGTTTCAATCCTTGTTTTAGTGGATGCCGCCCTGCGACCGGTCAATATACTATGCGGCCATGCTCTTTTAGGATGTTTCAATCCTTGTTTTAGTGGATGCCGCCCTGCGACTTGTTTTTTAATGGATAAAGGGCATCTACATAATCCTGTTTCAATCCTTGTTTTAGTGGATGCCGCCCTGCGACTTACACAGACACCGATTCCATCTGGGGCGACAAGTTTCAATCCTTGTTTTAGTGGATGCCGCCCTGCGACTATCGCTATGCCAAATCACCACCGATATTCGATGGGGTTTCAATCCTTGTTTTAGTGGATGCCGCCCTGCGACTACGACGTTTACGAGCAAGAATCTGCGTACTATACAGTTTCAATCCTTGTTTTAGTGGATGCCGCCCTGCGACCCGGCTCCACCTACGCCACAGTCTCTACGAGTCCGCTGTTTCAATCCTTGTTTTAGTGGATGCCGCCCTGCGACTAGATCACCAGACCATACATTATTGTATCAGCCTGAATGTTTCAATCCTTGTTTTAGTGGATGCCGCCCTGCGACCTTTATGATACCCCAGTACGCTGCTGCTTTCTGATGTTTCAATCCTTGTTTTAGTGGATGCCGCCCTGCGACGTGCTCGCCCTCACCGACTACCTTGTGTTGTTCAGGAGTTTCAATCCTTGTTTTAGTGGATGCCGCCCTGCGACCCAAGTTTATATAGATGTATTTCCTGTTTGGGATATGGTTTCAATCCTTGTTTTAGTGGATGCCGCCCTGCGACATGATCAAGACTATAGCGTATATGGTAATGGAGGAAGTTTCAATCCTTGTTTTAGTGGATGCCGCCCTGCGACCTATTTACCATTTTATATCCTCACATCTTCTCCAAAGTTTCAATCCTTGTTTTAGTGGATGCCGCCCTGCGACATGTGGATGGTGCAATACACAAAAACAGAATATGTAGTTTCAATCCTTGTTTTAGTGGATGCCGCCCTGCGACAAGACATTAAGTCTGTGGAATCGGATGTCAATTTTAATGTTTCAATCCTTGTTTTAGTGGATGCCGCCCTGCGACAACAGTCGTGTCCGGCTTGATCTTTATGCTATTGAGTTTCAATCCTTGTTTTAGTGGATGCCGCCCTGCGACATCAATCGATCTCGGTGCAGAGTATGAAGTGTATAACAGTTTCAATCCTTGTTTTAGTGGATGCCGCCCTGCGACGAGTTCGAATGACTTGCTCACAAGAAAGAATCCTGTTTCAATCCTTGTTTTAGTGGATGCCGCCCTGCGACCATCAAACACAAACTCATTATCATTGATGGTGAAGCGTTTCAATCCTTGTTTTAGTGGATGCCGCCCTGCGACTCTATCGACGTGGGAAATTTGTTAAAACCATCCAAAGTTTCAATCCTTGTTTTAGTGGATGCCGCCCTGCGACTAGAAGATAGTTGGGTGATATATGATTTTGGAGAAAGTTTCAATCCTTGTTTTAGTGGATGCCGCCCTGCGACCTGTTTCGCTCCAATACGAGTAATCCCAGTAGTAGAAAGTTTCAATCCTTGTTTTAGTGGATGCCGCCCTGCGACAAGGTCGTACAGATCAAGAGAGACATACCGCTCTGTGTTTCAATCCTTGTTTTAGTGGATGCCGCCCTGCGACTTTTAAATTCTACGTAAGTAGGTATCACCTCATCTGTTTCAATCCTTGTTTTAGTGGATGCCGCCCTGCGACGGGGAATGGGTGACGTTGGCAGCGGCGGAGGGGTGATGGTTTCAATCCTTGTTTTAGTGGATGCCGCCCTGCGACGTGACTGCCCCAGTAACCCATCAATGGAGTATTGGGTTTCAATCCTTGTTTTAGTGGATGCCGCCCTGCGACCAGGTTCGAATCCTGCGCGGGCTATGATGGGTTTTTCGTTTCAATCCTTGTTTTAGTGGATGCCGCCCTGCGACTCAAGTGTCTTGTGAGGTATCACGATATTCTTAATTGGGTTTCAATCCTTGTTTTAGTGGATGCCGCCCTGCGACCCCCCGAAAAGCGGGTGTTGGTTCTGTCCGTTCATGCGTTTCAATCCTTGTTTTAGTGGATGCCGCCCTGCGACGATACAACCGAGTGGCGGAAAGTAACACATCACTTGTTTCAATCCTTGTTTTAGTGGATGCCGCCCTGCGACTCCCGGGTCCGGCAGACGGTCTGCTGTGGGCACCGGAGTTTCAATCCTTGTTTTAGTGGATGCCGCCCTGCGACAAGTTTGTTTACTTCCCGAAAAAACGACCGAGGTCTATGTTTCAATCCTTGTTTTAGTGGATGCCGCCCTGCGACTTTTTCTGCCTCAAGATACGTGTATCTCGAGTACAGTTTCAATCCTTGTTTTAGTGGATGCCGCCCTGCGACAGTTTTGAATTGTTGGATATGATCAAGGACGGTGAAGTTTCAATCCTTGTTTTAGTGGATGCCGCCCTGCGACATCGTTAATCTCATCTGAAGGATCGCGCACAAAGAAGTTTCAATCCTTGTTTTAGTGGATGCCGCCCTGCGACTTGACGGGACCGGGACTTCATGGCAGCATGGCAGCAAGTTTCAATCCTTGTTTTAGTGGATGCCGCCCTGCGACCAAACACAGTTCCCACTCGTCGGAGAGGATTCCCTCGTAGTTTCAATCCTTGTTTTAGTGGATGCCGCCCTGCGACTTGCCCTCACTGACTACCTTGTACTATTTCGTAGTTTCAATCCTTGTTTTAGTGGATGCCGCCCTGCGACCCATACCATTGCGGCTCATTGAGTTCGTTATAAGGGGTTTCAATCCTTGTTTTAGTGGATGCCGCCCTGCGACTCGTTCCTGAGACAACGCAGGATATGGCAGCCCTCTAGTTTCAATCCTTGTTTTAGTGGATGCCGCCCTGCGACGCATCAGCTACCACATCGGTTATACCAGTCTTAAGCTTGTTTCAATCCTTGTTTTAGTGGATGCCGCCCTGCGACACTAAATACTAATTTATAATTAGTATTATTTGCTAAAGTTTCAATCCTTGTTTTAGTGGATGCCGCCCTGCGACAAAATATGAATATACCATTACCGAAAGTTCACAACATAGTTTCAATCCTTGTTTTAGTGGATGCCGCCCTGCGACGATACATCAGGCGATTTTAATGATACAATTGCAAATTGTTTCAATCCTTGTTTTAGTGGATGCCGCCCTGCGACTTATTATTTGATAATCGTTTGGCGCAAGGTTTGTTGGTTTCAATCCTTGTTTTAGTGGATGCCGCCCTGCGACCTACATATACGCAGAGTATCCGGATAGCATAAGACTGTTTCAATCCTTGTTTTAGTGGATGCCGCCCTGCGACATTTACATGATGGTGTAGAAATTTGGTTTGTGAAGTTTCAATCCTTGTTTTAGTGGATGCCGCCCTGCGACGGAAACAAATAGGACAGAAATACCTTTGATTACTGTGTTTCAATCCTTGTTTTAGTGGATGCCGCCCTGCGACACAGGGAATTATTTTTGGGAAGAATTGAATTGGAATATGTTTCAATCCTTGTTTTAGTGGATGCCGCCCTGCGACGTTGTATTGGTTTGTGACAGTCTGTTATCTTTTCGCAGTTTCAATCCTTGTTTTAGTGGATGCCGCCCTGCGACTTTAGGCATTGCTTTAATTATTTCGTCGTGTATGTCGTTTCAATCCTTGTTTTAGTGGATGCCGCCCTGCGACAGCTTACATTCTTTTGACATCATCCAATCACCTTTTGTTTCAATCCTTGTTTTAGTGGATGCCGCCCTGCGACTACATATAAATGTAATACGTGAGACTGTCTTCATTGGTTTCAATCCTTGTTTTAGTGGATGCCGCCCTGCGACTATTATTCACACCATTAGCCATTATCCAATACACCTTGTTTCAATCCTTGTTTTAGTGGATGCCGCCCTGCGACTTTGTGATACAACACCAGTATTTGAGGCCGGATCGCTGTTTCAATCCTTGTTTTAGTGGATGCCGCCCTGCGACTTCTTCACCATTCAACAGCAACGCAACTTTCCCAGAGTTTCAATCCTTGTTTTAGTGGATGCCGCCCTGCGACTTTAGTGTCACACCAGTGTCACGTTAATATTACATACGTTTCAATCCTTGTTTTAGTGGATGCCGCCCTGCGACGTTTGATAAGTGGCTATTTCAACACCATCGATGGAGTTTCAATCCTTGTTTTAGTGGATGCCGCCCTGCGACAAATATGAATATACCATTACCGAAAGTTCACAACATAGTTTCAATCCTTGTTTTAGTGGATGCCGCCCTGCGACCTCTATTGTCCCCTCTTCAAACCCATCTACAGGGGTTTCAATCCTTGTTTTAGTGGATGCCGCCCTGCGACTCACAGAACCAATAGACAATACAAGGTTGGAGGCTTGGTTTCAATCCTTGTTTTAGTGGATGCCGCCCTGCGACCGGGATAGTCTGGTATTTATCATAATAGAGTATTTATGTTTCAATCCTTGTTTTAGTGGATGCCGCCCTGCGACTCTGCGCGCGAGACCACTGTTTCGGCGAAATATCGCTTCTGCGGGTCTCTTTTTTGCGACTCAATTTCTTGTTGCGTTTCTATCGAACCGCTTATAAACACAAGACTGCCGCGAATCCCGAAACATCACACGCAGATGTTGCGGTAGCAGCAGTCAACGCATTTAACTTTATCTTTCGTCTTCTCCGGATAAAAACATTTCTCAAGGACCTCCAGAATATCCATAATTATCTCAATACCTTTATCAAAATCCCTCTTCGTAAAATCGATCTGCTTAACCAGATTGTTGCTCCGCGTATAGCAGATATACCCCCTATTCACCTCCACACCGTAGTTATCAGCGATCATCAGCGCCTGGAGCACCAGCTGGTACTTATACGTCTTGAAAATTCGGTCCTTATACTCTGCAAACTTATATTCAAGCGGAGCAGCCGTCCCGTCCCCGAGAAACAGAACCTCATCAGCAATCCCCTTGATGTGATGCTTCTTTGACGCAATAAATACCTGTCGTTCCTTCTGCACGCAATCAATCTTCTTTCTCGCGTAATCGATGTTCGTGATGCGCCTCTTCTCATGGACATCGCGCCCTTTCAGCACCTTGTACCTCAGCTCCTCATGCTGCGGGATGTCGAGACAGTACATGAAATAGGTGAACCGGGGGCAGAATAGGAATTCGAGCACGTCAGAGATCGTGACCATGATTTCGGATTCAGACCCGGACATTCGACTACACCTCAAAAGAACTTTGTGATGACCTCATCACTCACCAGTTCCCTGTCAAACGCCTGCCCGATCAATTTAACCTTCTTGAATGACTTGTCATCCATCGGGAAGATGTATACAGAATCGGTATCGAGATCGACGACCTCCTCACACTGCAATGCGATGGAATCCCGCTCGTTCCCGTTCAGGTCTCCGAGAAAGACGCTCTTCTGCACCCGGTACAGACCGTAATCGAGACAGAACCGGCTCACCTTGCTTCTGATTTTATCCTCCGATATATCATAGATCACCCAGACCAGCATTTGCATTCACCCTCCTTTTATCAGACCGTTGGCAATCCTGTGGCACTCGTACTGGATCGTGTTTCCGGTCTTGACATTCCTGCCACGATACGGTATCTTCTTCTCGAACGTCTCGTTGATCGCCTGAATAAGCACGGCTTTTCCCTCCTTGTTCAGCACAAAACCACCCGGAACAGCATCAAAGAACTCGTCCTTCACTTTCTTCTTTGAAAAGAGATACACAACCGTCCGGTCAACGTGTGTGCGGAACGGTTCGATCAGATCAAAGACAAACGACTTCTTGTTGTAGTTGTCGGTGTGCGTAATCCCGACATAAGGGTCGAGACCCGCTATGATACACGCCTTCTCAACCTTCGAGTAGAGGACGCCGTATCCGTAGTTTAAAAGGCAGTTAAACCCGTCTTCCGCCGGATTCCTACTTCTCCCGCCGAACCTCCACTTTTCCGGCATGATGAGTGCGAGGGCTCCAAAATACTCTCGCGAGCACATACCTTCGAGCCCCATCAGCCGGTCCCTCTTCTGTTCCATAACCCCTTTCATCGCTACAAGTTCGCTCTTCAATCCGGTCATGCTTTCGATGTGAGACTCGACCTGTTCTTTCGTATCCGGGCGGTTCTTCTTGAGATCCTTCAATAGATCGATCTGGTTATCGATCTTCGTCCCCACCCATTTCTTCGCCATGTTAAACCCTTTTGCCGTGCTTGAGATCTCAAGCTGCCGCCTTCTGATGAGCGTCGTGCTCCCGAGTTTGCTGTGCCAGACCCTGCCATAAGGATCCCCGAAATGGTCAAGGAATACGATATCAATGTTGTTATCGACCGCGAATTTGATTGCATCGGTCGTAATCGTGGCAGCGGTAGTGATCAGTACTGAATCGACTTTGTTTGCCGAGACCTCGAATGTCTTATCGTCGGTCTTTACGAGGAAGCAGTTCTTGCTCTTCTTGAGGTACGATCCGCGGGTGTTTAATACGAGTTGCATGATGCTGTTAAATTTAAATATCGAGTGATTTCAATCATTGTTTTACTGTGTGGCACCACCTGCTTCAAGAGCCCAACGGTACAGTTTCTTGCTCAACCAGAAATCATTTCTGATTAGATTGTTCAGTTCTTCTTTTATCTCAATTTTTCCGGCTCGTGTAAGTTTTACAAGCAGTGCGACCGTGCCTGCGACCTCAATCTCCATATACTCAGCAATCCGCCGTCCGGGTCTCTCGTCTATCAGGAGAAGATCAGCCTCCAGTTCGGATGCGAGAGCAATTGCTGCGGATTCACCACGATCCAATCGCAACCCAAGACTCTTTACGAGACTTTTATTTGCAACTGGTCTCACATCGATCCAGTTTTGACTGAATTCATGTCCTTTTATTGTTAATTCACTGAATACCTCTCTTGGGATCATGATTGTCCCGAATAAGTCTTTAAGAAGACCAAGCTTACCTATGCGTGAAAATGCGATGAGCGGCGATGAGTTTGAGACGACAATCATCCCAGCACCCGGTCCAGTGTTTCCAGATCCGATTTCAGATCATCTACATCGTAGTTGATCGGGATTCTTCTGATGCTCAACAGATGCAGCATCTCCTGTTTCGAGAGTCCCATGATCTCACCTGCCTTGCCAAGCGAGATTGTGCCGTTTTTGTACAGGTGCAGTGCAACAATCTCTTTGATCGTGCTGACAGTCTCGGATTCGGATTTGTTTAATGTGATTTCCAGCGATTTCGGGAATGTTACATATAATTCATTCATTGGTGTCACCGATTGGCTTAATTTTTATATATCAGTTTTTGATAATCTTTGGTGTGTATTTTATCTATATTTATTTTTCCACCCTGTGGCATCACAGTTTTGGAAATGCTGCCACCTCTGACAACTTATCAGATGAAACAATCCTCGCATACTCAACTACTATTCCGAATAACTCCTCTGCGGCATTCTTTTCAACGGGAGCTAATCCATGCGCCAGTATCGAACGGTTTCTGCTCTGCAAAAGATTTTGGAGGCGTCCGTCTCCATTAAATTTCAGACCCAACTCATCGTTCAGATCGTATAGAAGTGCATAACTTCTGGACAAACCCACTTTTATCACACCCTTCTCCATATCCTCCTCTTCCTGCCCCTCACGATATTTATTTACGGCTTCATCGCCCAACTTTTCCTTTAACATATCCAGCCGTATCGCAAATACCATATTGTCCTTGAACCGTCCTTCCTCGATGAGTTTCATATCCATTAATCTCGCCTGTGCGATCAATTCGATCGTTCTGTACAATCTCGCAACGGCATCGTCATACTTCTCCTCCTCAATCCTGCGAGCGGCATTGTTTATGAGATCAATTATAAAGTATTTTAAATTCATATTGTACATAAGTTTACCCAAGAACTCCTTACTTCGTGAAACCCTGCTGTCACTGACATCCTTCAGTATCTCGAATGCTGCATTGTGATTGAACATATCCCATCGATCATAAGCATCGATCATCTTTCTGTATGTTTCCCTATCTTCCAGTATGACGATCTCGTTTAGCGTCGATCTCGCATCTTCGAATCGATATGAGTTAAACAAATCCTTGACCTTGTCGAAGAGGAGTTCATCGTAAGCTCGATAGAGATTCTGTTCACGTTGATTCTCTGTCCCTGGAATCACGATACCATCCTCACCGCGTTCTCCGGAAATAAGGTTTAGTTTCTTGTGATATAACATGGAACATATCGCAGCACTCATCGTCATCGTCTTTGTTCCTGATGTGTAGTCGATTATTATCTCATGGTCTTCATATTCCTCTATCTTTCTCCGCATCTTCCCAAAACACTCATTGAAATCGTCCACACCGGTTATCATGATAAATTCGTGATCAGCAAGCCCCTTCTTCTTTTCTTCATGATATTGCTCTTTTAATGAACTTACGGTTTCTTTACTATCATCTGATCCAAAAAATACAATTTTATCAGGATTATAATGGATGATTGCCGATAAAAGCCCATGAGCCAGACTCCTTATACTCTCTTTGGTCTTCCTTCCGGTTCCAACCGTCATAAAGAGTGTTACCCCCATCTCAACCACCCTATCGGATTGTAATCATCGGTAAATTCTAGGGTCTTGGGATATGCCGGAAATAGATTTGTCCCGGTTATATGATCGATATTCCTCCTGAATTTCCCAAGTCCGAACTTATTTACAATATTTTTAGCCAATTCCACATCCGCCTCTTCTATCAATTTGATCAGTGTCTGGTACATCGTCCCGACGCCGAAGCCTACCCGAATGAGGTTACTGCTCCTGTTCAATCGTTCCAGTTCTTCCAGCCCTTCTGTAAATCGGTTGCCATTATCGGCAGATGATGCCAGTTCAATCTCCTTTTCGATACACCAACCGTTGTAATCCCTAAGAACAGTCTTAAGATGATTTATCACCTCGTCATCATGAAAATCGTCCTTCAGTCCAATAATCTTCAATCGGTCCATCAATAGGGGGTATTCATCAGTATTTTCAAGCGCAGTATATATCTGTGAACTCAATGAGATCGTGCCGCTAAACCTTCCACGCACGGCTTCTACGATGGTGCTATAACTCTTTGCTTCGAGGTTTTCACGCTTCAGTGAGTACGTCTTCAGATTTACGGCGGACAGCCGTGCATCGACTGGCATAAAATCAGAGATATGTAAAAATTTCAGCAGATCGTACTTCGCATCAAAATTGGAGTGCATGCCCTTCTCGGTTAAAACAAATGGTTTCATGCCGAAGACCATCTCTATAAATCTGTTACCACATCGCTTTTTAGTTTCACCTTCATAATCTTCAAAGAATGATTTGATCGGCACCGGCTCCCCATCAGAGAACCGCTGGACATCTCCTCTGATCAGATCAAGGAGATTTATGTTAGTATAGCCAAATATCTCCCCCTTCTTGAGATAACAGACCGGCATCATCCAGTCGTTGGTTTTGAGATGCCAGTACAGCAGAGCACCCCTGATTGCACCCTTTATGCTCGACCCCGGTATGTATACCCTATTAGCAGTCTTTATCTGTTCCCGCACCTCAGTTGGAACCGTCTTACACCCGAGAGAATACACAGATACGTCATCCGGTTCAACGTCCGTACGTTGCAAAAAGTCCCCGATTGAAAAACTCCCTCGCTCCAGTTGAGATGTTAAATTATCGATTTCACGCCCGGATAGCATATCTATTAGTTTTCTCAGGGCGATTCTGTGAAGGATGCCGTTTTTCACCACGAATTCCGCTCTGTTATACTTCACACCAGTCCCAATATGCACCGGAGTGACCGCCTCAAGTTCACAGATCACAGTTCCACCATCCTGACCGGAAATGCGATCCCATACTCGACAACATCCGGGTTCTCGCGCACATACACCAGCTTTCCGCAAATCTTCTGATCACGGATCGGAAAGGTCGAACCCTCTTTGAAGACCCGGATACTCTTTTTCATGAAACCGTCACCACACCGCCCCCTGATTTTCATCAATTCGTACCAGCACCTCTTCTTATCAAAGGAATTAAAATCATCAGGGGAATAAAGCGAAAGCGTCATGGAAGATCCCACATCGCGCGCTGGTTCATTGATCAATTCACTATCAGTTACGATCGATAGTTTGAACTGCCCCATCCCACTTGAAATATTACCTCCAAATCCACGGTCTTCGATAAATTTGAGTGATGCCTCGACTTTTGATCTATATGCGTTATCGTAAAATTTTATCAGAAAAAACAATCCAGAATTTTTAAAATTAAGCCCGGTAGTGTAATAAAAGTTCTCTGATGAACCAGATAATCTGTTCAGAATATTATGCGGCGTATCCTGCTTTCTAATTGCAAAATCATTGTTGATATCAGTCCCGGTTAAAAATATTTTTCTGATTATTTTAACATCATTACTGCTCAACCCCTCAATCAAGGAAGTCTCATTGATTTCTCCATTGATAAATCGATTGAAAAGCACCTGATCGAGATATTGTACCTTCTTGTACTTTTTGGCAGCATCGTAATGCCCCTCATGATCCTCGAGCGCCGATGGTTTCACAATCGGCTTCGGAAAGAAATGATACTTCGTTTTGTTATCCTCGCCATATACAAAAGGAAATGCAGACGACAGGATGAATGGAGCAGATCCTCCTCTGAATTGCTCAAGCATCGAAGATAACTCGCCGTCGCCATACAATTCATTCATTCCAACGCATATCGCGCCAAATATCCTGTTCGATGGCAGATCAGTTGGAAGTGCAGATAACGGATCGAGATATACTGTATCCATAGTGCCCTCAACCCGCGTTATCATTCAACCCATTCAACCACTTCAGCAGCCCCTGCGTAGTCCCTATTCCATCAGTACCATTCACAGTCTCCCAATCATCTCCGCTTATATAATCGTTCTTTGTCTTCTGTTTCAACTCGATATCCTTGAATCTTATCTTACCATACCCTCGCGAGCCGGAAGCACCGATGTAGTTATCCTCAAGCAGATGCATCCCCTTAAAAACGAGTTTCAACCTTTCTGGAAAATCGTTTGTCTGATACGCCGAGTAGATCATCTCAAACTCGAATTCGGATATAGCAGGCACACGTTCGATGAATCTCGGATCTGCGGCTGATGTGATCCTGTTGATCCGGTTCTCTCCTTTGATCTCTGTTCCATGTACCATATCTTCGCTCCTACCCCACCAGTCCTGTGTCTCTTTCGTAGAATGTGCGTCTCTGACGATCAACCGTGTTGGACCGGATTTCACTTCTGTTGCACCTCTACCAAACACGATGCACAGATTACAATCAGGGTCGTCACAGGAATGCAGGTTCCCGTTATCATTGAGGGCATAATCACCTTGCAACTCAATGAGCGACCGCATCTTACCTTTGATGGATGATCCGGGGATTATTGGGAGATTGGTTCGCGGGTCCAGAATGACTGGGCTATCTGTTCCTCCAATCCCCATCGACTCCTTCATACCACCGATGTGCATGCCGGTATTGCATACGAGTATGCCTCTGATCAGAATGTTCTTCTGGAATGCGATATTATCTACCATTTATTTCACCTCGTGATATTTATGATACGCAACAATCGCCTCTAAGAATCTAACGAACTTGGCGTAATTCTCTTTTTTCTGTTCCGGATTATCCCCCTTATCGACCTGTTTCATACATGCATTCATCAACATGAAAAATTGTTCCGGAATGAGATTTCTTGCCTTTGCGTATGCCAGTTCAGGTCGTAACATGTAGAAATCTGGTTGCACGGCGTCCCAGCCGTCTTCATTTAGATTGCGCTCGATCGTCTTCGCCCTATCGAAGATCTTCCTCAACTGAGTGGCTTTGAGACGTTTCTTGATATCCCTATCTGCCGCCACCGACTCAGCATAGCCGTTCTCCTCGGCGATCGTCTTCTCATCCAGTTCACTCATGTTCTGCAAACTGTCTATTTTCCGGATTATATCATCTATTTTGCTCATATTACCTCCTTGTCCTCAGACTGACCCATGATACTGGAATTCTGATCCAGTCCATAGATGGTTTGATCATCTCCTCAACCGCAAGCCGCTCATCCTTATTCCGGATGGTTCTTGCGAGTTGATACTTCAAATACGGCATGTAGAGTCTCCTAACGGTATGCCCGCTGCCTCTCACATTCTCGATGTCCATAAGGGACCTCAGATCCCCAAACGTGATCTGCCACATCTTCAGCAGAGAGTAGATGAACCCTTTTGATAATTCCTTCCCTTCCACCCTCCCCTCCAATTCTTTTGCGAGATTGAATATCGTTTCAAATCCTCTGATCTGATTCGTTCTCGATTCATCCCACCTGATACACTCATTAAAGAGCGCGATACTATTCTTACACTCCCCATGTATGCTGTGCGACTTTGCAAGTTCCAGCTGTTCGTCTGCACGCATAACGGTTCTTGCAACCGGGTAATGTGAATCGACGACAGCGATACCGCAGGAGATGTTTATGTCAGGATTTTCGCATGTGAATCGCTTAAATTCTCTCCGGATGCCTGATGCAACCTCAATGATTGCATCATACGGTCCGATGATCAATAGATCGTCTCCACCAGAGTAGGTGATATACAATTTGTTAATCGTCTTGTCTTTGCATTTATCGCATAGATTGTGGTCATCTGCTTCATAGTATGTGTATCTCACCTCTCCGCCACTTTCTTTTAGCTTCACAGGTTTTGATTTCTCGATGCACGATTCACACAGGTCATAGAATAGATGATGCTTCTTGCATATCTCATTCAACTGTCCTGCAAAGAAGAGTTCAAGCATCGAACTCATCGCATGAATCCTTGAAATTGATCTTTTATCGCTTTCCAATCCGAACGCGAATATCCTTCCGAGATCGTCGACATCAGCCTTCAAAACACCGAGTTTATCCGCGCCTTTGCTCATCTGACCGATGTACTCGAATGACAGAACGTTCCCTTCGTTGTCGAGTGGAACTGTATTGGCGATAAACCTGAAACCGAACTTCGCATCAGGATGCTTTTCAAGAAGATCAGCATCAACAAAATTAGTGTCATTTAATTTATATACAAAAATATCCTTATGTTCTGTGAGCATATTATTTAGCTCATCACTCTTCACAAAATCATATCCGATTCCGAGGAGATTGAACTCTGATTCCACACCTCTCACGATGTAATTGGCTTTTGCAAGTTTTCCGCCGAGTTCTTCATGTTTCTTGCAGATGCCGCAGTACAATAAAGGGTCCGATTCTCCTCTCCATCTTTTCCAATTACCGTCCTCTTTAAACCACATATCGCCATCTCTGAAATCCCCACAAACGACACAGTAATCCTTTATCCTCCTGTTTTCACCATCTGCATCAAAATTCAGTGCAGAATCGATAAACTTCTGCTGCTTGAGTGTATTTATCTTTGATGCCAGCTTGTTCCTTGTTTCAGGGAAGTTTATTAGGTCATCCGCGGAACACTCGATCCAATCGAGAGCCAGAGAAAGGTTACCATTATAATCACTCAGCAATTTGGAATTTACATCTTTTCTGATCTTCTCAATCATCTCTGCACTCTCTTTGATATTCGGCGCGAGAATTGTGAAATGCCCTCCGGTATTCCAGAGAAGATTGGTCTCGGGAAGGTTCAGTTCATCGAGAATCTTCAAAGCAATTGCATCCATCATCAGCGTAAGCCAGAACGACCTCCCACGCAGTCTCTTTGACATACCTGCCCTTGCGCCCTCCGGTGATGCTATTTGAAAGATGAAACGCTGGATACCGGAAAGATCGCCCTCGATAAGCAGATATGCTCCTGTCTTGCCCGATGCTCCGGACTCGCTCTCTTTTCCCCATCGATATAAGCAGAGCGCAATTGCAGAGGTGGTCTTCAGATGGTCGAATAACGGTATGTCTGTTGTTGTTCTGTAGCCTGCTGATAGAACGAGTGAGGTGTGCTTCATGAGCAGGTAATATATGTTGTTGAGGAAAGTAGTGGAATGTTTACAGTATTTTCCAATGATCTTTGCGTCCTTCACGAACTTGTTGCAGTTATCAGAAGTTATATCGGTTATAGCACCTATGCCCTTCTCCGGAAGTGTGGAGGATGCCAACGGTTCAGGCTTGTAAGAATATACGCTCTCACCACCAGATGCGTTTATCTCACAGAATATCGGAATTAATGGGCGATCCGCCTCCCCCTCGGCATCCCCCTCTCGACCCATGCCCAAAGATATATTATCCGCATCAGATAAGATCGCAAGACATCTCTCGATGCTTCCTTTCTTAAGTCCACTTACTACGAGGTCGGGTGGAAGATTTTTATTGTCATGATATCCCAAAACCAGCGTTGAAATCAGTTCGACATCGATTCCATCAGGAAAATCAATCGTATCAATGAATCGCCCTGCTAATTCCTGATGCTTCTCTTTCACCCCACATCTCTGCCAGAACTTCCCTATGTCGTGCAGAAGTGCGGCGAGTACAACCTCGCTCTCAACCATTGATAACTCATTAGTTTCGGTGTTCATAACCTTTGCCCTCTCTTTTCCCTACGGTCTATTCCATCTGGTGCGCTACCTCTTAATCCCCACAACAGCCCCAAATCCCCTCGACACTGACTTCCCGAGCCCCAGATAATCAGGAATCACGCAATTCGCCATGAACTCACACATAATCCCAAGCATGGCAACGCCCTTGACTGTACATGATGTATGCCGCGTCCTGACGATATCCAGCCGCATCTGCGAAGCCACAATGTAATCCAATCCCTTCGCCATCGAAAGTATGTTTCCGATGAGTCCTGTGCAGTAGGACACTCCTGCCAGATCGATCTGACTTCAGATGCCGATCATGATTCTTCTGATTTCCGAGTTCACCCAACAGGCACAATCGAATTTTCCAGTGATAAGATAGGATACCCCCTCCCAAAAGCTTTTTAACCATGAGAGGGGATATACCTATTGGTTATACAATGACAA
>JGI24025J20009_10001200_pt1 | contig 19771 bp, 20 predicted proteins | sample Cruoilmetagenom3_FD_20009 | JGI IMG/M metagenome (IMG submission 20009) | reverse complement strand
TGGTAGGCCCGGTAGGACTCGAACCTACGACCAAAGCGTTATGAGCGCTCTGCTCTAACCAACTGAGCTACAGGCCCGCCTGGGTCCGTGGGTATTCACGAACCGGGGGCGCGTCAAGTGACACATTGCGCGCGCCGCGCCAATGATCTAGTTCGCGCGCAAGAATGTTGATGGGCCGGGATGAAGGATGACAGGTATGGGCACCGATACCAACACGGGCAGAAATGGCATGACCTATGCCGGGGCTGGGGTCGATATTGATGCGGGCAATGCGCTGGTGGACCGGATCAAACCCGCCGCCAAACGCACCAACCGCCCCGGCGTGATGGCCGGGCTGGGCGGGTTTGGTGCGCTGTTTGACCTCAAGGGGGCCGGCTATAGCGACCCGGTGCTGGTGGCCGCCACCGACGGTGTCGGCACCAAGCTGAGGATCGCCATTGACACCGGGCTGGTGGACGGCGTCGGTATTGATCTGGTGGCGATGTGCGTCAACGATCTGGTCTGTCAGGGGGCCGAACCGCTGTTTTTCCTCGACTATTTCGCCACCGGAAAGCTGGATACAGACGTGGCCGCGCGGATCATCGAAGGCATCGCGACGGGCTGTGTCCGCTCGGGCTGTGCGCTGATCGGCGGCGAAACGGCCGAGATGCCGGGCATGTACCCCGAGGGTGATTTCGATCTGGCTGGCTTCTCCGTCGGCGCGATGGAACGGGGCACAGCCCTGCCGGCGAATGTCGCACCGGGCGATGTGTTGTTGGGGCTGGCCAGCGATGGCGTGCATTCCAACGGCTATTCACTGGTACGCCGTCTGGTGCAGCATTCCGGGCTGGGCTGGGACGACGATTGCCCGTTTGCCGACGGGTCTTTGGGCAAGGCGTTGCTGACGCCGACGCGGCTTTATGTGCGTTCCACGCTTGAGGCGATCCGGGCCGGCGGCGTGCATGCGCTGGCGCATATCACCGGCGGCGGGCTGAGTGAAAACCTGCCACGGGTGCTGCCCGAAGGCATGGGCGCGCGGATTGATCTTAGCGCATGGGAACTGCCGGGCGTGTTTGGCTGGATGGCCGGGGTGGGGGGCATATCGCAGGCGGAAATGCTCAAGACTTTCAACTGTGGCATTGGCATGGTGCTGGTCTGTGCGCCCGACCGGGCCGCCGCCCTTGAGGCGTTGTTGAGTAGCGCCGGGGAAACCGTGCATCGCATCGGAATTGTCACGGATACCGGCGGCATGGCCTATGAAGGCGCACTGCTTTGAGCCACGCCAAAGTGGCCATATTACTGTCGGGGGGCGGGTCGAACATGCTGGCCTTGCTTGACTCGATGCAGGGCGATCATCCGGCGCGTCCCTGTCTGGTTCTGTCCAATGACCCCGCTGCCGGCGGGCTGGCACGGGCCGCGGCGCGCGGTGTGCCAACGGCGGCGGTGGATCACCGGCCCTTTGGCAAGGACCGGGCGGCGTTTGAGGCCGAGCTGATGAAACCGCTGATCGCGGCGGCACCCGACATCCTTTGTCTGGCCGGGTTCATGCGGGTGCTGACGGCGGATTTCGTGTCGCACTGGCAGGGGCGGATGCTGAACATCCACCCCTCGCTGCTGCCGAAATATCGCGGGCTGCACACCCATGCGCGCGCTTTGCAGGCCGGGGACAGGCAACATGGCTGCACTGTGCATGAGGTGACGGCGGAACTGGACGATGGTCCGATTCTGGGGCAGGCGCAGGTGCCGGTGCTGCCGGGGGATACGCCCGACACACTGGCGGCGCGGGTTCTGAAACAGGAACACGCGCTTTACCCGGCGGTTCTGCGCCGGTTTGCGGCCGGCGACAGGCGTCCGGTGCTGTTGGGCTGAGGCGCGGTTTGCAAAACCCCGGCTTGTTGCGTATGACCAACGCTGGTGACAGCGCCGGGGTGACCCTGCCGCCGGCAGCAAAATGACCTGAAAAAGAGCATACTCGCAGATGAAAACGCTTACCACGACGCAAGACCTGGCCGAGTTCTGCCAGATCGCAACGCGGCACGATTACGTCACCGTCGATACCGAGTTCCTGCGCGAACGGACCTATTATTCCAAACTGTGCCTGGTGCAGCTGGCCTTGCCCGGCAAGGGCGAGGAAAACGCCGTTTTGCTGGATCCGCTGGTCGAGGGGCTGTCGCTTGACCCGCTGTATGATCTGTTTCGCGATCAATCGGTGGTCAAGGTGTTCCACGCCGCGCGTCAGGATCTTGAGATTTTCTGGGTCGATGCCGAGGTCTTCCCCCAACCGCTGTTCGATACGCAGGTGGCGGCGATGGTTTGTGGCTTTGGCGATCAGGTCGGCTATGAGACATTGGTGCGCAAGATCGTGCGTCAGCCGCTGGACAAGACCTCGCGCTTTACCGACTGGTCGCGCCGTCCGCTGAGCGAGGCGCAAAAGACCTATGCGCTGGGCGATGTGACCCATTTGCGCGACATTTACGAATTTCTTGCGGCGGAACTGAATAAATCCGGCCGGTCGCATTGGGTGCAGGAGGAATTGCAGATCCTGACCGATCCCGCGACCTATGACGTTGTGCCGTCCGAAGCCTGGCGGCGGGTCAAGACGCGCAATTCTTCGCCAAAATTCCTGGCTGTGGTGCGCGAACTGGCGGCCTTCCGCGAAGCCTATGCGCAAGGGGCGAACGTGCCGCGCAACCGGGTGTTCAAGGACGAGGCCATGTCTGAACTGGCCGCAACCAAGCCGCGTAATCCCGGTGATCTTGGGGCTTCGCGGCTGTTGCTGCGCGAGGCGCGGCGCGGCGCGATTGCCGACGGGATTCTGGAAGCGGTGGCAAAAGGCGTTGCCTGCCCGCCGGATCAGATGCCCAAGCCCGATCGGTCACGCGAAAAGTTGCAGGTGAACCCGGCACTGGCCGATCTGCTGAGGGTTTTGCTGAAATCCAAGACCGAAAGCAGCGGGGTTGCCGCCAAGCTGATCGCCAGCAGCGCCGATCTGGATGCGATTGCCGCCGGGTTGCGCGACGTCAAGGCCCTGACCGGCTGGCGAAACGAGGTGTTCGGGGCNGATGCCATTCGTTTGTGCGANGGCAGGATTGCCCTGGCCGCCAAGGGGCAGTCGGTGAAGGTGGTCGAGCTTTAATTGAGGCTCATCAATCCCTTACGGGNTTNTTTCGCANGTGTTTTGCTGGTCCGGTTTTAGCGCCGTCGTGTTTCCAGGGCGTTTTGTGCGCCTTTCACCCGGATCAGGCGGATGCCGGCGAGATCCTGTTTGGTCAGGCTTTGGGCGGCATGGACGGTACGGGTATGCTCGGACCCGACGGCGGTCGGATCCTCGGGCAGCACCACACGGAACGTGTAGGACAGAATGTCGGGCGCAGAGTCCCCTTCCTGCGGATCAAGTCGCAGTTCGACGTCAAAGGCCCCCTGGCGCGATGCGACCCCGGTGGCCTGGATGATCGCCCCGGTGGTGGTGCGGTCGACCCGCAATTCGGTGACCGAGGCAATCGCCACACTGGCATCGGCTGCGTCGGGGCGCTTGGAGATGGCTGATTTCTGCGGGATCAGCGGATTGACGGCTTCGGGGTCGATCTCGGGCTGGTCAATCGGGATTTCGCGGCTTTTGGAGAACCAGTTGCGCGGATTGGCGCGCGAGTCGCCCCAGCCGCCACAGGCCGACAGGAAAAGGCTTGTTGCCAGAAGCACCGTGAAAGGTTTGCGCATTTTGCCCCGCCTGAGATAATTCTAGTTGCCCTTGTTATCGGTTAGCGCATCCCGGCACCGTTGAAAAGACAGGAAGCGGGTCTGGACAGGCGCGCGCGCGCGGCATAATCCGGGGCTGGGCCGCAGTTGCGGCCACATGATGCCCATATGAGGAGCCGACATGGCCAGTGCTGCCTTTGAGGAAATTGTCGAGGATTTCGAGTTTCTGGACGATTGGGAAGACCGGTATCGCTATGTGATTGATCGGGGCAAGGATATGGCCGCGCTGGAGGAGGCGTTGAAAGTGCCCGCCACCAAGGTTGACGGTTGTGCCAGTCAGGTGTGGTTGCACGCCGTCATCGAGGGCGGCGTGTTCCGGTTTGACGGCGAAAGCGATGCGATGATCGTACGCGGGCTGATTGCGGTGTTGCGTGCGCTTTATAACGGTCTGACGGTGCAGGAGGTCGCGGCGGTAGATGCTCGGGCCGAGTTTGAGAGGTTGGGGCTGAACGAGCATCTGTCGGCGCAGCGTTCGAACGGGTTGAGGGCGATGATCGAGCGAATCGGTCAGGTGGCGGCAGAGCATCTGTGAGGGGGGCAGGGGGGCCAGCCCCCCGTCCTGCGGACTCCCCCCGGGATATTTATCGACCAAAGATGGGTCAGGGGGATTTGGCGGCCCAGCTGGCGAGTGTGGATTGCAGGTCGCCATAGCCGGTTTGGCGGCGCTCGAAGCGCAGGCCCAGGCGGGTGGCGCAGGTTTTGGCTTTGGCTGTCAGCNCCGGGTCGTTGGTTTGGGCCAGGTAGACCAGTTTGGTGTAATGGCTGAAATACGTCTCGCGCAACGCAGGGTGGNGGTCGAGGCCCAGAGGGGTCCAGACGAACGCGTCGAACTGGCGGGCGAGAAAGTCGGTCAGGTAGAAGGCGGTGATTTCATCCCGGTTGGCAAATGCGGTATTGCCTTCGAAAAAGCTGTAGCAATGCGGCCCCTTTATCATGTCCACGCCCAGGCGGTCACAGGCCGACTGAAGCTGTCCGCCGGTGCCGCAATCGGCGTAGGCCACATAGAGGTGATCATAGGTGGCGCGATATTTGTTGATTGCGGCTTCGACCGCTTTTGTGATGCGGTCGGGGTGGTTGTGCAGGATGGCGGGCAGGCAGGTGAGGTCCAGGTGATCCCAGCCGCCAAGCGCCTTGATGTCGAGGATTTCCCGCGCCAGTGCGCCACAGGCGATCAGCAGGACCCGACCGGATTTATGTTCGGGCACGGCGAGGCCGGCAAGTGTCAGGCTTTGGTCGTTGAGGTCACCCGGTTTGAAACGCGCGATTTTTGGCACCCGGTGCCGGGGCGGTCGGGCGGCCTTTGGGGGCCGGGGCAAGGGTCACGCGCTCATTCGGTTGTGTTTGCGGCCGACAAATTCCTTGGCGGTTTCAACCGCGACCGCCGCATCCCGGCAATAGGCGTCTGCGCCGATGGCCTTTGAGAATTCCTCGTTCAAAGGTGCGCCGCCCACCAGCACGATATAGTCGTCCCGCTTGCCCTGTTCGACCAGAGTGTCGATCACCACTTTCATGTAAGGCATCGTCGTGGTCAGCAGCGCCGACATGCCCAGGATATCAGGTTGTGCGCTTTCCAGTGCTTCAAGGTAGCTTTCGACCGGGTTGTTGATGCCAAGGTCGATCACTTCGAAGCCCGCCCCCTCCATCATCATGGCAACCAGGTTCTTGCCGATGTCATGGATGTCGCCCTTGACCGTGCCGATCACCATCTTGCCGACCTGCGGCGCGCCGGTTTCAGCCAGCAGCGGTTTCAGGATCGACATGCCGCCCTTCATCGCATTGGCCGCCAAAAGCACCTCGGGTACAAACAGGATACCATCGCGGAAATCGGCCCCGACGATGGTCATGCCCCCCACCAGCGCCTTGGTCAGCACCTCGTAGGGTTGCCATTTGCGTTCCAGCAGGATGTTGACCGCCTCTTCGATTTCCTCGCGCAGGCCATCGTAAAGGTCGTCGAACATCTGCTGGACCAGCTCTTCGTCGTCGAGTTCCGACAGGATGATGTCATCTTCTTCCGACATGGCCGGGCTTCCTTTTCTCGGGCGGGGCAAACGGCCCCTTTTGGGTAACTGATTTCATGTTTTGGCCAAATGGCCCCTGCCGGACTGCGACAATTGCGACATGCGCCGCTCCACAACCGACCTATAAGCGGGAATTGAGCGAATTGATAATGAAGATATTGCATAGAGATAATGGGGTTATTGCATGTGTTCCCTTTATGTTCTAAATTGATGCCATGAGCCTTGCATCAAAGATTGACCCGGCCCGGCGACGCGGGCGGGGGGCCTGCGGCAATGTATCGGGCCGGTTTGACCTGGCGCGCAGCGATGAACCCGATGGCTGGGACATCCCCGAGGAACGCCCCGGTTTTCGCACCGAGGTACGGGGCGAACAGGCGCGCAGCCTGATCACCTGGAACCGCTCGCCGGATTTGCCGTTTGACCGGTCGATCAACCCGTATCGGGGCTGCGAACATGGTTGTGTCTATTGCTTTGCCCGGCCCAGCCATGCCTATCTGGGCCTGTCGCCGGGGTTGGATTTCGAGACACGTCTGGTGGCGCGCCCCAATGCCGCCGAGGTGCTGGCACGCGAGTTGGGCAAGCCGCGCTATAAGGTGGCTCCAATCGCCATCGGCACCAATACAGACCCNTATCAGCCGATTGAAAAGACGTGGGAAATCACCCGCTCNTGCCTNGAAGTGCTGGCGGCGTTCAACCATCCGGTGGCGATTGTCACCAAGGGCACGCTGGTTGAACGGGATCTGGATATCCTGGTGCCCATGGCGGCGCGCGGGCTGGTGCGGGTGGGCATATCTCTGACCACGCTTGATGCCGACCTGTCACGCCGGATGGAGCCGCGCGCGCCTGCGCCGGGGCGGCGGCTTGCGATCATCCGCCGCCTCAGTGCGGCAGGGGTGCCGATTCGGCTGATGACTTCGCCGGTTGTGCCGGGGCTGAGCGATCACGAGATCGAGGCGCTGCTGGCGGCGGGCCGGGAGGCGGGGGCGGATGCGGCGAGTTGGATCATGCTGCGTCTGCCGCGCGAGGTGTCGCAAATCTGGCAGGCCTGGCTGGACGAGCATTATCCGCATCGCGCTGCAAGGATCATGGCGCGGCTGCGCGAAATGCACGGGGGCAAGGACTATGATGCGCGTTGGGGCCGGCGGATGCGGGGCGAAGGGCCGTACGCCGAAATGGTGGCGCAGCGGTTCAGGGCAGCGGCGCGGCGGCTGGGACTGGATCGGCAAACGGCGGCTTTGCGGTGCGATTTGTTTGCAGTGCCGGGACGGGCTGGTGATCAGCTCTCGCTATTTTGAGAGGAGACCCTACATTGGACTATGGGCGGCCGGAAATCGGTTCCGCCGGATGGTGGGCGGGTCTTTTGCACGAAGCGGGAAGGAAAGTTTGAAATGCAGGACAGATGGGACAAACGCTATAGCGCGCCGGGTTATCTGTTTGGCAAAGCGCCGGCACAATTCCTGAAACGCGAGGCGGCGCGGTTGCCCCGGTCGTCGGATGTCCTGTGCGTGGCCGATGGTGAAGGGCGCAATTCGGCCTATCTGGCCAGCCTGGGCCACCGGGTTACGGCGTTCGATGCCTCGCCGGTTGCGATCGAAAAGGCCCGCACGCTTGCAGCGGAACTGGGTGTCACACCGCAGTTTCACGTCGCCGGGGTCGAGGCGTGGGACTGGCAACCGACCCATGACGCGGTGATCGCCATCTTTGTCCAGTTCGCCCCGCCCGATCTGCGCGACCGGATGTTTGGCTGGATGGCCGGGGCCGTCGCTCCGGGTGGGCTGTTGTTGTTGCATGGTTATGTGCCGCGCCAGCTTGAGTACAAGACCGGTGGGCCGAAGGACGCGGCGAACATGTACACCACCGAGATGCTGGCCCGCGCCTTTGAGGGGTTCGATATTCTGCGGCTGGAAGAATATGACGCCGAGGTGGACGAGGGACCGGGCCATTCCGGCCGCTCGGCGCTGATTGATCTGGTGGCGCGCAAACCTCTGGACCCCACTGGCTAGCGTCCAGACCCCAGGTCAGCGTCCAGTCCCCGGGCGCGCTTGCGACAATGTGAACCCAAAGCGGGCTCAATAAGCATTGGCCCCGCGCACCAGGCCCCCTATACAGTTGCCCATGATTACCGAGCTTGGCCATTTCGCCCTTATCCTCGCCTTCATGGTCGCCATCGTGCAGATGGTGGTGCCACTGATCGGTGCCTCAAAACGTCTGCCCGGCTGGATGGCTGTGGCCGACCCGGCCGCCAATGCGCAATTTGCCCTGACCGCCTTTGCCTTTGGCGCGCTGACATGGGCGTTCATCACCTCTGATTTCTCACTGAAAATCGTCGTCGCGAACAGCCATTCGGCCAAGCCGATGCTGTACAAAGTGTCTGGCACATGGGGCAACCACGAAGGCTCGATGTTGCTGTGGGTGCTGATTGTCACGCTGTTCGGGGCCATGGCCTCGTGGTTCGGCGGTGGTTTGCCGCCCACCCTGCGGGCGCGGGTATTGGCGGTGCAGTCGTCGATCGCCGTGGCGTTCTTTGCCTTCATCCTGTTCACATCCAACCCGTTTGAGCGCCTCGCCGTGGCCCCGTTTGACGGGCAGGATCTGAACCCGCTGTTGCAGGATCCCGGCCTGGCGTTCCATCCGCCGTTTTTGTACCTGGGCTATGTCGGGCTGAGCATGGCGTTTTCCTTCGCCGTTGCGGCGCTGATCGAGGGGCGCATTGACGCGGCCTGGGGGCGCTGGGTGCGGCCCTGGACGCTGGCGGCCTGGATATTCCTGACCATCGGTATCGGCCTGGGGTCATGGTGGGCCTATTACGAACTGGGCTGGGGGGGCTTCTGGTTCTGGGATCCGGTTGAAAATGCCTCGTTCATGCCCTGGCTGCTGGCCGCCGCCCTGCTGCATTCGGCAATTGTGGTGGAAAAACGCGAATCGCTGAAAAGCTGGACCATATTGCTGGCGATTCTGGCCTTTGGCTTTTCGCTGATCGGTACGTTTATCGTGCGCTCGGGGCTGCTGACCTCGGTGCATGCCTTTGCCAATGACCCGGAACGCGGGATTTTCATCCTGATCATTCTGGCGGTGTTCACCGGTGGTGCGCTGATGCTGTTTGCCCTGCGTGCCGGCACGATGGAGGCCAAGGGCGTGTTTGGCGTGGTCAGTCGTGAAAGCGCGTTGGTTCTTAATAACATCCTGCTGGCGGTGGGCTGTTTCGTGGTGTTCTTCGGCACCCTCTGGCCGATCATGGCCGAGATGTTCTTTGACCGTAAACTCAGCGTTGGTGCGCCGTTCTTCAACATGGCCTTCACCCCGTTCATGGTGGGTCTGGGCGTGGCGATGCCAATTGGTGCGCTATTGCCGTGGAAACGTGGCAGGCTTGGGCGGGCGGTCTGGTCGCTGCGCTATGCTTTTGGCCTGGCGCTGGCGTTGGCGCTGCTGGCCTGGGCCATGCAAAGCGGGCGCAGCGCGCTGGGGCCGGTTGGGTTGCTGCTGGGTTCATGGGTGGTGTTCGGCGCAGTTGTGGACCTGTGGAGCCGCACCGGGCGTGGGGCGATGGGCGCGCGTCTGGCACGTCTTTTCCGGCTGCCAAGGGCCGATTGGGGCCGCGTGGTGGCGCATTCCGGTCTGGGTATCACCATGTTCGCCATCGCCGGTCTAAGTGCATGGGAACAGGAAGATATCCGCGTTGTGCAACTGGGTGAGCCCTTTGAGGTGGGCAGTTATACACTGACCTTGGAGCAGGTCAGGGATGTGAAAGGCCCGAATTACTTTTCCTCCATGGGGATTGTTTTGCTTGAGCAGAACGGCCGCAAGCTGGCGCGTTTGACGCCGGAAAAACGCACCTATCCGGTGACCCGCATGCCCACCACCGAGGCGGCGATTGATTACCGGTTCCTGCGCGATGTCTATGTGGTGATTGGCGACAAGCAGGACGCGGGCGGCTGGGCTATGCGCACGTATATCAAGCCGCTGACCAACTGGATCTGGGGCGGGGCGCTGTTGATGGCATTGGGGGGCGCTCTCAGCTTGTCGGACCGTCGCTTCCGGGTGGCCGCCGGGGCGCGAAAACGGCCCCAGGGGGTGCCGGCGGAATGAAACATTTGTTGGTGATCCTGTTGCTGTTGGGCGTTTTCGCAACGCCACCCGCCTGGGCGGTGCAACCCGACGAGGTGCTGGAAGATCCGCTGCTTGAGGCGCGCGCACGCGAGTTGAGCAAGGGCCTGCGCTGTCTTGTGTGTCGCAACGAAAGCATCGACGAAAGCAACGCCGGGCTGGCGCGCGATCTGCGCCTGTTGGTGCGCGAACGGCTGGTGGCTGGCGACAGTGACGTCGAGGCGGTGGCGTTTATCGTCGATCGTTACGGTGAATATGTGCTGCTGCGCCCGACAACCAGCGGCTCCAACTGGTTGCTTTGGGCGGCGGGACCGCTGATGTTGCTGATGGCCGGGGGCATGGGCGTGTTTTATCTGCGGGGACGGGCGCGTCCGGGCAAACAGGACGACGGGCTCAGCGGCGAAGAACAGGCCCGTTTGCGTGAAATTCTCAAGGACTGACGCGCGGTCCCACTTCCAACATCCACCCGGTTGCGCCACCTTGCCCTCAACACAAATGCAAGGAGCGCCTTTATGGACTATCAGACAATCCGCCTTGAAATCACCGATGGCCTGGGTGTCGTGACCCTGAATCGCCCGGAAAAGATGAACGCCCTGAATACCCAGATGCGGGCCGAGATCGCCCATGCCATGACGGCGGCGGCGGCAGGACCGGCGCGGGCCATCGTGCTGACCGGCGCGGGGGCGGCATTCTGCACCGGGCAGGATCTGGGCGACACGGACACAAGTGGCGCGGGCGAGCGCACCATAGAACGCACCCTGCGTGACGAATATAACCCGATGCTGGTGTCTGTTGCCGATTGTCCGGTGCCGACCATTGCCGCGGTGAATGGTCCCGCGGCCGGGGCCGGGGCCAATCTGGCGCTGGCGGCGGATGTGGTGATTGCCAGCGAAAGCGCGTATTTCCTTCAGGCATTTACCCGGATCGGCCTGATGCCGGATGCCGGCGGCACCTGGATCCTGCCGCATCAGATGGGGTTGGCCAAGGCCATGGGGGCGGCACTTTTTGCCGATAAGATCAGCGCGCGTCAGGCCGATGACATGGGCATGATCTGGGAGGCGGTGGCCGATGATGCGTTCGACGCCCATTGGCGTGCCCGCGCGGCGCAACTGGCGAAAGGACCGACGCTGGCTTATGGCGCAATCAAACAGGCGCTGCGGGGCAGCTACGAAAACACCCTGGACGAACAGTTGACCCTGGAAGCGCAATTGCAGGGCCAGTGCGGCGTGACCCGTGATTTCCGCGAAGGCGTTGTGGCGTTCCTGGAAAAGCGCCCCGCCAAATTCGAGGGGCGCTAGGGGTGCGAACCTGACGGTTCGGACCACTGGCCGTTTTATGGCTTGCGCAGCAACCTTGCCGGCTGGCCGAGGGATACAAGTGTTTCGGTCGATCCACCAGCGCGGCGTGTGCCGGGGGTCAGCCGGTCGCCTGCATGCCTGTCAGGACCACGTTGTCGAGGGTGAAATCGCCGGCCATTCCGACAATGATTGCCACCAGTTCGCCATTGGCGAGCAAATGCGTGTCTTCCGGAACTCCAGACGCATCCTGGGTGGTTTCCAGGGTCATGACCGGGGGCGTGCCCGCCTCGTCGTAGGCATAGATCAGCGTGTCATCGACCGTCGAGAAATCGGTTACCGTTACCGGCTCTGATCCTTCGACCCAAGTGCCGAGAATCAATTCGTCCAGACCTTCTCCGGCGGTGACTGTATCTTCGGCCCCGGCAAGGATCACGTCATCGCCGTGCCCACCAAAGATCTGATCGCCGGCCTGGTCCGTGTCTGTGGCGAAATCGACCGGCAACTGGTGCGGGTCAATCTCGTCCAAGGGGGCGGCTTTGACGGTGGCCAGCCCGGCATCGTCCAGAACGTCGGTGGCAAGGATGAAGTCATCCCCCCCCATCGCCCTTCAGGGTATCTGTGCCCTCGCTGTCGACCAACAGGTCATCGCCAGCCGCGCCGTGCAAAAGATCATCGCCGCCGCCGCCGAAAATACTGTCGTTGTCATCGCCGCCCTGACCGATGATCAGATCATCGCCGGCCTTGCCGAAAAACCGGTCATCGCCCAGACTGCCGTCCAACAGGTCGCCCTGTTCGCTGCCGGTCACGCGCAGGCCGCCTTCATCCGTCACCGGATCAAGCGTCTCGGTTTCACCGTCGCCGATAACCGAAGACACCACAGCCAATGCCGCAAAACCAAGAAGAACGCCCAAAATCATAATCAGTCTCAATTTGAACCTACAGAAACTGGCTAAGGAACAGGGCGCGCGCCTGTCAAACATACAGGTCTCATTGTCCCGTGGCCGGCGACAATGAGGTGCATTCCTGAAATTTGAACAAAAACGCGCCCCAAACCGGTCCGGTTGGGGCGCGTCATAACTGGTCTGAAAGTGGCTTCAGCGGTTTTCAATATCCACGTAATCGCGCATGGTTTCGCCCAGGTACAACTGGCGCGGGCGGCCGATCTTGTTCTGTGGGTCGGCGATCATTTCCTTCCACTGCGAAATCCAGCCAACGGTACGGGACAGGGCAAAGATCGGCGTGAACATCGAGGTCGGAAAACCCATCGCCTCAAGGATGATGCCGGAATAGAAATCGACATTCGGGAACAGCTTTTTCTCAACGAAATAGGGATCGCTCAGCGCCATTTTTTCAAGCTCTTTGGCGACCTGCAACAGCTCGTTATCCTCGACTCCCAGCAGTTCCAGAACCTCGTCCGCCGATTGTTTCAGCACCGTGGCGCGTGGGTCGGTGTTCTTGTAAACCCTATGGCCAAAGCCCATCAGGCGGAACGGATCGTTCTTGTCCTTGGCGCGGGCGATGAATTCGGGGATGCGATCGACGGTGCCGATCTCGCGCAGCATTTCCAGGCAGGCCTGATTGGCCCCGCCATGCGATGGCCCCCACAGGCACGCCACACCGGCGGCGATACAGGCAAACGGGTTGGCCCCCGACGACGACGCCAGCCGCACGGTCGAGGTCGATGCGTTCTGTTCGTGATCCGCGTGCAAGGTGAAAATCCGGTCCATGGCGCGTGACAGGATCGGGTTGACCTCGTATTCCTCGCAGGGCACGGAAAAGCACATGCGCAGGAAGTTCGAGGCGTAATCAAGGTCGTTGCGCGGGTACACAAACGGCTGGCCGACGGTGTATTTATACGCCATTGCGACAATTGTCGGCATCTTGGCGACCAGCCGGATCGAGGCAACTTCGCGCTGCCAGGGATCGGTGATATCGGTGCTGTCGTGATAAAACGCCGACATCGCCCCGACCACGCCGGTGATGATTGCCATCGGCGGCGCATCGCGGCGGAACCCCCGGAAGAAATTCATCATCTGTTCGTGTACCATCGTGTGACGGGTCACACGTTGTTCGAAATCTTCCAACTCGGGTGCGGTGGGCAGATTGCCATAAAGCAGCAGGTAACACACCTCGAGGTAATGCGATTTTCCCGCCAGCTGGTCGATCGGATAGCCCCGGTGCAGCAATACGCCCTCATCGCCGTCGATAAAGGTGATGGTGCTGTCGCAACTTGCGGTCGAGGTAAAGCCGGGGTCATAGGTAAACACCCCTGCCTGACCATAAAGCTTGCGAATGTCGATCACATCCGGACCGGTGGTTGGCGAGAATATCGGCAGCTCGTAGGTTTCGCCATTCACGTTCAGCGTGGCGGGTTTATTATTGTCGTTCATGAATATTCCTTCCTCATCAGGCATCGGGGGGCGCGATTTTGCCGGCCCCCGTAAAGATAGCGGCCATGCGCACAGCACGGCCTTGGTCCTATCGCCTATGCCTTACCTTAAGGTAAAACCTGACCTTGGCCAGCGGCGTCTTGCAGCCGGGCCAAGGTTTCGTCGCGCCCCAGCACCAGCATCATGTCAAAAACCGAAGGGGTGACTGTCCGCCCGGCCAGTGCCGCCCTCAGCGGGCCGGCCAACTTGCCGAACTTGGTTCCCCGCGCCAATGCAAAGGCGTTCAGGGTTTCCTCCAGATCGTTCCGTGACCAGCTAACATTTTGCAGATGCGGCGTCAAATCGGTCAGCGTGCCATCGTCCGCATTCGCCAACATCTTGGCCGCTTTTTCATCTGGTTCAATGGGGCGTGACGCAAGGGCAAATTGTGCCTTTTCAAATAGTTCCGGAAATGTCCGGGCGCGATCCTTCAGGCAATACATGGCCCGCTCCAGCATCTCGCCCTGTTGTTTACTCAGCGATGGCTTCTCAGCGGCGGCCAGATAGGTCTCGGCCTCTTGCCGCAGTGCAGCATCCTGCGTAACCGCCATATGCTGACCGCACAGGTTTTCCAGCTTTTTCAGGTCAAACCGGGACGGGCTTTTGCCGATTCCGTTGAAATCGAACCACTCGCGGGCCTGTTCGTCGGTGAAAAACTCGTCATTGCCGTGGCTCCAGCCCAATCGCGCCAGATAGTTGCGCATACCCGCGGCGGGGTATCCCATGGCCTGATATTCCTGCGCCCCCAGTGCGCCATGGCGCTTGCTCAGCTTTTTGCCATCGGGACCGTGGATCAGCGGGATATGCGCCCAGACCGGCACATCCCAGCCCATCGCCTGATAAATCATCATCTGACGCGCGGCGTTGTTCAAATGATCGTCGCCGCGGATCACGTGGGTCACACCCATGTCGTGATCATCCACCACCACGGCGAGCATATAGACCGGGCTGCCATCGCTGCGCAGCAGGATCATGTCGTCAAGCTGGTCATTGGCGATGATCACGTCGCCCTGTACGCGGTCGCGGATCACTGTGCTGCCCGCTTGCGGGGCCTTGATGCGGATCGCAAAGGGCGCATCCGGGTGGCTTTGAGGGTCGGCGTCGCGCCAGGGTGAGCGGAACAAGGTGCTGCGCCCCTCGGCGCGGGCGGTCTCGCGGAAGGCGGTGATTTCTTCCTGCGTGGCAAAGCACTTATAGGCCTTTCCTGCCTCCAGCAATTGCCGCGCGACTTCGGCGTGACGCGCTGCGCCGGCGGACTGGCTGACCACATCCCCATCGTGATCCAGCCCCAGCCATGCCATGCCCTGAAGGATCGCCGCCGTCGCTTCCGGGGTCGAACGCGCCTTGTCCGTGTCCTCGATCCGCAGCAGGAACCTGCCGCCACGCCCGCGCGCATAAAGCCAGTTGAACAACGCCGTGCGCGCACCGCCAATATGCAGAAAACCGGTGGGCGAGGGGGCAAAACGGGTGACGACAGTCTTGGGCATGAACAGCATTTACCTTTTGGTAACCAAGGGTGGGATAGTGTTGCGCCTGTCTAAAGCGCATTGCGAAAAGTGGGAACCGGTTTTCGGAAATAAATACGCGCTCAATACCTAAGCCGGAAGGCTGGAAGCCCGAACAAGCAGGGGACAAGGATGCGGGGACTGGCGGCCATTGAACTTGTGCTGCTGGAACAGCGCGGTCATCTGTTCGTCTGGACGCCGGTTTTTCTTGGCCTTGGGGTCGGGGCCTATTTCAGCCTACGGACCGAGCCGGTGGCGATGGTCTATTGGCCTTTGGCCTTTCTGGGCGCAGGGTTTGCAGCAGCGGCGCTGCGTTGGCCGGGGGGCTGGTCGGCGCTGGCATGGGGGCTGGCACTGGCAGCGGCAGGGTTCTGCCTTGCCGGTGCCCGCGCCCACCGCGTTGCCGACCCGGTACTGGGCTGGCGCTACTACGGCCCGGTCGAGGGACGGGTGGTCGGGCTGGACCGTTCGGCCTCGGATGCGTTGCGGGTCACACTGGATCAGGTGCGTCTGGAACGGGTTTCGCCCGGGCGGACACCGGGCCGGGTGCGCCTGTCGCTGCACGGGCCACCGGCCCAACTCAGGCCCGGCCAGCGCATCATGACCACCGGGCACCTGTCGCCGCCAAACGGCCCTGCGGAACCGGGTGGCTTTGATTTTCGCCGCCACGCCTGGTTTGCCGGGCTGGGCGCGGTGGGCTATACCCGCAACCCGGTGCTGACGATTGCCCCGCCGGAACAGGGCCGCGCGGGCTTGCGCATCTTTACCCTGCGNATGGCCGCCTCTGCCCGTGTTCAGGCGGTTCTGCCGGGGGACATCGGCGGGTTTGGGGCCGCTGTTACCACCGGTGATCGCAGCGGCATCGGTCAGGGCGCGTTGCAGGCCCTCAGGGGCAGCAATCTGGCGCATCTTCTGGCCATTTCGGGGCTGCACATGGGGCTGTTGGCCGGGTTTGTCTTTGCCGTCCTGCGCCTGGTGTTGGCGGCGATCCCGCCGCTGGCCCTGCGGCTGCCGGTCAAAAAACTGGCGGCAATTGGCGCATTGGCAGCGGCGGCGGGCTATCTGATGCTCTCGGGCGGCAATGTCGCGACCGAAAGGGCCTTTGTCATGGTCGCCGTGGTGCTGGGCGCGGTGTTGGTGGACCGGCGCGCGTTTTCCCTGCGCGCGGTGGCAATGGCGGCGCTGATCGTGCTTGCCTTGCGCCCCGAAGCCCTGTTCGGCCCCGGTTTCCAGATGTCATTCGCCGCGACGACAGCCCTGGTGGCAGTGTTCGGCTGGCTGCGCGATGCGCGGATCCGGCTTGGCCCCGACTGGCTGAAACCGGTGCTGGGCGTGGTGATATCCTCGACNGTGGCGGGGGCGGCCACCGCGCCGTTTGCGGCGGCACATTTCAACACGCTGGCGCATTACGGGTTGTTGGCCAANCTTGCGTCGGTGCCCCTGATGGGGGTTTTGGTGATCCCGGCGGCGGTTCTGGCCGTCTGCCTTGCGCCATTCGGGCTTGAGGGCATTGGCCTTTACCTCATGGGGCTTGGGCTGCGCTGGATCCTTGGTGTGGCGCATTTCGTGTCGGATCTGGACGGCGCGCGCGGTTTTGTCGTCAGCCCCGGCGCATGGGTCATCCCATTGCTAAGCCTTGGGGGATTGTGGCTGATCCTCTGGCAGGGGCGCGTGCGAATCGCCGGGCTGGTCCCTGCGGTGTTTGCTTTCTGGCTCTGGTCCGGGGCCGAGCGCCCCGGCGTCCTGGTGGCCGATACCGGCGGGCTGGTTGGCGTGATGACCGATGCGGGCCGTGCGCTCAGCAAGCCGCGCGGCGCGGGGTTTGTCGCTTCAGTCTGGCTTGAGAATGACGGCGACGGCGGTGTGGTCCAGACCGAGGCTGCCGCCCGTTGGCCGGGCGAGGGGCGGGTGCAGATCATTGAAACCGGCCCGGTTGAAATCGTGCATGTGATCGGCAAACGGGCGGCGGCCGGGTTTGACAATTGCAAGGCGGGGCAGGTGGTCATCGCCTCGGTGCCGATGAATTTGTCCGGCCCGTGCGAGGTGTTCGACCCCGCGCGCCTGCGCACCACCGGCAGCCTGGCGATCCTCGACAAGGAAATCCTTACTGCCCGCAGGTTGGCGGGCGCGCGTATCTGGAACACCCCGCCAGCGCACAAGCGCAAGCGGGCGATGGTGCAAAGCGATCAGTAAGTGCGGATCAGCCCCACAAGACGCCCCTGGATCTTCACCTGATCCTCGGGATAGACGCGGGTTTCGTAGGCCGGGTTCGCCGCCTCAAGCGCAATGGCATTGCCCTTGCGCAGGAACCGCTTGAGCGTTGCTTCCTGATCCTCGATCAGGGCCACGACGATATCGCCATTCTGTGCTGTCGCGGTCTCAAGGATCACCACGACATCGCCGTTGTTGATCCCGGCGTCGATCATCGAATCACCTTTGACCTCAAGCGCATAATGTTCGCCCTTGCCGGAAACCATCTGCCCTGGCACCGCCACCTGCTGTGTCACATGGCTGATCGCCTCGATCGGTACGCCAGCGGCAATGCGCCCCATCAGCGGCACCTCGGTTGCGTGGATCGTCACCGGGTCGGAATTGGCCGGTCGCCGGCCAGTGGGTTGGGGCCCGGATTGAGGACTGGATTGGGGCCCGGATTGGGGCCCGGATTGGGGACTGAGCCGGTCGCCTTCGATCACCCTGGGCTGAAAACCCGGGCCGGGTTCACCGCCAAGCGTTTCCGGCAGGCGCACGATTTCTATGGCGCGCGCACGATGCGCCAGACGGCGGATAAAACCGCGTTCTTCCAAGGCGGTGATCAGACGGTGGATACCAGACTTGCTGCGCAAGCTCAGCGCCACTTTCATTTCATCGAAACTGGGTGGAACGCCGTCACGCTGTACGCGTTTGTGGATAAATTCCAGCAATTCCAATTGCTTCTTGGTCAACATTACGCAATCCTCTGGTTCAAGGGTTTGCGTTTGTTCTACACATGTTCCCGTTTTGTGTCAACCGGTTTTGCAGGTGCCCCTAAAGCGACAAAAACGCAATCTCCTCACCGGCCTTGCGGGCCGGATCATCGGGCGCGCGCACAACCAGCGCATTTGATTCGGACAGAATACTGAGAAGGGAGCTGTCCTGATTGGGGAACACCGTCATTTTGCCCCCCTCAAAAGAGGCGCGCATATAGTGTTCACGCCCGCCATTGGCAGCCAGATCAGTCGCCAGCGGGGCCGTTTGCAGCGCTGGCATATCGTGGCCCAGCCCCAGCATGACGCGGATCATCGGCAAGATGAAGATTACGCCGCAAATCATTGCAGACACAGGGTTACCAGGTAATCCTACCATGGCTGCATCGGCCATTTTCCCGGCCATCAATGGCTTACCGGGGCGCATCAGGACTTTATAGAACGCCCGCTCCATCCCAAGGCTTTCCGCGACCGGCCCAACCAGGTCGTGATCCCCCACCGAGGCCCCGCCGATGGTGACGATCAGGTCGGCCCCCTCAGCCAGCCCAAACGCGGTTTCAAGCGAGGAACCGTATCGCGGGCAATCGGCAGCATCTGCACGTCGGCCCCGGCACCCTCAAGCAGGGCCTTCAGGCCAAAGGTGTTCGAGGCAATGATCTGGTCCGGTCCGGGGTCTTCGCCCGGCATCACCAACTCGTCCCCGGTCGAGATAAGCGCCACAATCGGCCGCTTTGTCACCCGAACCAGCGGCACGTTCATCGAGGCCAGCAAGGCCACGTCCTCAGGGCGCAACAGGCGCGGCGCGATGAGGCGGGAGCCGACACGGAAATCGCCACCGGCAGGGCGCACATTGTCATTGCTGCCGGGGTGGGTGCTGATGGATATCAGGTCGCCTTTGCGTTCCACATCCTCTTGAATAACAACAAAATCTGCGCCTTTCGGCATGGGCGCGCCGGTGAATATCCTTGCCGCCTGACCAGCCCCGACATGGCCCTCAAAGCGGTGCCCGGCGGCGGATTCGCCGATCACCTTGAACATGGCGTGACGTTCGACCTCGGCCGATTTGACCGCATACCCATCCATGGCCGAAGCGGCAAACGGCGGTTGGTCGCGCCGTGCAACCGCATCTTGCGCCAAAACCCGGCCGGCGGCGCGGATCAGCGGCACCTCTTCTTGTGCCTGTGGGGAAATCAGCGAAAACAGATGGTTACGGGCCTCGGTTACAGTGATCATGTTGCCTCGTAACGTCCTGATTTGCCGCCATCTTTCAGAACCACGCGAATACCCGATATGACCATCGCCTTGTCCACCGCCTTGGCCATGTCATAGACCGTAAGCGCGGTTGTAGACACCGCCGTCAGCGCCTCCATTTCGATCCCGGTCTGGCCCGTGGTCTTGACGGTCGCCGTGATCCGCACGCCGGGCAGGTCCGGATCAAGCGTCAGATCAACCGCAACCTTGGTGATTGGCAGCGGGTGACACAGCGGGATCAGGTCCGGAGTTCTCTTGGCCCCCATGATTCCGGCCAGACGGGCAACGCCCAGAACATCGCCCTTTTTGGCGCGCCCTTGTGCAATGGTATCAAAGGTTTCACGCGCCATGCTAATGTGCCCTTCGGCGATGGCCACGCGGGATGTGACGGGCTTGTCCGACACATCGACCATATGCGCATCGCCCTTGGCATCGAAATGCGACAGCGTCATCACATGCCCCCTGCCA
>JGI24025J20009_10001199_pt1 | contig 19773 bp, 15 predicted proteins | sample Cruoilmetagenom3_FD_20009 | JGI IMG/M metagenome (IMG submission 20009) | reverse complement strand
CATCCCCAAGAAATGGCAGGACTTCCGAAATCAGGTCACCGATAACTTCCGCATCATATCAGATCAAAATCTTCGGGTTTTCGAGGGATAGGGGTATAACAAAACATTATTTAATCGCCTGATGCTTCCAAAAGGCGATCAATAAACCGGCACTCAGCGGTGAAATTACGTGCAATTTAGCGAAAACCGTTGCCTTCCGCGTGAAACGCAGAAGCGAGCGTCAGAGCCAATCGCGCAGGATCGGTATCAGCGGAATATCGGCAGGCGGCATCGGATAGTCTCGCAACTCGGGTGGGCGCACCCATTTCAAGGTCTGCTCCTCTTGCGGCTGCACGATCCCTTCCCATTTGCGGCAGGCGAACAGAGGCATCAGCAGGTGGAAATCATCATAGGCGTGGCTTGCAAAGGTCAGCGGGGCAAGGCAGGATTGCCAAGTGTCGATGTCCAACTCCTCCTTCAACTCGCGGATCAGAGCGGCTTCGGGGGTTTCCCCCGCCTCTACTTTGCCGCCGGGAAACTCCCAAAGCCCGGCCATGGATTTGCCCTCTGGCCGTTGGGCCAGAAGGATCCGCCCATCGGAATCGACAAGGGCGACAGCGGAAACAAGAAGCATCTTCACGAGCGGTAATCCGCGTTGATCGAAATGTAGCCATGGGTCAGATCGCAGGTCCATACGGTGGATGCGCCGCTGCCCAACCCCAAGTCTACGGTGATCGACAGGTATTGCTGTTTCATATAGGCGCCACCGTCGTCTTCGCTGTACCCGGGGGCAACCCACCCGTTTTCGGCAACCAGAATATCTCCAAAGCGGATGGTCAGCTTGTCCCGATCCGCCGCGGCACCCGATTTACCGATGGCCATGACAACGCGGCCCCAATTCGGGTCTTCGCCAGCGATGGCGGTCTTGACCAGCGGCGAATTGGCGATGGACATGGCGTGGATGCGCGCATCGGAATCCGAGGCGGCGCCGGTCACGTTCACTTCGACGAACTTGGTCGCGCCTTCGCCGTCGCGCACGACCTGATGCGCAAGGTCCAGCATGACACCGTGCAGTACCTCGCGAAATTCGGTATTTCCGGCACTGATCGTGACGCCCGAAGCCCCCGTCGCGGCCATAAGCAGCGTGTCCGAAGTCGAGGTGTCGCTATCCACCGTGATGCTGTTGAATGTGCGTTCGTTCAGGTCGGACAGCATGGCTTGCAGGTCAGCGCGGGCGATTTCCGCATCGGTGAAGATATAGACCAGCATCGTTGCCATATCCGGCGCGATCATGCCGGACCCTTTGGCGATGCCCGCGATCTTGACGGGTTTGCCCGCGATTTCGACCTCGGCCATAGCGCCCTTGGGGAAAGTGTCCGTGGTCATGATGGCGCGGGCCGCGTCAGAGATGCCGTTTGGCGACAGGTTAGCGGCCAGTTCTTCGATCTTGGTGGTGATGCGGGCGTGGGGCATCGGCTCGCCGATCACCCCGGTGGAGGAAGAAAAGACGCGTCGTTCCGGCAGGCCCAATGCGCCCGCCACGGCGGCGGTCACAGCATGGGTCGCCTCGACCCCGCTGCGGCCAGTGAAGGCGTTGGAATTGCCTGAATTCACGATGATCGCCGCGCCTTTGTCGCTTTCAAGGCCGATCTTTTCCTGACAATCCAGAACCGGCGCGGACCGCGTGGCCGAACGGGTGAACACCCCGGCGATCACGGTGCCGGAGATCATGCGGGCCAGCATTACATCGGTGCGGTCCTTGTATTTCACGCCTGCTTTGGCGGTGGCGAATTCGACGCCGTCGATTTCGGGCAACGCGGGAAATGCGGCGGGTGCCAGCGGCGAAACTGCCAAAGCCTTACCCATGTCTATTGCTCCAGAAGGTCAGTGTTTTTGAGGATGGCCGGGTCGATTGCCTCGGTCGACTTCCTGTCGATTGTGGCGGCCTTTTCAAGCGTTTTGATGTAATCCTCGACGGCTTTTTGTTGCACGTCCATTTCCAGTTCTGCGCGGACCTCGTCCAACGCGGGAACGTCTTGGAAACGGGTGTCGTTCAACTTGATGACGTGCCAGCCGAACCGGGTTTGAACCGGCACGGAAACCTCGTCCTTTTCAAGGGCCACCACGGCCTCTTCGAAGGGGGCGACCATCATGCCCGGACCGAACCAACCAAGCGTGCCGCCGGTCGGACCGGAGGGGCCGGTCGATTTGGACTTGGCGGTTTCGGCGAAATCCGCGCCTGCTTCCAACTCGGCGATGATCGCCTTGGCCTCTTCCTCGGTCTCGACCAGAATGTGCGAGGCGTTGTATTCGCGCGTCGGTTCGGCTTGGGCGAATTTCGCCTCGTACGCGGCTTGAAGCGCCTCTTCGGTTACTGCTGTTTCGCTGTAGTCGCGCACTGTCTGACCCGCAATCATCGCGCGTTCCTGGTTTTCCAGCGACAGGCGCACATCGGCGGGCACGGCGCCCGTGTAGGCATCGGAGAGCAGAATCTGTTGCGTCAGCTGGTCAAGGATTCCCTTGAACAAAACGTCATCGGGCATCGAGGTGAACTGTTCGGGCAAGGATGCGCGGGCGACGATCATATGACCCACGGTGATGTCCTTGCCGTTCACCGTTGCAACGACAGTCGATGCGGAGGGGGTGTCCTTGGCCATGGCCGGAAAGGCCAAGGTAAAGGAAAGCGCGGCAGATGCCACAAAAGTGAGGGATTTACGCATGGGTTCTGTCCTTTGCTGAGCCCTGTCAGGCCCTATACGTTGACACTGCTGTGGCCGCCCCTTACATCGCCTTGAGGCGTTAAAGGCAGCCCGTTTGAGCTTTTGTAGGCGCAAGGCGACACACGGGCAAGCAGATGCCGCGCACGATGTTGTAAATGACCGATCGGATAGAAAATGCTGGGCTTCGGAACTCTCGCCAAAAAGGTCTTCGGCACGCCAAATGACCGCAAGATCAAGGCGACACGCCCGCTGGTTGCTAAAATCAATGCTTTGGAGCCAGAATTCGAGGCCTTGAGCGATGAGGGCTTGCAGCAAAAGACCGAGGAATTCCGCGACCGCATCGCCAAGGGCGAGACGCTGGACCAGATATTGCCCGAAGCCTTCGCCAACTGCCGCGAGGCAGCAAAGCGCGCGTTGGGTCTGCGCGCCTTCGACACGCAGCTTATGGGCGGTATCTTTCTGCATCAGGGCAACATTGCCGAGATGAAGACGGGCGAGGGCAAGACCCTTGTCGCCACCTTCGCGGCCTATCTGAATGCCATCGGTGGCAAGGGCGTACATGTTGTGACGGTCAACGATTACCTCGCCCGCCGCGACGCGGAATGGATGAGCAAGGTTTACGCGATGCTAGGCCTGACCACCGGGGTCGTGATCCCCAAGCAGCCCGACGAAGAAAAGCGAGCCGCCTATCTAAGCGACATTACCTATGCCACAAATAACGAGCTTGGCTTTGACTACCTGCGCGACAACGGCAAATCCGAACTGTCGCACATGGTGCAGCGCAAGCATAATTTTGCCATCGTTGACGAAGTTGACAGTATCCTGATCGACGAAGCGCGGACCCCGCTGATCATTTCTGGCCCCGCGCAGGACCGCACCCATCTGTATCAGGAAGTGGACAAGTTGATCCCCTTGTTGACCGATGAACATTTCGAGATGGACGAGAAAGCGCGCAGCGCGACCTTTACCGAGGTGGGCAACGAATTCATCGAGGAGCAGTTGAAAAAGGCGGGCCTTCTCGATGAGGACGCATCGCTTTACGATCCGGCCAGTTCGACCCTTGTTCACCACGTCAATCAGGGGCTTCGCGCGCACAAGTTGTTCCTGAAGGACCGCGATTACATCCTGCGCAATGGCAAGGTGATGCTGATCGACGAATTCACCGGTCGGATGATGGACGGCCGCCGCCTGTCCCAGGGTTTGCACCAGGCGATCGAAGCCAAGGAAGGCGTGAACATCGAACCAGAAAGCGTGACGCTGGCGCAGGTCACGTTCCAGAACTACTTCCGCCTTTATGATAAGCTGTCCGGCATGACCGGCACCGCGACGACCGAGGCCGAGGAATTCATGGAAATCTACGGTTTGGGCGTGGTCGAAGTGCCCACCAACCGTCCCATTGCCCGGATCGACCGCGACGATGCCGTCTATCGCACCGTGCGCGAGAAATTCGAAGCGATTGTCGAGGCGATCCGCCGTGCCAATGAAAAGGGTCAGCCGATCCTTGTCGGCACCACCTCGATCGAGAAATCGGAATACCTTAGCCAGCTTCTGACCGAAGCGGGCATCAAGCATGACGTTCTGAACGCCCGCCAGCACGAGCGCGAGGCGCAGATCGTTGGCGATGCGGGCAAGTTCGGCGCAGTGACCATCGCCACCAACATGGCTGGTCGCGGCACCGACATTCAGCTTGGCGGCAGCGTCGAATTGAAGGTGCAAGAGGCGCTGGACGCCGACCCCGAAGCAAATCCTGCCGAATTGCGCGCGCGTATCGAAGCAGAACACGCGGATGAAAAACAAAAGGTTCTGGATGCCGGCGGCCTGTATGTTCTGGCCACCGAGCGGCATGAAAGCCGCCGCATCGACAACCAGTTGCGCGGCCGTTCAGGCCGTCAGGGCGATTCGGGTAAATCCGCGTTTTTCCTGAGCCTCGAAGATGACCTGATGCGGATTTTCGGGTCTGAACGCCTTGAAAAAGTTCTGTCCTCTCTTGGCATGAAAGAGGGCGAGGCAATCATTCACCCGTGGGTCAACAAATCGCTGGCGCGTGCGCAGGCCAAGGTCGAGGCGCGCAACTTCGACCTTCGCAAGCAATTGCTGAAGTTCGACGATGTGATGAACGACCAGCGCAAGGTGATCTTTGGTCAGCGGCTTGAAGTGATGGAGGCGCAGGACCTGTCCGAAATCGTCAAGGACATGCGCGAACAGGTGATCGATGACCTAGTGACCGAACACATGCCGCCAAAGGCCTATGCGGATCAGTGGGATGTCGAGGGGCTGTATGCCGGTGTTCTGGACCGGCTGAACCTAGACGTGCCGGTGATTGCATGGGCTGCCGAAGAAGGGGTGGACGACGATGCTATCGCCGAGCGTCTGGAAGAGGCGGCTGAGGCGATGATGGCTGAAAAGGCAGAAGCATTCGGCCCCGAAAACATGCGCCAGATCGAAAAGCAGGTGCTGCTGAACATCATCGACAGCAAGTGGCAGGAACACCTGCAAACGCTAGAACATCTGCGTTCGGTCGTGGGCTTCCGTGGCTATGCGCAGCGTGACCCGCTGAACGAATACAAGACCGAGGCGTTCCAGTTGTTCGAACAAATGCTCGACGGCCTGCGCGAGGATGTGACCAAGCAGTTGTCGCGTATCCGTCCGCTGACCGAGGAAGAGCAGCGGGAAATGCTGGCCCAGATGACGCAGAAAAACGCGGCGCACGAGGCAGAACTTGACGATCCCAGCCATGCAGAGCCCGTTCAAGGTGCTGTCGGTGAAGCGCGCGAAGGCTTTGACGAGAACGATCCGGCGACCTGGGGCAACCCAAGCCGGAACGAGCCTTGCCCCTGCGGATCGGGCAAGAAGTTCAAGCATTGTCACGGCCGTCTGGCCTGATCCAACGGATCTTTCACCATTAAATGCGTGACCGCTTTTCAACCGAAGCAGTCACAGCATGGCCCAATTGACTCCGCTCGGTTGCCACACGCTGGCCGCTTTTCAGGATCATGTTCTAACCAAACCTTAACAGGTCTGGAGGTAGACATGATTCCCTTCAATCGCATTCTTCTTGCGGGTGGCACGGTGGCTTCGGCAGTCGGCATCGGCTTTGTTATGCAAAATTTCAGCCCGACAGGGCCGGGAAGTGCCCCGGTGCAAACCGCCGTGGTGCATCAATCCGTGACAGGCGGTGTCGCGGTATCCACAATGATCGGCAACCGGGCAGCGATGCGGCCGGTGATCGACGCGACCCATACAGCTGATCCCATGGATGTCACCGATATCGAACTGACGGCCGGGGATCTGCCCGAAACGAAGCCCGTGACCGGGGGCGGGGAAACGCCCGTGGTGTTGGCCACGCTGGAAAATGATGCTGACCAGCTGACCGCTGCGCCTTCCAGTCTGGTGGCTACCTGTGATGCCACGATGGAGGCCGCGCCGACGGCGGCGGCCATGGTGGAACTGGCGCTTTCCTCCTGCCTGCCGAATACCCGCGTGACCTTGCATCATAACGGGCTGATGGCGACTTATGTGACAGGCGCATCGGGCGATCTGGATGTGACGCTTCCCGCCTTGTCGCAACAGGCGTTGTTCTTGGCGGCCTTCCCTGATGGGACTGGTGCCGTGGCGTCAACGACCGTTTCGGATATTGCTGACTATGACCGCGTGGCTGTTCAATGGCAGGGCGATGAAGGGTTCCAGCTTCATGCCCGTGAATTCGACGCGGATTATGGAGAAGAAGGCCATGTCTGGTCCGGCGCAACCGGCAGCTTGGGCCATGCAGTTTCCGGCAATAGCGGCGTGTTGACACGTTTGGGCGATTTCGATACCGCGGAAACCCTGCGCGCCGAGGTCTATACTTTCCCCACCAACAGCGCCGCCCGCGACGGAGAAATCGCGCTGAGCGTCGAGGCGGAATTGACCGAAGCGAACTGCGGCCGCGAGATCGAGGCACAATCCTTGCAGCTTCAGGGCGGTGGCGCGCTGTCTGTTCGGGATTTGACGCTACAGGTTCCGAGTTGTGACGGGCAGGGTGGCTTTCTTGTGTTGAAAAACCTGCTTCAAGACCTGAAGATCGCGCGCAACTAGGCTTGCAGCGATCCGGGGGCAGTTTCTGATGCAATCACTTCGTGCGGCGGTCTTCGCCGCACTTTTCCTTTTGGTCCAGACCATTGCTCTTGTCGCGCAGGACATCACGCTGACCTCGCGGGATGGCTCGGTCGAGATCACCGGAACCTTCCTTGGGTTCGATGGCGATTTCTATCGGCTGGATACTGTCTATGGTGAATTGACCGTGGATAGCTCGGGTGTGCTGTGCGAGGGGCCGGCTTGCCCGAACCTGATCGACTACGTTGCCGAGTTGCGCTTTTCCGGCGCTGGCACCATGGGCGAGGTGCTGCTGCCCGCCCTGGTCGAAGGGTTCGCCCTGCGCAGTGGCCATTCCGCCCGCCGGATCAATGGCGAGGCAGGGTATTTCACCTATGAACTGACGAACCGCAATGAAGACCGGCTGGCTGGGCGGTTCCATTTTCGCCTGACCACGACCGACGAAGGCTTTGCCGATTTGATGGCGAACGAGGCCGATATCGTCATGTCCCTGCGCGAAGTCCGCGCCGAAGAGGCACGGCTCGCGCGCGCGGCGGGAATGGGCGATTTGGGTGCGTCGGGCCGCGGGCGCGTCGTGGCGCTGGATGCATTGGTGCCGCTTGTGTCGCCTGACAATCCAGTAAGCCAGATCGCCACGCCCGATCTTGCGCGGGTGTTTGCCGGCAAGATCGCGAACTGGAGCGTTCTGGGCGGGCCGGATGCCCCGATCAGTCTGCACCTGCGGGATCGTAAGACAGGGTTGGGGCAGGCGGTGATGGACCGGCTGTTAAAGCCGATCAGTGCAGACCTTGGTGCCGAAGCAGTCGAGCATGAAAACGGCCCGGAACTGGCGCGGATCGTTGCCGCTGATCCCTTTGCCATCGGGTTTGGCAGCGCGTCCGAGACGGGCAATGCCAAGCGGCTGGCGCTGAGCGGCAGTTGCGGGTTTGCCCTGCCTGCCGTCCGCCGGACCATCAAGACCGAAGATTACCCCCTGACCGCGCCGATGTTCCTGTATCTGCCCGCGCGGCGGTTGCCGCAGCTTGGTCGTGAATTCATGACCTATCTGCGGTCCGCGCCCGCGCAATTGGTGATGCGGCGGGCTGGCTTTACCGATCAGGCCCCTGAAGAGATCGCGATCAATCTTCAGGGTGACCGGTTCGCTAATGCTATTACCTCGGCAGGGGAGGAGACGGGCTTGCGTCAATTGCAGGCAATGGTCACCCGGCTGCGCGGTTTCGACCGCCTGTCCACGACCTTTCGGTTCGAGGCCGGTTCAACCCGTCTGGATGCGCAATCGCGTTCCAACGTGGAGCAACTGGCACGCGCGCTGGAGGCTGGCACCTATGACGCGCGCGAGCTGTTGTTCGTGGGCTTCAGCGACGGGGACGGATCGGCGACCGCCAACCGCGAGATTTCGCGGCGTCGCGCGCTGGCGGTGCAAGAGGCGGTGAAAATGGCCGCCGAGACTGCGAATTTCGACCGCATGACACTGGGCGTCGCCGCCTTCGGAGAGGCGCTGCCGATGGCTTGCGACGATTCCGCCTGGGGCCGTCAGGTCAACAGGCGGGTCGAGGTCTGGGTAAACTAGGCTCAGGTCGTCAGCAGCCCTTCGGACATGAAGGACAATTCACGTGATTTTCCTATGATAAGGTGGTCATGCAGGCAGATTTCCAAGGCTTTGGCGGCTTCATATATCTGTTGGGTGACGGTGATGTCCGCCTCGGACGGGGTTGGATCGCCGGACGGGTGGTTGTGGACAAGGATCAACGCGGCGGCGTTGAGTTCCAGCGCGCGTTTGACCACCTCGCGCGGGTAGACTGGCACGTGGTCTATGGTGCCTTCGGCCTGTGCCTCGTCGGCGATCAGCACGTTCTTGCGGTCTAGAAACAGGATACGGAATTGTTCGGTGTCGCGGTGCGCCATGGTGGTGTGGCAGTAGTCGATCACGGCGTCCCAGCTGGAAATCACATGTTTCTGTATCACCTTGGACCGGGCTAGCCGGTGGGCGGCGGCCTCGACGATCTTCAACTCCTGCACCACAGCATCGCCGACACCTTTTACCTCTTGCAGGCGGGCGACGGGGGCCGACAGCACGCGGTTGAAATCGCCGAAGGTATCCAGCAGCAGCCGTGCCAGCGGTTTGACATCTTGCCTGGGAATCGCGCGGAACAGGACCAGTTCCAACATCTCGTAATCCGGCAAGGCCTCGGCCCCGCCGGACATGAACCGTTCGCGTAGCCGTTTGCGATGATCGGCCATATAGGATGGCACCCGCCCCTTGGCGAGGGCCGGCACGATTTGCACCTCGTCCCCTTCAAAAAGGGGCATCGGCGATTCGGAGAAATGGGCGTGTCCTGTCATTGTGAAAGGATGCGCCAATCTTGGTGAAATTTGGGTTAACGCTTCAGGTCGCGGGTGCCAGCGTGCCTGTGGCTTCGTTCTCGGTGCCTTCGATCCAGCGTTCCAGCAGTGTCTGGATGCCTATATCGTCGCGCGCTTCGATAACCTTGCGCAGGTTGGACAGCACATTGGCCATTTCAATCTCGGACAAGTGATCCTCTTGCGCGCGCAGAATCTTGGGGTGCGGCGTGGTCAGCATGTCGGACCCGATCAACAGTTCCTCGTGCAGTTTTTCGCCGGGACGCAGGCCGGTGATGCGAATTTCGATGTCACCGTCAGGGTTGCGTTTGTCGCGCACGGAATGCCCGGAATTTTCGATAACCTGACGCGCCAGTTTACGGATCGGAACCGGATCGCCCATGTCCAGCACGAATACATCGCCCCCGCGGGAAAAGGTGCCCGCCAGCAGCACGAGGTTCACAGCCTCGGGCACTGTCATGAAATAGCGGGTTACGTCACCATGGGTCAGCGTCACGGGGCCACCACGGCGAATCTGTTCCTGGAACAGCGGAATCACCGACCCGCTGGAGCCAAGCACATTGCCAAAGCGCACCATGGAAAACCGCGTATCCTTGGATCGTGTCGCCAGATCCTGCACGATCAGTTCGGCCAGTCGCTTGGAACTGCCCATGGCAGACACGGGCCGCACGGCCTTGTCCGAGGAGACAAGCGTGAAACGGGTGACACCGGCAGCGCGGGCCTCTTCGGCGATGACCTTGGTGCCAAGCACGTTGTTGCGCATTCCCTCGACGATATTCGCCTCGACTATTGGAACGTGCTTGTAGGCGGCGGTGTGCAGCACCACGTCGATCTTGTGGGTGTTCAGCGCATGGCGGATCAGCGTCGCCTCGCCCACCGAGCCGAGAATGGCGTGAATTTCAACGTCATCGCAAAGCTCGCGCAACTCGCGTTCGATATTGTACAGCGACAGTTCGCTGTGATCGAGCAGCAGGATACAGGCGGGTTTGCAGGACAGAAGCTGGCGGCAGATTTCGGAACCGATAGACCCGCCCGCGCCCGTCACCAGAATGCGATGCCCACGATAGGAATCGGTCACGCCGGGCAGTTTTTCATCCAGCTTGTTGCGGCCAAGCAGTTCGTTCATGTCCACGGTCGCCTTGGCCAGCATGTCGCTGTCTTTCTGGATCAGGTCCGCGAAAGAGGGCAGGGCGTGAACCTCGCATCCATGGGCGCGCATTTGCTGTGCGATCCGTGCCTTGACCGTGCTGGCGGCCGAGGGCATGGCCAGCACCACGCGCTCTACCCCCTTTTTGCGCACCACGTCTTCGATAAGGGCGGGAGAGAACACATGCAGGCCGGAAATCTTGAGGCTTTGCAGCGTGACATTGTCATCGATGAAACCAACAGGTTCGACCTCGTGATCGGTAAGAAGCGCGGCGGCAAGTTGTTGGCCGGTCTGACCCGCGCCATAGATCAGTACGCGCTTGCGGCTTTGACCGCGGCGATAGATCGCCTCCAGAATGGTGCGGGCAAGAACGCGCGTGGTTGAGGACAGGATCAGGAAGGTCATCGCGAAAACGACCAGCGTTCCCGTATCGACACGGCCGCCACCAAATGCGGTCAGAACCATCCCCGCGCCAGCCATGCCAAGTGCAATAGCCGCCGTCTGTGACACGCCGCGCAACTGGTAGGAATTCAGCTTAACCCGGTGCAGCCCGAAATGCAGGGTCAGCACGATGCCAACCGGTAGGATCACGCCAAGATACACCAAGGCATCGGTTTCGAATCCGGTGCGGTTGAAGTGGCCTACGATGATCGCGCGGGACAGGAAGAACGACACGACCATCAGTGCAAGGTCGGTTGTCAGGAAAATCATCCGCTTTTGGCGGCGCCTCAATGAAAGGAAGAAATCATAAAGCATTCAGGTGCGATCTCTTGAAGATAAAGATTGTGATTTTTCCAAACAAAAGGTCACCCGTTGAACAAGGTCGTGGTTCTTCGAATGAGATGAAGAAACAGTTAACAGCCATCCTCTAGTTAAAGAAAATAGGGGTCTTATTACAAGTCACGGTTTCTGCACCTGCAAAGCAAGGGGGAAGCTTGGACTATTTCCGACCGTTTGAGCGGAAAGTCGCGCACCTGCAAGGAGATATTCCTCGAACCACCGTGCCGATCATCAGCCTGATGTCGAAGCACAGGTTTCGGTTTCGGGCATAGATCAGATCAAGCTGCGCTTTGCGCGGGATGCAGCGGCGGATGTAGACGGTTTCGGTTTCCGTCCCCGTGGCGCAGGGGGCCAGCAGGCGTTCTTCGGTTCGGTGAAAGCACAAGGTGGCGAGGCCAGTGATGCCTGGGCGCGATTGCAGCACCTTGCCATAGATGCCGGGGAATTGTTCGACATAGCGGCGTAGGGGCGGGCGCGGCCCAACAAAGCTGATATCGCCGCGCAGCACGTTCCACAGCTGGGGCAACTCATCCAGACGTGTGCGGCGCAGGAAACGTCCGGTGTGCGTGATGCGATCCGCCTTGTCGCCACCCGAAACTCCACTATCCTTGCCCACGACGCGCATGGTGCGGAACTTGATCAGGGTGAAGGCCTGCGTGGGTGTTTTCATTCGTTCGGAGGCGTGAAATACAGGCCGCCCCTCCCGCAGAAGGATGATTGTGGCCACCACCAGCCCGACAGGCAGCAGTAGCACCGCCAGGAAAATGGCGGCGAGCAGATCAAGGCAGCGTTTGGCCGGGGTCACTAGTTGCCCCTCAATCGCCGGAATAGCCGACGCGGCCGATGGATTGGTATGCCGTGAACCCTGCCCGTTTGGCATCCTTTGGCGAATAGATATTGCGCAGGTCCGCCATGTGCGGCGTCGCCATCTTGCGCGCCACTTTCTTGAGGTCGAGCGCGCGGAATTCGTTCCATTCGGTCAGCAAGACAACAAGATCGGCATTTTGCACGGCCTTGTAGGCATCTTCGATCCAGTGAACGCCGGGCAGCAGGGCCTCGCCCTCGTGCTGGCCCTGCGGATCGACGACGCGCACCTTGGCGCCGCCGCCGACCAAGGCGGGCACGATGGTCAGCGAAGGCGCATCGCGCATATCGTCGGTGTTGGGTTTGAAGGTCGCGCCCAGAATGGCAATGGTCTTGCAGTTGAAAGAACCGCCGCACAGGTCCAGCAGCTTGTCGATCATGCGGCGTTTGGTTTCCTCGTTCACCTTGATCACGGTTTCGGTGATCTGCATGGGCACGGCGTGTTCCTGTCCGATGCGGGCAAGCGCCTTCGTGTCCTTGGGAAAGCACGATCCGCCATAGCCCGGACCGGCGTGCAGGAATTTGTTGCCGATGCGCCCGTCCATGCCGATGCCCTTGGACACTTGTTTCACGTCTGCGCCGACCTTTTCACACAGCGCGGCGATTTCGTTCACGAAGGTGATCTTGGTCGCAAGGAATGCATTGGCCGCGTATTTGATCATCTCGGCTGATTCCAGATCGGTGGTCACGATGGGGAAATCGCGCAGGTAAAGCGGGCGATAGATATCGGCCATCACCTCGGCGGCGCGGTCGGTCTGGACGCCCACGACAACGCGATCGGGTTTCATGAAATCGTCGATCGCCGCGCCTTCGCGCAGGAATTCGGGGTTCGAGGCGACATCGAAATCAAGGTTCGGATTGGCCTTGGCGACGGTCTGTTTGACGCGCCGGTTGGTGCCGACCGGTACAGTCGATTTTGTGACGATCACGATATAGGAATTGGTGATCTGGGCGATTTCCTCGGCGGCGGCCATCACGTAGGACAGATCCGCATGGCCATCACCGCGCCGAGTGGGCGTTCCGACCGCGATGAACACGGCCTCGGCCCCATCCAGAGCCGAGGTCAGATCCAGCGTGAAGGACAGCCGCCCCGCTTGCACGTTCTTTTCCATCAGCGCATCAAGTCCTGGTTCGTAGATCGGAACCTCACCGCGATTCAGTTTGTCGATCTTGACGGGGTCCTTGTCGACACAAACGACCTCGTGCCCGAAATCCGAGAAACAGACCCCGGACACCAGCCCCACATACCCGGTGCCGATCATTGCGATTTTCATCTGGGAAATCCCTGTTTAGTAAACCCTGCCATCTGCCTGATTATCGCGCCTGAGCGACGGTGACGTCAACGCAGAGCGGTTCCGACGCACGACAGAGCCCGCGCATGTTGTGCAATCGACGCATGTGATTCGTGCCGATCGCGGAAATCGGCCAAGTTTTAATTGTTAAGCGACCGGTAACACCCCTTTGCTATTGATGAACCTGGGTGAGAAAAAGGTGGTGGATATGGGCTCGCAAGCTAATGCGGCGCCGGTCATCATCAAACGTAAGAAGGTCGTCGGCGGCGACGGGCACCACGGTGGGGCGTGGAAAGTTGCCTATGCTGACTTTGTGACCGCCATGATGGCCTTCTTTCTGTTGATGTGGCTGCTGAACGCAACGACCGAAAAACAACGCAAGGGTATTGCCGACTACTTCAGTCCGACAATCGCAGTCAGCCGGATTTCCGGTGGGGGCGAGGGCGCGTTCGGCGGCGATACGGTTTTTTCCGAAAACACGCTTCCGCAAATGGGCAATGGCGCGACGAATATACGCCCGACCGAATCCCGGCAAGGCCGTGGCGAAAGCGGTGTGTCCGAAGACGGGGCGGAAAAAGCGCGCGAAGAAGAGGCGTTCAAACAGATGGAGGAGGCGCTGATGGCGCGTGGCGGCGAAAGCATGGCCACGGTCGAAAGGATGCGCCACATCGTGACCCGCGTCACAGACGAGGGTCTGGTGATCGAACTGTTCGACCTTGAAGAAGCGAGCCTTTTCGTGGGCGACACGCAAGAGCCGACCGCCCTTTTGGAAGAGCTGGCACAAATGTTGGTCAATGTCTTCCGACTGGTGGCGAATCCAATCGCTGTCGAAGGGCATGTGCGCTCGCAGCCGCTTGTATTGGCGAATAATCCAGTTTGGCAGCTTTCGGCTGATCGCGCCGACCAGATGCGACTTTTACTTGAACAGCAGGGCGTTTCGAACAAGCGCGTGCGGCGTGTGACCGGTCATGCCGACCGCGAACATGAAAGCCGCAACCCTATGTCCGTGCGCAACAACCGGCTGGAGGTCATCTTGCTCAGAACCGTGCGTTAGAAAAAGCTGGTGCGAAGAAGGAAGCATTTTATGCGTTAGCGGCATGTTAAGCCGCAGGCCTTATTGCTGAGTGTCATGACGATACGTCGACGCAGCAGAAAGGCGCTTACATGACGATTTCCTCTTCGCTCAACGCCGGTGTGGCGGGGCTGAACGCGAATGCCACGCGGCTTTCCACGATTTCCGACAATATTTCGAATTCCTCCACCTACGGCTACAAAAGGATGGAGGCGGATTTCCATTCGATGGTGATCTCGTCCACTGGTGGCACGTATTCGGCGGGTGGTGTGCGGGCCACGACGCAGCGGTTGATCGATCAGCGCGGCGCGCTGGTTCCTACCTCCAACGCGACGGACCTTGCGGTGCGCGGTCGCGGTTTCCTGCCCGTCGCCCAAGCGACCGAGGTCGAGGTGGGCAATGGCGATCCGCAGATGTTCCTGACCACGACCGGCTCGTTCCGAACTGATGATCAGGGCTATTTGCGTACTGAATCCGGGTTGGTGCTGATGGGCTGGCCCGCCTTGCCAGACGGGTCGATCCCGACCTATGCGCGCGATACCAGCGCCGATCTGGAACCCGTGCAAATCAACGTCAACCAATTCTCGGGCGAGCCGACGACGCGGATGACCTTGGGTGTGAACCTGCCCGCGACTGAAACCGCGTTTGATCAGCTTGGTGATACTCGCGAGCTTTCGGTGGAATATTTCGACAATCTTGGCACCTCTGAATCGATCGTGGTTGATTTCACGCCAACGGTGCCGGCCGCAGGTTCGTCCAATGAATGGACCATGACCTTTTACGACACGGCACAGCCCGGCGTCGTCATTGGTGAATACACCATGACATTCGAAGACAGCCGCACTTCAGGTGGGACGCTGGAATCGGTAACCACCGTTTCCGGTGGTGCCTATGATCCGGCGACCGGACAGTTGATCGTGAACGTCGCATCGGGTCCGCTTGAAATCAATATTGGCCAGTTGGGTGAATCAGACGGCATCACGCAGCTGTCCGACAGCTTCGCTCCGGTCTCGATCCATAAAGACGGCTCGCCTGTCGGCAATATGACCGAGGTCGAGGTGGACGCGAACGGCTATGTTCACGCTTTCTTCGACACAGGCATCACGCGCACGATCTATCAGATTCCGCTGGTCGATCTGCCCAACCCCAACGGGATGGCCGCGCTGGATTTCCAGACCTACATGCCATCGCCTGAAAGCGGCTCTTACTTTTTGTGGGATGCCGGTGACGGCCCGACGGGCGACGTCGTCGCGTTCGCACGCGAGGAATCCGCCACGGATGTCGCGGGGGAATTGACGGACATGATCCAGACTCAGCGGGCCTATTCGTCCAATGCTAAGGTCATCCAGACCGTGGACGAGATGCTTCAGGAAACGACCAATATCAAACGCTAATGATAGGGGCGTGCAAAGCGCCCCTTCCAACCTTGCCAGAAAGGATAGGCCATGAGTATCTCAGGTGCATTGTCGAACGCATTGTCCGGGCTGACCGCAACCTCCCGCATGGCCGAGCTCGTCTCTTCGAACATTTCGAATGCCATGACCGATGGGTACGGGCGCCGCGAACTTGCGGTGTCGTCCCGATTGATCGGCGATTACGGCGGTGTCGCTATCGACGGCGTGACGCGGCACATGAATATGGGCATCGTCACCGACCGCCGCTTCGCGCAATCCGATTTCAGCAATTCCTCGCGTGAACTGGATTTTCTTTCGCGACTAGAAACGCTGGTCGGAACGCCCGAGGATGAATTTTCGTTGTCGGCCCGCATGGCTGCGTTCGAATCTGATCTGGTATCGGCTGCCAGCCGACCAGATGTAAATGAACGGCTTGAAACTGTATTCCGCAGCGCCTCTGCCCTGTCCCAGACGTTCAACAACGTGTCGGATAGTATCCAGACGATGCGGACCGAGGCGGATCACAACATTGCAACGCAGGTTGATCAACTGAACCAGACGCTGAGCCAAGTGCGTGATCTGAACATCCGCATTTCGACGAGCGTCAACCAGGGCAAGGATCCGTCCGCCCTGCAAGACCACCGGCAGATTCTGATCGACCAGATCAGCGAAATCGTCCCGGTACGCGAAGTGCCGCGTGATCGTGGCACCGTGGCGTTGTTCACACCAGGTGGCGCCATATTGTTGGACGGGCTGGCGGCAACTGTCGAATTTCAGACCACCAATATGATCATGCCGCACATGACCGTCGAAAACGGCGATCTGTCCGGTCTTTCTGTGAACGGTATCCCGATTCGCACTGACAGTTCGTTGGGGCCGATGAAGGGCGGAACACTTGGCGCCTTGTTCGAGGTACGGGACGAAATTGCGAATGTAGCGCAGTTGCAAATCGATGCAGTGGCGCGCGATGTTGTCGAACGGTTCCAAGATTCTGGTATAGACCCGACGCTTGCCGCAACCTCTGCGGGCCTGTTCACCGATCAAGGCGCGTTCTTCACCGCTGCGGATGAAGTAGGCCTTGCTGGTCGAATGTCGGTGAACGCTGTCGTCAATCCTGATGCAGGTGGTGATGTATGGAAGCTTCGCGATGGTCTGGGCGCGGTAGTTCCCGGAGAGGTCGGTGACGGTGCGCTTCTGTCTGCAATGGTCAACGTGATGAGCGAGGGTCGCGCACCTGCCTCGGGCGGTTTCGGCCCCGCAATGCGCAGCGCCGCCGGACTTGGTGCCAGTTTCTTGTCGCGGGTCGGTAGCGCCCGGGAACTGGTCGAACAACAGACAACATTCGCCTCTACCCAGTTGTCGGAACTCAAAGCGCAGGAGCTGGAAGAAGGGGTCGATACCGACCACGAGATGCAGCGCCTGATGTTAATCGAACAAGCATACGCCGCGAACGCCCGCATGATGCAGGCGGTTGATGCAATGATGCAAACGCTATTGGAGCTTTAACAGATGACCCAAGTTTCGATCGGTGATCTTGCCCAGTCCTACACGCTGCGCCGCCAGAACACGTTGCTCAAGCAAGAGATGGGCAAGTTAAACATGGAACTGTCCTCTGGGCGCACCTCGGATGTCGCCAGCCATCTTTCGGGTGACTACTCCCATCTTGCGGATATCGAAAGGGGTTTGCGTGTTTTACAGGGCTTTGACTCTTCCGCAACCGAGGCCGCGCAGTTCACCGGGGCGATGCAATCGGCGCTGGGTCATGTTCAGGATGTCAGTTCCAGTCTCGCCAATGCCTTGATCACCAGCAGCGCCGGCTATCTTGAAACGCCGATAAATTCTGTGGCCCGGTCAGCGGAAACGGACATGCAGACACTCGTTTCCACCCTGAATAGCAGTATTGCCGGACGGTCCCTGTTTTCGGGCGTGGCAACGGATCGTGCTGCATTGGCCTCGGCTGATGACATTATGACCGAACTGCGCACTGCCATCGCCGGCGCGACAACCAGTTCGGACGTTATCAATATAGTCACCGACTGGTTTGATGCGCCAGGTGGCGGGTTCGATACGATGGGATATAATGGCTCGACTACGGGAATGTCGCCTTTTCCTATGGGTGATGGGCAGTCTGTTGACCTTGACTTGCGCGCCGACAATGCGGAAATCAGAAACGCACTGAAATTTACCGCGATTGCCGCTTTGTCCGCCGAGGAATCATTGGGGTTCGGGCTGGATGCCAAGAAGCAGCTGCAGGTTCATGCGGGCCAAGGGTTGTTAACCGCTCAGGACGGTTTGACGTCAATCCGCGCCGATCTTGGCTATGCCGAGGAGCGGATTGACGACAATGTGGCTCGCATCGCCTTTGAAAAAACATCGCTTGAATATGCGCGCGGAGAGTTGCTGGGCGTCGACCCCTATGAAACCGCAACGCGGTTGGAAGATGTGCAATTCCAGCTGGAAAGCCTCTACACCATCACGGTCCGCCTCTCACGCCTGTCATTGGTGGAGTATATGTCGTGATTGTAGCGTTGAAATCGGTAATGCGCCTGGTGATCCTGACCATTCTGATGGCTGGGATGGTTTCAGCGAACCCCGTTCGTATCAAGGATCTGGTCGAATTCGACGGTGTACGTGGCAACGATCTGGTTGGTTACGGGCTGGTTGTCGGCCTCAACGGAACCGGCGATGGCATTCGGAACGCGCCGTTTACCGAAGAAATCATGTCCAACATTCTAGAACGGTTGGGCGTGAATGTGACCGGAGAACAATTTCGACCCAAGAATGTCGCCGCGGTTTTCGTGACCGCGACGTTGCCACCGTTCGCGCGGGCTGGTGGGCGGATCGATGTAACGATTTCAGCCATTGGAGATGCCAAAAGCCTTTTGGGCGGGACACTGGTCATGACGCCGCTTAATGCGGCTGATGGCCAGATATATGCTGTCGCGCAAGGCACTGTGATCGCTGGCGGCGCTGCGGCGGAAGGCGAAGCCGGTGGTGTGGTTCAGGGTGTGCCCACCTCTGGCGTGATACCGGCTGGCGCTTATGTCGAACGAGAAGTGAACTTTGATTTTTCCAGTCTCGCCTCACTTCGCCTTGGTTTGCGCGTGCCCGATTTCACCACTGCCGGTCGGATCGAAAGAGCGATCAACCGTGATTTTGGCCGTCGAGTGGCGGTGATGCTGGATTCCGGCACTGTTCGACTGGACATTGGCGCTACAAGGATGCCCTCTCCGGCCCATGCGCTTGGACGGATTGAGAACATCTCGGTTCAGCCAGAGCGCAAAGCACGCGTGGTCGTGGATCAAAGATCGGGAACCATTGTGATGGGGGACGAGGTTCGGATTTCACGCGTTGCCGTGTCTCAAGGCAATCTGACTTTGCGGATTCACGAAGCCCCTATTGCCGTACAGCCGAACCCGTTTTCCGAAGGGGAGACTGTGATAGTTCCTCGCACGGATGCACAGATCAACGAAGAGCCGGGCATTGGCCTTGCAGAAATTCCAGAGGGTACGAGCCTGTCTGAAGTGGTTGCGGGGCTCAACGCTCTTGGCGTCGCACCGCGCGATATGATTGATATCCTGAAGAGCATAAAGGCTGCCGGCGCTCTGCACGCTGAATTCATTGTTCACTAGGCAGTTTGTTAAGTTTGACCTGCTCGTCTGAGAGTCCGCTATTTCAAGTTAGCTCTGTTCAGGTTTTGGTTTTCCTTTGACCGGTTAGCATACTCCGCTGGCGTCATGCCAGCGAGGCTGGAATGCGGGCGATGGTGGTTGAAGTCGGTGCGCCAGGCAGCGATCAGATTGCGGGCATGGCGCAGGCTGTCGAACAGATGCTCGTTCAGGCATTCGTCACGCATACGGCCATTGAAGTTTTCCACATGCCCGTTCTGCACAGGTTTTCCCGGCGCGATATTGTGCCAATCGACCTTGCGGTCTTCCTGCCACTTCAGGATCGCATTCGAGGTCAGTTCGGTTCCGTTGTCGCTGACCACCATGCAAGGATAGCTTCGCACCTCAGCGATCCGATCCAGTTCACGGGCGACACGCTCGCCTGACAGAGACGGATCGACGAC
>JGI24025J20009_10001198_pt1 | contig 19775 bp, 12 predicted proteins | sample Cruoilmetagenom3_FD_20009 | JGI IMG/M metagenome (IMG submission 20009) | reverse complement strand
CTGGGCGAAGGCACATGGTATCATTCGGGTTCTCTGGCAATCCGTCAGGCGGTCGCGGCGGGCACCAACATCACCTACAAGATCCTTTATAACGACGCCGTCGCCATGACTGGTGGTCAGCCGGTGGACGGCCCGGTTACCGTGTCTGGAATCGCCCAAACCTGTCGCGCGGAAGGGGTTGGGAGGATTGCTTTGGTGTCGGACGATATCGGAAAATTCAGCGTGTCCGAATTCCCGGTCAACACCACGTTCCATGACCGGTCCGAGTTGGATTCCGTGCAGCGCGACCTGCGCGAAGTGCCTGGCGTCAGCGTCTTGATCTACGAACAGACCTGCGCCACCGAAAAGCGCCGCCGTCGCAAGAGGGGCACGCTGGAGGATCCCAGGCGCTATGCCTGGATCAACGATCTGGTGTGCGAGGGCTGCGGCGATTGCTCGGTGCAAAGCAACTGTCTGAGCGTCGAACCAAAGCCAACCCCGTTTGGATCAAAACGCAAGATCAACCTGTCTTCGTGCAACAAGGATTTTTCCTGCCTGAACGGGTTTTGTCCCAGCTTTGTCACGGTTGAGGGTGCCACGCGGCGCAAGAAAGACCCTGCCGGNATCGACATTGCCGCTTTGCTGGCCGACTTGCCCGAACCCGTNCCCGTGGCGCTGGACCGNCCTTTCGATCTGCTGGTCACCGGTGTCGGTGGCACGGGCGTTGTCACGGTTGGTGCNCTCATCACCATGGCTGCGCATCTTGAGGGCAAAGGCGCTTCGGTGCTTGATTTCACCGGTTTCGCNCAGAAGTTCGGAACCGTCCTTAGCTACATCAGGCTGGGCTCTGCGCCTGATGCGCTTTATCAGGTGCGCATAGGTCAGGGTGCTGCGGATGCGGTGATTGGCTGCGACATTGTGGTGTCCTCGTCGGCCAAGGCGTCAAGCCACTATCGCGCGGGTACGCGCATCATCCTCAACCGGGCGGAAATGCCCACCGGCGATTTGGTCCTGAACCGCGATGCGCAACTGAAGACGGCCAAGCGCGAAGCGGTGATTGCGCAGGCGGTCGGGGCGGAAAACCTGTCGGCCTTTGATGCTAACGCGGCGGCCGAGGCTCTGTTGGGTGATGCGGTATTCGCCAATGTGATGATGCTGGGTTTTGCCTGGCAAAAAGGGCTGGTTCCGGTGGGTGATGCGGCGCTTGGGCAGGCGATTACCCTGAACGGAGTGGCCATCGACAAGAACCAACAGGCATTTTCCCTTGGCCGGATCATGGCCAGCACGCCGAAGCGGCTTTCGGCGCTTTGGCGGGAACCGCAGGAAAGCCCGGAAACGCTCGACGCCATGATCCAGCGTCGTGTTGGCTTTCTGACCGACTATCAAGATACCGCGTACAGTGCGCGTTACCAATCGACCTTATCGCGGTTTCAATCCGCTTTGCCCGCCGACGCGCCCGAAAATTTGATTCGCGCGGCGGCGCAGGGTTTGTTCAGGCTGATGGCTTACAAGGATGAATTCGAAGTTGCACGGTTGCTGACCAACCCTGGCTTCAAGGAAGAACTGAAAGCCGGGTTTGATGGTGAATTCACCGTTCGCTATCATCTTTCTCCACCTCTGCTCAGCCGATCGCGCGACGCGCAGGGGCGGCCTGTGAAACGCGCCTTTGGTTCGTGGATGGGACATGCAATGCACGTTCTGGCGAAGCTGAAAGGGCTTCGCGGTGGCCCGTTCAACCCGTTTGGCTACCATGCCGAGGCCCGGCTTCACCAAGACCTGCTGGCTTGGTATGAGTCCGGTCTTGGCCAAATTGCGGGTCAGTATTCGCAACACCGCGCCAAGGATATTCTGACTTTCCTCAACGCTCCCGGTGAAATCCGTGGCTATGGTCCTGTCCGTGCCGTTGCCGCCGAGAAAGCCCGAAGGGTTGCCGACGCAGCGTTGTTGTGATCACTGAGATTTACCGCCGTTTCCTGACTTTCCATCTGGCAGGCGGTTCAACATTACCGCCATCGGTCCTGTTCAAAGGCGGCGTCGAAAAACGCCCGACCAGAGTGGACCAACGCTTTGAACTTGCCTAATCTGACGGACAACAGACGCCGCTTGAGGCAGGATGACCGAGGGAAACATGTATGCCCGGAATACTTCGACCATGGTGTCAGGCGCTTTTTGTCTGCCTGATTGCCGCTGGCTGTGGAATTGAAATCTATGGAAAGGCTGACTGGTACGACCAACACAACAATCCCGGTTTTGCCGTGGAAATGCCCGCTAATGCCCCATATATTTCAGAGCAGTTCGTAAGTGGAGACGATATTGGCGACAATAACCATCTTGGCATCGACATCTGGGGAAAACGCGGGGCTGAAGTGATTGCCGCGGCATCGGGGCGTGTCGAACGATCGTTCTACGAACCCGCCTTTGGCAACCAGATTATTCTTGATCACGGATTGGATGAAAAAGGGGCTCGGATCCGGACCCATTATAAACATCTATATGAGCGCCTGGCAGAGCCGGAAGAGGTGATCGCACGGGGACAGCAGATTGGAACGATGGGCGCAACCGGGGCACTGGGCATGATGGTTCATCTACATTTTGAAGTATTGATTGACGAACGCCACCGCGAGGTCAAGGCAATGGATCCCAACCTGTTCTGGGTGAATGGCGTTGGGAAAGTTACCTGTTTCGACCGCACTAAACAGTATCGGGATCGCCCATTCAAAACCACTTATCCGGTTCGCTGCAAGGGGATGTGATAACGGGGTTGGTGTCAGATCAAATTCGGCCGACTTGCCCGCTCAACTTGACTGGCCCACCCTGAACCGGTTGCGCGCGACACCCAAGTGCCGCGCGCCGTTAGTTGTTGGTCGTTGGCCTCAAAGCGCCTCGATGATGGTCACATTGGCAAGGCCGCCACCTTCGCACATGGTCTGAAGGCCATAGCGTAGTCCGCGCGCCTTCAAGGCATGCACCAGCGTTGTCATCAGCTTGGCACCCGATCCGCCAAGCGGATGACCCAGTGCAATCGCGCCACCATTGACGTTCAGCCGCTCCGGGTCGGCCCCGGTATGGGACAGCCAGGCCATTGGCACCGGGGCAAAAGCCTCGTTCACTTCATAGAGGTCAATATCGCCGATCTTCATACCGGCCCGCTCCAGCGCCCGGTCGGTGGCAAAAAGCGGCTCTTCCAGCATGATCACCGGATCGCCCGCCGTGACGGTCAATTCGTGGATGCGCGCCAGCGGCGTCAGCCCATATTCCTTGACCGCCCGTTCCGACGCAATCATCACAGCCGCCGAGCCATCGCAGATCTGGCTGGCATTGGCGGCCGTGATACAGCCGCCGTCAACCAGCGTGCGCACTTTGCCGATGCTTTCGATCGTGGCATCGCGCCGGATGCCCTCGTCGTGGATATGCCGCTCGGTCTGGCCGTCCACCTCGATATCCAGCGCCAGAATTTCGGCGTCGAACGCGCCGGCATCCGTGGCGACCACCGCGCGACGGTGGCTTTCCAACGCAAAGGCGTCCAGATCGGCTCGTGATTGACCCCATTTCTTGGCGATCATTTCGGCTCCGGGGAACTGACTGAAACGCGGATCGGGGAACTTGGCGGCAAGGCCGGGGCTGCTGGCGCTGCCGGGCTCTGGGGTCTTGCTCCACCTGCCGGAGGAACCCATCGATGCCCGGCTCATGCTTTCGACACCGGCGGCGATGACAATATCCTGCACCCCCGACATCACACCCTGAGCGGCAAAATGAATCGATTGCTGGGACGAACCGCATTGCCGATCAATGCTGACCGCAGGCACCGATTGCGGCAGGTTCGAGGCCAGAACCGCATTGCGCCCGATATGCAGACCCTGTTCGCCTGTCTGGGTTACGCAGCCCATGACCACATCGTCAACCGCCTCGCCGGGCACACCGGCACGGGCGACCACTTCGTCCAGGGCGGATGCGGCCAGGTCAACCGGGTGCCAGCCAAACAGCCGGCCCTCGCGTTTGCCACCGGCAGTGCGGGCGGCGGCGACAATATAGGCTTCGGGCATGGGGGTATTCCTTTACAGTTTTCCGGATTCGCGCACAGTCAGCCGTAATCTGGTGCAGACCTCAACAGTTTCGCCACGTCAAAGCGTAGCACTGGGCCGGGATTTGATCGCCTCGAACCAGGCCAGCGTGGCCTGATTGCTCTCGGGGATACGGCGGCGGATCACCCGCGCGAAATCGACAAAGACGAAACAGGTGATATCCGCCAGCGTGAACTGATCCAGCGCCAGAAACCGGCTTTCCTTCAGCCGGGCCTCAAGCAGGTCGAAAAACAGATCCACGCGCGCCAGACCCCGTTCGGCCAGAGCCGGGATCTGCTCGAAATTGGCCTGTCCGGGGATGGCGCGGTCTTTCATGTGCGGGTTGGTATTGCGCAGAGCCTCGGCAATCGGCCATCCGCCCTGCTGTTCGACGGTGGCGTTCCACATCATCACCGCGCCCTTTTCCTCGGGGGTTTGGCCCATCAGCGGTGGCTCGGGAAAGGCGGCCTCAAGATAGGCGGCAATGCCAAGGTTCTCGGTCAGGATCGCACCGCTGTCCGTGACAAGAACCGGGACCGTGGCGCGCGGGTTGATGGCCAGAAATTCGGGGGTCAGCTGTTCGCTCTTGGCAATCGAAATGTCACGGGTTTCGATCGTTAGCCCTTTTTCGGCGATGAACATGCGGGCGCGGCGCGGGTTGGGGGCGGTTGAACAGTCGTAAAACAGCATGGTTTTCTCCTTCGTGCTGTATCAGGTCTCAGGCAGCCAGTTCTTTGGCGACGGCGCGGGCAATGACCTGTTCCTCGTCGGTGTGGATCACCAGTACCTCGGCGGGGCCAGTGCCGATCCGGGTCTTGCCTGCCATATTGGTCCCGGTGTTCAGAGACAGGCCCAGAAATTCCATGCCCTCGATCACTTCGGCACGGATCTCGGCGGCATTCTCACCTACTCCGCCGCAAAACACCACACCGTCCAGACCACCCAGCACAGCCGCCATTCCGCCCAGTTCGCGCCGGATACGGAACACGTAATAGTCGATCGCCTCGCGCGCCTTGGGATCATTGCTGGCCAAAAGGGTGCGCATGTCATGGCTAAGTTCCGACAGGCCCTTCAGGCCGCTTTCGGTGTAAAGAATACGGGTCATTTCCTCGACGCCCATGCCCTTATCCATCAGATACAGCAGCACACCGGGGTCCAGTTGCCCACAGCGGGTGCCCATCGGCAACCCATCCAGCGCCGAAAACCCCATTGAGGACCCTATGGACCGCCCGTTCAGTACCGCGCACATCGAAGCCCCGTTGCCCAAATGTGCGATCACCACACGGCCTTTGGCCAAATCCGGCCAGTCGCGGCGCAGACAGGACGTGACATAATCATAGGACAGCCCATGAAACCCGTAGCGGCGCACGCCCTGGTCGTAAAACCGGCGGGGCAGGGCGAAAGTGTCGTTCACAAACGGATGGCCTTTGTGAAACGACGTGTCAAAACACCCGACTTGGAGCGCCTTTGGGAACGCCAGTTGCGCCGCGCGGACAGCAGCCAGATTGTGCGGCTGGTGCAGGGGAGCGAGAGGAATAAAGGTCTCTAGCTGGCGGAAGACATCATCACTAATGTGCACGGGCGCACCAAAAATACTGCCGCCATGTACGATGCGATGGCCAACGCCGGTAACTACACGGCCCTGCAACACCGGGCTTAGCGCGTGAAGGATTGCGGGAACCGCAGCGGCATGATCCGCCGGACCAATGTCAATGATCTGTCCGCAAGACCCCTTCAGGACCAGACGCGCTTCGGGGCCAAGGTTTTCGACTTGTCCGNCTTGCAACAATTGCGGCTCAGGCCCGGTTTGATCGTCTGCCAGATAAACAGCGAANTTGATCGAGGAAGAACCGGCATTCAGAGTCAGAATTGCACTCATTTGCGGGTTCTTTCGGCGCAAAGGGCGGCCACGGCACAGGATGCAAGACGCGCCTGATCATCATCCGAACGGCTGTTCAGAATGACCGGGCATTTTGCCCCCATCACGATACCTCCAGCTTCGGCATGCGCCAGGAAGGTCAGTTCCTTGGCCAGCATGTTGCCGGCTTCCATATTCGGTGCGACCAGAATTTGCGCATGCCCGGCCACCAGCCCGTGAATGCCCTTGGTTGTCGCGGCTTTCAGGTCGATCGCATTGTCCATTGCCAAAGGCCCGTCCACCAGTCCGCCCTTGATCTGCCCCCTGTCCGCCATCTTGGACAAGATCGCCGCATCCAGTGTCGAGGGGATCGCTGGATTGACCGTTTCCACCGCCGAAAGCACCCCGACCTTGGGTTCCTCGATGCCTAAAGCGTGGGCAAGGTAAATCGCATTCTGGATGATGTCCGCCTTGGCCATCAGATCCGGGGCAATGTTGATTGCCGCGTCCGTGACCATCAGCAGGTGATCCAGCCCTGGCACATCCATAACGAATACATGGCTAAGGCGACGTTTGGTTCTGAGGCCGCCGTTGCGTTTGACGATTTCACCCAGCAGGACATCGGTATGAAGATGTCCCTTCATCACAGCCGCTGCCTGACCTTCGTTCACCAGGTCCACAGCCCGCGCCGCCGCCTGGCGATGGTCAGGCAAGTCGATTATTCGATAGGCGCTTATATCAAGACCGCGCGATTCTGCGGCATCCATTATCTTGCTGGCGTGACCAATCAGGATCGGGTTGATCAATGTGTGATCCGCTGCCAGCACCGCTCCGGCAAGGGCATCGGGTTTTTCCGGNGCAACAACAGCGGTGGGAAGTGGTGGCAAGGGTTCGGCCATGTTCAGCAAACGGTTGAAATGCACATGCCGCTGAACGGTCAGTCCCGGCAAATCGTCAATCCTGAACGTCATCGGTTTTTCCGGGGCAAAGACTTCGGCCTCGCCTTCAAGAATACGGTTGCCGTCTTCGGTTTCTACCCAGGTATCGAACCGCACCAGCCGATTGTCCCCCTTGCTTGTGAGGCGCAGTTTTACCGTCAGGCTATCCCCGGCATGAGCCCGGCCAACAAAGCGCAGGTTTTGCGAATGATAGATGGTGCCCGGCCCCGGCAACTGACAGCCCAACACGGCCGAGATCAGCGATGCCACCCACATGCCCGGTGCCATGGCCTCGTTCTGACCATCCCGGTCGCCATCCCGGTCAGGCAGGTGCATCGGGTTCAGATTGCCCGAAGAATTGGCAAAAACATAAAGATCATTGGCTTGCAGGGTCCGGGTCTGCTCGGCCTCCATGCCAATCTCAAGTTCGCTAAAGGGGATGTTCTGAATTGGCGCACTCATCAAATTTAGTGTCTCCTGCTCATATTACCCCATGGGTAACGGGAATCTTCGCGATTGGCCATGATCCGGTAGACAGGCGGCCAAAGTGGCGGTTGAGAGAGTGCGGTCCAACCACCAACTCCAAAATTTTTCGAAAAATTTTGCGTCAGGTGTGGNCGCAACGTATTAAATAGGTCTGCCGGNTCAGCGTTGGTAGATGAAACAGCGCCCCTCAACCGCCGCCTTTGGCAGGGATAACTCTTTGAGGGTCTTGAAATACATCCGGTCACTGGCCACCATCAGCCCGCCTTGCGCCAGCAACGGTTCGACAAGTGGCGATATTTTGCGGGCGAAGATGTCATTTTTTGCTCNGTTGTGCCCGCCCAGATCCGCATGGATCAGGCTGGCGGTTGCGCCAAACCGGTCCAGCGCCTGTACCAGTGTTTCGTTCACATCCCCCAGAATAACCTGATCTTCGGGCGGTGTTGAATCGGGATGCGAGGCGATGGCGCGTTCGAAGACATAGATACTGCGACCTGTAATCCGTTCGCGCATGTGGTGATAGGTGCGACCGTTGCCCAGCCCCAATTCCAACACTGGTCCGGCCATCCCGGCCGTTTGGGTGATCGCCGCGTCCAGACAGGCACGTTGCGACACCATTCGGTCGANAAACAAATCAAGACGGCTCATGGGGGCAACTCCTTCGTGGTGGCCCGGCGTGCAAATCCAGTCGGGCGGGAATGGCATTGTCATGTCAAAGATCGAAGCAAATGTGTAGACCAACATTGGGTTGCGCAATTTATTTGGGTGTCAGGCCAGCCAATGCCAAAGCAGTGTGCGGACTTGGCCACGGTCGCCAGAATTATGTTTGACTGAATTATGTTTGACTATAGAGGCATGCCAAGCAAAACTGACAATGGAATGCAGGGGGATAAAGAAATTTCTAAATTGCCGACCAAACAGCTACGCAGGTCCGGCTGAATGCCCCCTTTGCTTACAGTCGAGGATCTGAGCGTCGGTTTTGGCCGGGATGATCCCGTTGTCAGGAATATCAGCTTTGATGTGCGCCCCGGTGAAACCCTTGCGCTGGTCGGTGAATCCGGTTCGGGCAAGACCGTAACCTGCCGCGCCGTATTGCGCATCCTGCCGCGAATCGCACAGATTCGCACTGGCCGGATCCTGCTCAACACCCCGGAGGGCGAGATCGAGCTGAGTTCGATCAGCGACCGGCAGATGCGGCAGGTGCGTGGCAATCAGGTGTCGATGATCTTTCAGGAGCCGATGCGTTCGCTTTCGCCGTTGCATCGGATCGGCAATCAGGTGGGCGAGGTTCTGTGGCTGCACGGAGGTGCCAGCGAAAAAGAGGCGCGGCGCGAAGTTCTGGCCACGTTTGAACATGTCGGTTTTCCCGATCCCGAGCGCGCCTATCGGTCCTATCCGTTTGAATTGTCTGGTGGGATGCAGCAACGGGCGATGATTGCCATGGCGATGGTGTCCAAACCTGATCTGCTGATTGCGGATGAGCCGACAACAGCGCTGGATGTCACCACGCAGGCGCAGGTTCTGGGGCTGATCAAGGATTTGCAACGCGATACCGGCATGGCGATGATTCTGGTGACACACGATCTGGGCGTGGTGGCCAACATGGCCGAAAAGGTGGTGGTCATGCACAAGGGCCGGGTCATGGAATCCGGTGCGGCCGAGCCGTTGCTGCGCAATCCGGCGCATCCTTACACGCAACAGCTTTTCAATGCGGCCCCGTCTATTCCGGCAACCCCGAAGCTGGCCCCTCCGCTGGCCGAGGACGACCTGATCCTGCAACTGAAATCAGTGGCCAAGACCTACACTTTGCGCGCCTCGTCGATGTGGAAACCGGACGTTCTGATCCATGCTTGCCGCGGTGTCGATCTGAAACTGCCGCGTGGCAAAACGCTGGCGATCGTCGGCGAAAGCGGCTCGGGCAAGACCACCGCCGCGCGTATTGCCTTGGGAGCCGAACCGCCGGACGAGGGTGGCGAAGTTCTGTTCTGCTCCGATCCCGGCAGCGAGCCGATTGTGGTTCACAAGATGAACCGAGCGGCACGCATGGCATTCCAGAAACAGGCACAGATAGTGTTTCAGGATCCCTATTCATCGCTTAGCCCGCGGATGCGCATTCAGTCGGCGATGACTGAGCCGCTGGAAATCCACAACATCGGCTCGCGCAGCGAACAACGTGACAAAGCGGCGTCAATGCTGCGTCAGGTCGGCCTGGGTGCGGATATGCTGCAACGCTTTCCGCACGCCTTTTCCGGTGGCCAGCGCCAGCGCCTGTCAATTGCCCGCGCGCTGATGCTGGAGCCGTCGCTTTTGGTATGTGACGAACCGACCTCGGCGCTGGATGTCAGCGTGCAGGACCAGATCCTGACCCTGCTGGAAGAGATCCGCGACGAAATGAATCTCAGCTATCTGTTTATCTCGCACGACCTGGCCGTCGTGGCCCGCATCGCCGACGAGGTGGCGGTGATGCGGCAAGGGTTGGTGGTGGAACAGGCCCCGCCCGACACGTTGTTCTACAATCCCAGACATCCCTATACCAAGGCGCTGATCGCGGCCCAGCCGACACCCGACATAGACCGGCCCATCGACCTGAAGCTGGTGGCGCAGGGTGCCGGAAACCCCGATAGCTGGCCCGAGGCATTTCGGTTTTCCGGAACGTCGATACCGTCATTGACCCAACTGGAACCAGGCCACAAGGTGCGTTGCCATGTATGATTTCCCGCGATCTTTCCTGACGATCCCATTTCTATTGCTGGGTGCGGTTGCCCCGTTTGCGGCATCTGCAAACCCCACATTGCAGGAATCAGGTTTTTGGCAAGCCGAGGTTGACCGAGGCGATTTGCCCCCGGTGACCGAACGCCTTCCTTCGCAACCTCTGATCGCGGATCTGGCCGCCAGGGGCCGGGTGCCGGGCCATCAGGGGGGCACGCTGAACACCATGATTACCCGCTCCAAGGACATCCGGCAGATGGTGGTTTACGGCTATGCCCGGCTGGTGGGGTATGATCACGACTATACACTGATGCCGGATATTCTGGCGGCCTATGAACATCAGGACTTCAAGACGTTCACCCTGCATTTGCGCCCCGGCCACCGCTGGTCTGACGGCCACCCCTTCACCTCGGCCGATTTTGCCTATTGGTGGCAGGACGTGGCCAACAATGACAAGCTCAGCCCATCCGGCCCGCCCGATTTCCTTCGCATCGAGGGCAAGCTGCCGACTGTCACCTTTCCGGACGAGACAACGGTGATCTATGCCTGGGACAATCCAAATCCGAATTTTCTGCAAACACTGGCACAGGCCCGCCCACCGTTCATCTATCGCCCGGCGCATTTCCTGAAACAATTCCACGAGGATTACGCCGATCCGGCCTCACTGGCCGAGGCCGTCGAAGAGGTGAGAGTAAAAAGTTGGGCCGCGCTGCACAACAAACGCGACAACATGTACAAGTTCGACAATCACCTGCTGCCCACATTGCAGCCCTGGATGAATTCGACCTCGGGCAAGAAGATCCGCCACCTGTTTGTGCGCAACCCCTATTACCACCGGATCGACGAGAACGGCGTTCAGTTGCCCTATATCGACATTGTCGAAATGGAGATCGTCGGCGGCGGGCTGGTCGCGGCCAAATCCAACGCCGGCGAGTCCGACCTGCAAAGCCGGGGGCTTGATTTTCGCGACATTGCCATCCTGCGTAAGGGCGAGGCAGATGGCGGCAACTACAAGACCTACCTGTGGAGCAATGGCGCGGCATCGCAGATCGCAATCTATCCCAACCTGAACTATAATGACGACACTTGGCGCTCGGTGTTGCGCGATGTACGGGTCAGGCGCGCCCTGAGTCTCGCCATTGATCGCGACACGATCAACAAAGCGCTGTATTTCAAGCTGGCCAAACCCGGTGCCATGACCGTCCTGCCCTCAAGCCCGTTTTTTGATCAGGCCAACCGCGATGCCTGGGCAGCCTATGACATTGGTCAGGCCAATGCCTTGCTGGACGAGGCCGGGCTGAGCGCGCGCACGGGCAACGGCATTCGCCAACTGCGCGACGGCCGGCCGTTGGAGATCGTCATCGAAACCGCAGGCGAGCGGCAAGAGGTCGAGAACGCGCTGCAAATCATCACCGACAACTGGCGCGAGATTGGCGTGAAACTGGTGATGCGCCCGCTGGACCGCGACATTCTGCGCAACCGGATTTATGCCGGCACCACCATGGCGGCGGTCTGGTTCGGCTGGGACAATGGCATCCCGCAGGCCTATACCTCGCCTGATTATCTGGCACCGCGCTATCAGGAGTTCTTTGCCTGGCCCAAATGGGGCCAGCACTTTCAAACCAATGGCGAAGTGGGCGAGGCACCTGACCTGCCCGAGGCACAACGCCTGATGGATCTGGCGCTGATCTGGGACCGCGCCACATCGGAAGAAGAGCGAGACGCATCGTGGCGCGAAATGCTGGAAATTCATGCGGATCAGGTCTATGGTATCGGCATTCTGGCCGAGGCCCCGCAGCCGGTTGTGGTTAATCTCAAGCTGCGCAACGTGCCGAAAAAGGGCATCTGGGCCTGGGATCCGGGCGCGCATTTCGGCATACACCGTCCTGACGAGTTCTTTTTCTCTGACGACGGAGGCAATTGATGGCCATATTGCGCTATGCGCTTTATCGCTTTGCCACCATGCTGCTGACGCTGCTTGTGGTGTCGTTGCTGGTGTTTGCCATCATCAACCTTCCGCCCGGCGATTATCTGAGCAATCAGATATCCGAACTGCGCGCCACCGGGCAATCCGCAGGCGTGGCCAAGGCGGAGTTTCTGCGCACCGAATATGCGCTGGATCGTCCGCTTTACCAGCAATACCTGATCTGGATCGGTTTCATCCCCGGCCCGCACGGTTTTTCCGGGCTTGTTCAGGGCAATTTCGGCTGGTCGTTTGAATTTGACAGCCCGGTCGCCGAGATTGTCGGGGATTCCCTTTGGCTGACAGTGCTGGTCAATCTGGCGGCGGTTCTGTTCGTCTATATGGTCGCCTTGCCCTTGGGGGTTCTGGCCGCGGCGAAATCGAAAACCTGGGTCGATTATTCTTCAGCATTTGTCGGCTATCTGGGGCTGGCGACGCCCAACTTTCTGCTGGCGCTGATCATGTTCTATTACGGGCACAAATATTTCGACCTGCCCATTGGCGGGCTGATGGACCCGGTCTACGAAGGCGAGCCGATGAGCTGGGACAAGGTCAAGTCGATCCTGGTGCATCTGATTGTGCCCACCTTTGTGATCGGCACCTCGGGCGCGGCGGCGATGATGCAGCGCCTGCGGGCCAACCTGCTGGACGAACTGGGAAAACCTTACGTGGAGACCGCCATCGCCAAGGGCATGGGACCAGCGCGGATGCTGACCAAATATCCGCTGCGCATGGCATTCAACCCGTTTGTCGCCGATATCGGCAACCTGCTGCCGTCGATGGTCTCGGGGTCGGTTCTGGTATCGGTCGTGCTGGGGTTGCAAACAATCGGCCCGACATTGCTGACGGCGCTGAAAACACAGGATCTGTTTCTTTCGGGGTTTGTGTTGATGTTCGTGGCGCTGCTGACTTTGGTGGGCACGATGATTTCGGATGTATTGTTGGTGCTGCTTGATCCGCGCATCCAATATGAAGGGCGCGAGACATGACCGAACTGCCCGATGGCCGCTATGTCGATGATGCACCTTATGATCCGGATGCCAGCCTTCAGACACTTGAGCGGCGCGATTTGGACGCGCCCAACATGGTGTTGGTCTGGCGTAAGTTCAAACAGCACCGATTGGGTCTGATCTCGGGCATCCTGTTGCTGATTGCCTATGCGTTGATCCCTTTTGCCGGGTTCATCGCGCCCTATACGCCGAACGAACGCCATTCAGACCACCTGTATGCACCGCCCCAGGCGGTGAACTGGGTACACGAAGGTGAATTCATCGGTCCGTTTGTCTATCCCATCACCTCAGAGGCCGATCTGGAAACCTTCCAATGGGTATTCGTCCCGGATGAAACCCGCCCCATGAAGCTGGAGTTTTTCTGCGAGGCCAGCAGCTATCGGCTGTCTGGGCTGTTCAAAACCAAGCGGCATCTGTTTTGTGCGCCGGACGGGGCGACGGTATTCCTGTGGGGGTCGGACCGGCTTGGCCGGGATGTGTTTTCGCGGATCTCTTACGGGGCGCAACTGTCGCTGACTGTGGGGTTGATCGGCATTACCGTTTCGTTCGTCATGGGTATCGGATTTGGCAGCATTGCCGGATACTTCGGCGGCAGAATCGACTGGGTGATCAACCGGGTGATCGAAATTCTGCGGTCGTTGCCCGAGCTGCCGCTTTGGCTGGCATTGTCTGCGGCAGTACCGTCAAACTGGGGGCCGGTGGCGGTGTTTTTCATCATCTCGGTGATATTGGGGATACTCGACTGGCCAGGGTTGGCGCGCGCCGTGCGGGCCAAATTCCTGAGCCTGCGCGAAGAGGAATACGTCAAGGCCGCCGAAATGATGGGGGCCGGTTCATCCCGGGTGATCAGCAAACATCTGTTGCCCAACTTCATGTCGCATCTGATCGCCAGCGCCACCTTGTCGATCCCGGCAATGATCCTGGGCGAAACGGCGCTGTCGTTCCTCGGCCTGGGCCTGCGCCCGCCTGCGGTCAGCTGGGGGTTGATGCTGAATGACGCACAAAACCTGGCCTCGATCGAGATTTATCCGTGGACGGCGCTGCCCATGCTGCCGATCATCATCGTGGTGCTGGCGTTCAACTTCCTTGGGGATGGTTTGCGCGATTCACTTGATCCCTACTCAAGTTGAAATCTGGCGGCGGGAAAAGCAGACATGGCCATCAATGAGGACACCCCAAAGGGCTTTGCCTTTGCGCTGTCTGCCTATCTGATCTGGGGCACGTTGCCACTGTACATGAAGGCGCTGTCGCACATTTCGCCGACCGAAATAATCGCCCACAGGGTGATCTGGTCGTTGCCGTTGGCTGGGGGCGTTTTGTGGGCAATCGGTCGGGTGGGCGATATCCCGGCCGCCCTGCGGTCGCCCCGGATGCTGGGCATGGCGGCGCTGACGGCGGTGCTGATATCGATCAACTGGGGTTTCTATGTCTGGTCCATTGCAACCGGGCGGGCGCTGGAGGCCGCGCTGGGATATTATATCAACCCGCTGTTCAGCATATTTCTGGCGTCGGCCCTGTTGGGTGAACGCCTGAGCCGGATGCAATGGCTGGCCATTGCCCTGGCGACGGTGGCGGTGGTGGTACTGACATTGGAGGCTGGGCACCTGCCTCTCACGGCGCTAGGCCTGACGTTTACCTGGGGGTTTTATGCCTATCTGAAGAAATCGCTGCCGATTGGTCCCAATCAGGGTTTTCTGCTGGAGGTGCTTCTGCTGACGCCGGCGGCACTGGCCTATCTTGCCTATCTGACCATTACCGGGCAGGGGCATTTTCTGAAAGGTATACCCGAGGACACCTGGCTGCTGTTCGGCTGCGGCGCAATAACGGCGACGCCGCTGATGCTTTATGCCAACGGGGCCAAGCTGTTGCGCCTGTCGACCATCGGCATCATGCAATATATCGCCCCGACGATGATTTTCCTGTTCGCGGTGTTTGTGTTCGGGGAAGAGTTCGGGCGGGCGCAGATGCTTGCCTTTCCGATGATCTGGGTCGCACTGGTGCTCTATACAGTTTCGATGGTGCGGCAGGCGAAACGCTCTAAATCCAGGGGTTGATGCAAACAACCCTTTCCGAATGCTAATTGCAAAGCCTGCTATTTCACGCCGACGAGAAACGGCAGGGGATTGTTCTACCGATCTCCCCCGCCGCCGCTGTTGTCGTCCAGAGCTTCCTCGTCGATGGCCGCTTGTACCGCGCCCGCCACCGACTCTTTTTGCGCCTCGCTAAGGTCATCAACCTTGCCATCGGCCAGCCGCACGGTGACCTCGCGATGGGCGAAGTGGATGTCTTCGCGGGCAAACAATTCGCGGATTTCCTCGTAAACCCTCTTGCGGATCAGCCACTGATCGCCGGGCTTGGTCATGAACTTGACCCGGATGATCATGGCGCTGTCCTGCATTTCGATCACCCCCTGCGATTTCAGCGGCTGGATGAAACTTGCGCCGATCACCGGGTCATCCAGCAGCCTGATGCCAAGGTTCTTGATCAGCTTGCGGACCTTTTCCACGTCCGTGTCATAGGTCACCCGCAGGGGCAGTTTCATGATCACCCAGTCGCGGGAATAGTTGGAAAGCACCTTGATTTCGCCAAACGGAATGGTGTTCAGCGCGCCCTTGTGGTGGCGCAGCTGGAACGACCGGACCGAGATCTTTTCGACCGTGCCCTTCACATCGCCAAGATCAATGTATTCGCCCTTGCGAAACGCATCGTCCAGCAGGAAAAACGCCCCGGAAAAGATGTCGCGCACCAGCGTTTGCGCGCCAAAGCCCACGGCCAGGCCGACCACACCGGCACCGGCAAACAATGGGCTGACATTGATGCCGATCTCCATCAGGGCGATCAGGCCGATCGACACTATCACCACCGCCAGGATGGCCCCGCGGAACAGCGGCAAAAGCGTTGCCAGCCGGCTGGCGCTGTTGCCTCCACCTTCGTCGCCCAGTTCACCGCCGTCGGCTGCATCGCCGCTTTCCTCGGCAATGCGCGTGTCGATCCAGATGCGAAAGAAGTGATAGAGGATATAGCCGATGAACAGAATGGCGATGACATCCAGACCACGCGACAAACCAGAGCTTTCAAGCATCGCCGCCTCGGGGTTCCAGATCACGACCAGCGCGTAGCTGCCCGCGACCAAGGCCAGTATGCCGGCAACCCTGCGGGCTAGTGCTTCGTAGGTTGTAATCGGGTGGCTTGTTGCTGTGGCCGGGCCAGTCTCGCCGGACCCAGTCTCGCCGGGGCCTGCCGCGTTTTCTTCGGCTTCGGCGGCGGCATGTTCGCTGTTGATCTGCTCGACTTTTCTCAGCCGGGCGAAATAGCGTTCAATGGCATAGTTGATGATGCCGTAAACCACGACGGCCGACATGAAAACACCATAGGTTCCCACCACCAGCGGGATCGAGACATTCTGCTCCAGAACCAGGTCAAAGGCCAGTTCGAGCCAACTAAACACTATGTAGGCGATCAGCAGAGGTGCCCAGGTCAGCGAGAAAACCCTGGCGATATACGTCACCTCGGCGGCGGGTTCCCCCCCCCGGATGACAGCCGAGATCGGCCTGGCATTGAACAGGACCATGGCACTGTTGGCAATTGCCCCGACCAGCGCCAAGGCTCCGTAAAGAATGGCGTAAACGTTGTAGTTCAACCCGAAATCACCAATCCACGTGCTGAACATGATCGAAATGATGTCATAGGTCGCCAGAGCGCGCAGCCAGAAATAAAGCCGCCTTGCATCGCGATCCGAAAACCTGGGAATCCGGTATTGGGCAAGATACGGTGACAGCACCATGCGCCACAGGTCGGACACGGTTCGGGTCGCGAAAAAGGCCACATAGATCGCCGTTACCGTGAACTGGACAGACACATCGTCGACCGATCCGAATATCAGATACCCGGCGATATAGGACAAAAACATCGTGATCAAAGTGCCGCCGACACCCATCATGAACCGGAAGGTCAGGAATGGCATCTTGTCGCGATATCCCTGCGGATGCTGCTTGATCCGGGCGATGGTGAACTGTCGNGCAAAGCGTTTGCCATAGGTTTCCANGGTCACCAGCGCCGAACCCAAAATCAGCAGCAGGCTCCAGCCCAGCACCTCGACATAGGTCATGATACGCCCGTCCGGGCTGGTGGCGCGCAGGATATAGGCCACTTCGACCAGCGAAACCGGCAGCGCCTCAAACCGTCCCTTCAGGCTTTCGCGGAATTTGCTGACCCTGGACTGAACCTGCATCAGGCCGGATGCCCCGTCCATCGTACCGCCGGCCGGATCGTCAGCAGCCGTTTGTCCGGCAGCAGTGACGATCTGCCCGGTGCTGTCGATCACCACCACGCTTACGCCATTGTGCATTGCTTCTCGCAGCGCCTCGGCCAAATCACTTTGAGAGCTTGCGGCCTCTGTATCCCCGCTCCCCTGACCGGGCAGTCCAGGAACCAATTGCGCCAAAGCTGGACTGGATACAAAGACCCCGATCCATACCGTCAGAACAATGCGGAAAAACAGACGAGAACAGTTGGAGGGCATTGAACCGGGCAATCCTTTGGCAATTCCTTGCGCAGAAGCTACCTGTGCATCTGAGCCGTTGCAAATGCATTGCCCGCGAAAGACGGTGCAAGGCAGGCCCGGACGCAAAAGCGCGCATCCGGCAGAAGGCTGCGCATTTTCACAGATCGTCTCAGAGACTGGCGCGCCGGACTTTTACAAAACCGACATGGCGCATTCACGTGGTTGTCACCTGGCCGGGCTAGGTGCCCTTGGAACTCAAACCTCAAGGAATCATTATTGTGACATCAGATCTAACCCGCCGCAATTTTCTGAAACAGACCAGCCTGCTGGCTGGGGCTGTCGTGATCTCGCCGGTGTTTGTCGCCCGTGCAAACGCCACGCCCAACGCGGGCGAACTGGCGATGATCCCGGCTATGCCAAACCCGAACGGAACCGTCGAAAAACTGTTCCTGCTCAAGGGCGACCCACTGGCCGGACCCATCACAACCATCGTTTCCGAAACCGGCACGCAAGTGCCTGAACAGGTGTTGGAAACCGGCACAAGACGCGTTCTGCGCGTGCTGCATTTCAACGACATGCATAACCACATCACCGAGATTAGCGGCAAGAAAGGTAACACGCATCGCTTTGCCCAATTGGTGAAGCTGGTCCGGGAAAAGCGTGCCGCCGCCGGCGAAAACGAGGCCGTGCTGTTCCTGTCGGGCGGCGATGATCACACCGGATCAGTGTTTGACGAGTTGATGGGCTGGTCGCCGGAAGAATTCGTGACCGACGCGGGCTATCGCGCGGCCTCGGCCGGGGGCGTCGACATTGGCGTGCTGGGCAACCATGAATTTGATCGCGGGGCCGAATTGCTGAAAATGGGCATCAACGCGGACGCCGATTTTCCGTTGCTTTCGGCCAATATCCACGGGTCGGCTCATCTGACCCGCGACAAGGATTACGTGCCCGCCGTGGTGGCCGAAATCAAAGGCCTGCGTGTTGGCATCATCGGCCTGACCACCGCCGTCGACGTGCGCACCGGTCAGGAAAGCGACCCGACACTGGCCGTCGCCAGCCCGGTTCAGGCGATTGCCAACATCTACAAAGCGGTCGAAGCCGTATCGGATGTGGTGGTGATCCTGTCGCACTGTGGCTATGGCAAGGACATGCATTCTTCGGGCAAGGCGGCCACCGCGCGCGATATCGGCGAGGGGGATTTCTCGATCGCCGAGGCGATTGGCCCGGTGACCGAAAAGCCGGTGGTTCTGGTGGGTGGCCATTCGCACACCACCCTGAACGCCGACGGTCTTGACGCCGACAACATGGTCAGCGGCGTGTTGCTGACCCAGGCCAAGGCACACGGCAAGTATCTGGGTGAGATTGCCATGTCGATCGCCGCAGGCAAAGGGCGTGACGACTGGTTCAGCTCGGTTGCGCTGCATGCTACCAAAAAGCGCGATATCCGGGTCAAGGAAGGCGAAGACAAATTTGCCGGGCTTGAGCAGGACGGCGACTATGATGCCGCATTCGAGGCCAAGACAATCGCGCCGATGATCAAGGCGCTTGAGGCCAAGATGGCCGAGATCATTGGCACCGTGGCGGATGACACGCTGATTTCAACAGACCGGACCTTTGCCGACCGTTACGTGGGCGAAGTGGCGATTGGCAACTTCATGAACGACACGCTGGTTGCACGATCCGGCAGCTTTCCCGGCGGCCAGGTTGATTTCGCCCTGTTCAACGCCACCGGATTGTCACGCGGCGTCGATAATGGCCCGCTGAGCTTTACCGAATGGTTCAACGTGATGCCCTATGCCGATGCGGTNGAGGTGGCGACGATNACCGGTGCCCAGATCCGCGACTTGCTGAACTCGAACGCCAAACGCCTGCTGCGCCCCGAAGAGGTCGCCGGCACAGACCTTGGCGGTTTTGTGTCGCGCGGTTTCTTGCAGTTCTCCTCCGGTATCCGCTACAAGATCGCCCTTGGCGGGTCTGCGGCCAAAGCCAGGGCCACCGACATCACCCTGAAGGGCAAACCGATCGAGGAGGTCCTGGATCAGGCATTCACGATGGCCTTCAACAGCTACATTGCGCTGGGGGCGTTTTCCGAAGCCTGGAACGGCAAGCCAATTGCCGGCGGCGTTGCGGGCGAGTTGACCGGCTATGACGTGCGCGGCCTGCCGTTTGACCACACCGGTCTGATCTATCGCAACGAAATCATCGCCGCGATCCGCGATATGGGAACGATTTCAGACGCCACGGGTGTGGTAATGGACGGGCGCGTATCG
>JGI24025J20009_10001197_pt1 | contig 19788 bp, 21 predicted proteins | sample Cruoilmetagenom3_FD_20009 | JGI IMG/M metagenome (IMG submission 20009) | reverse complement strand
ATCGCGCTGGTCGTCGCGCCAGAGGGCAGCCGCACATCGGATGGACGCTGGCGCAGCGGGTTTTACCACATCGCGCATGGTGCGGGCATTCCCATCGTTCCGGCTTGGGTGAACCATGAAACCAAGCGCGGCGGGCTGGGAGAGCCGATTGTGACGACCGGCGATTTCCACGCCGACCTCGCGAAGCTGGCGGAATTCTACAAGGCCAACCGACCCGAATGCGAGCGGTTCGACATGCTGGCGGCACAGGCACGCGGCGAGGTCGAAGACGTGGGGCGCAAGAATGACTGATGCGCTGCTGGCCAATGCGGTGCAATTGCTGGGCGGAATGGTGCTGCTGTGGATCATCGCCATCGGCCTGCGCAGCGCCAGCTTTATCGATGCTGTCTGGGGACTGGCGATGGCCGCCCTCGCCATCACCTCCTTCGTGCAGGCAGAGCCGTCAGATGCGGCGTTGGTGCTGACCATTATGACCGGGGCATGGGGCGTACGACTGGGCATCCACCTGCTGCGCCGATATCTGCGCGAGGGCGAGGATGCGCGGTATCGCAAGATCCTGCCGCCGCCCGATGACCGTTTCAATTTCGCCATAACCGCGCTGTGGAAGGTGTTCCTGTTGCAAGGCGTGCTGATCATGTTGGTGAGCAGCCCGGCGCAGGTCGGCATCCTTACCGCGCGTGCTGAGCAGACTGTGCCTACTTGGGTATGGGCAGGCGTGGCGCTTTATCTGGTCGGGATATTCTTCGAATGGGTCGGCGATTGGCAGCTTGCCCGCTTCAAGGCTGACCCTGCCAACACGGGCAAGGTGATGAACAGCGGCTTGTGGCGCTACACGCGCCACCCGAACTATTTCGGCGATGCCTGCGCGTGGTGGGGCATCTGGCTGGCGGCGATGAGCATTGATCCCGCAAGCGTTATCTGGACGTTGCCGGGACCGATTTTCCTCACTTTTACGCTTGTCAAATGGTCGGGCGCGGCGATGACCGAGGCCGGGATGCGCGATAAATATGGCGAGGAATTCGCCGCTTACGTGCGCCGCACTTCCGGCTTCATCCCGATGCCGCCCAAAAGCGCCTAACCCTCTCGATTGAGCGCGTATTTCAGGCTCGCGCCGATCATCGCAGCAGATGCTGCAATTATCAGGATCGCCCAGAGCCAATGCGGCAGGAACAGGCCTGCTTCGATGGCTCCGGTATCGGACAGCATTGGCCTCCCGCCGATTACGGTGCGTTCGGAAAACAGATAATCCCAATCGCGAAACATGCTCATCGCGCCGAGCACGCCGAGGAATTGTAGCGCGAACAGCTTGAGCCAATCGCGGCCCCACCATGCCACCCATGCCAAGGCAGCCGCGACCAGTGGCAGGACAATCAACCCGGTCAGGCTGCGGACCCAGATCAGCACCGACAGCGCGATTACTCCTGCCAGCACCAGCAGCGCCGGACGCCACATTGTGTGGCGGCTGCTCGCAAGGATCAGCAATGCTCCGGCAAAGGCGGGACCGATGGGACCACCCGCCGCGATCAGCGCGCTGGAAATGCTCGACACTTCTGTGCGCGCCGAACTCTCGGCATAGCCCGATCCGCTGGGAAAGATCACCAGCCGTTCAAAATCGAGACCCAGCGCCAGCGCGGTAAGGCCGTGGCCCATCTCGTGAAACCAGGTGGTGAGAATGGTGAAAGGATAGATCAAATAATTGCCCAGCGGCAGGCCGGGCAGCACCATCACCAGCACGGCAGCAATGATCAGGCGGCCGATCTTCTCTTCCTGGCTTCCGGGGCGAACGCTGTACATGGCCGCTATATCGGCATGGCAGGCGGCGGAGCGCAAGGTCCGGGCGGGGAACGATCTGCCAACAGCGGATGCATGGGGTCAGGCGGCCTTGGTGGCGGGATCTGACGGCGGCGCAGGATTGCGCTCTGCGTAAAGGATCGACCAGCCGGCGAGGAACAGGCCTGCCACCATCGGCCCGATCACGATGCCCGCCAATCCCATGGCAGCAATGCCGCCAAGCGTGGAAATCAGGATCATCCAATCGGGAATGCCTGTGTCGCGGCCGACAAGAATCGGGCGCAGGACATTGTCGGCCATGCCGATCACCGCGACGCCGGAAATCAGCACCACTACGCCCTGCCAGATAGCGCCGGTCGCCAGCAGGTAAATCGCTACTGGCCCCCAAATGATGGCCGGACCGATTGCGGGCAGTAGCGAGAACAGCGCGGTCAGCAGGCCGAGCAGCACGACCGAGGGCATTCCGGCGATCCAGTATGTCGCCGCGCCCAGCGCGCCTTGCACCAGACCGACCACGACCGAGCCTTTGATCGTGGCGCGCACGATGGAGAGGAACCGCTCTGCCAATTGCTCGGCAATCGTGCCTGCTACGGGCATGTGCGCCAGCAATCGCTTGCCGATGTCCTGCCCGTCGCGCAGCAGGAAATAGGCGACATACAGGCCCACGCCAAAGGCGAGGATAAAGCCCAGCGCGCTTTCGGTAATCGACAACGCTTCACGCGCGATCAGGCCCGAACTTTCGAGCGCCAGTTCCTGCGCGCGCTGCTGGATCAGCTCTGCCGTTCCGAAGCCTTCAAGGTCGAGACTGTTCCTGACGGTTTCGGGCAATGCTGCAAGGATCACCTCGAACCATTCGGCAACATCGATACGCCCTTCGCGAAAAGCGAGCACAAGCGATGTGGCCTGCTCCACCACCACGCCGCCGATGAAAATCGCCGGAATGATGACGGCAATGGTGATGACCAGCAGCGTCACGATCGCGGCGCGGTTCGGCCCGCCCATGCGGCGGTGGAACCAGCGATACAGTGGCTGGAACATGATCGCCGCCAGCGTCGCCCAAAGGATCGGCATGACAAACGGCCATATGACCGCCAGAAAAGCGAGTGTGACCAGCGCAAGGAACAGCAGGTAACTGCCGCTTTCAAGCGCCTTGCGTCCGTCTGCCGTGTCCACTTTCTAATCTCCCCCCTTCGCAGTCATGCCAGGCTCAACCCCGGCTATAGACCGTGCTGAAACTCACATTCATTCCGCCGCAGCGGCGGTTGCCGCTTGCCACCAGCATATCGCCGAGCAGAGTGAAGTCGACCACGCAGTGCCCGTCATCGAAACGCGCGCGATTGCCGAAGACGGTGAGTGGACCTTCAATGACCCCAATATGCACGCTCGGATAATCATGCGTGCCCGGCCGCTCCGGCCAGAATGCCTCTCCGCTGATGGCAAAGCCTTCGTCCGCCCTGATGATCGTGAGCGCCGGATTGTCGTTATTGCTCCAGCGGCCCTCACCAACTACGCGGGCCAGCTGGAACGGCGCATTGTCCCCGAACAGGCCATTGCCGCATATGCGCGCGTCCCGATCATCCACGCTCTGCGCATGCGCTCCCATCGGCAAAGCGATGAAGGCGAGCACAGCGAGCAGGTGCCTAGACGTCAAGATTGGCCACGTTGAGCGCGTTGTCCTGAATGAACTCGCGGCGCGGTTCGACCACGTCGCCCATCAGCCGGGTGAAGATTTCGTCGGTGACGTCAGCATCTTCAACCTTGACCTGCAACAACTCACGGTTTTCCGGGTCGAGTGTGGTTTCCCACAATTGCTCGGCATTCATCTCGCCCAAACCCTTGTAGCGGCTGATGGACAGGCCCTTGCGGCCCGCTGCCAACACGGCCTCCAGCAATTGCGAGGGGCGGGTGATCGCGGTGTCGGGATCGAACGCGGCCTCTTCGCCATCGTCCGCCGCGGCCTGCGCTTCGGCGCTGCCCGCCTTCACCAGCCGCGTGGGGCTGGAATAGGTTTCGGCCTGTTCCACGCCGCGCGTGTGCAGCTTGCGCGCCTCCGCACTGTCGAGGAATTTGGCTTCGATCAGATGCACGTCCGTCACGCCGCGCCACACGCGGTCGAACCGCACGTCGCCGGTTTCGGTGACGCGCGCTGACCAATTGGCATCGCTGTCGCTCAATTGCATCTGGCCAGCGGCATGGGTCAGGCGGGTGTTGCGCTCCGCCTCGGACACGCCGGGTTCCAGCGCGCCAGCCATGGCCATGGATTCGATCACGGCGGAATTGTACTTGCGCGGAGCAAACGCCATCAGATTGCCGAGCAGCAGCGCCTTGTCGACCAGATCGGCAAGGTCCGCGCCCGAACGTGCGCCGCCGCCGGTTTCCAGCAGCCGGTCCTGCAAGCCGTTTTCGACCAGGTAGCGGTCAAGCGCAGCCTGATCCTTCAGATAGACCTCGCTTTTGCCCTTGGCGACTTTGTACAGCGGTGGCTGAGCGATGAAGAGGTGTCCGGCCTTGATAATCTCGGGCATCTGGCGGTGGAAGAAGGTCAGCAGCAGCGTGCGGATATGCGCGCCGTCAACGTCGGCGTCGGTCATGATAACGATCTTGTGATAGCGCAGCTTTTCCAGATTGAATTCATCGCGCAGGCCCGTGCCCATCGCCTGAATCAGCGTGCCGACTTCCTTCGATGAAATGATCCGGTCAAATCGCGCGCGCTCCACATTCAGGATTTTACCCTTCAGCGGCAGGATCGCCTGATATTTGCTGTCGCGCCCGCTTTTGGCAGAGCCACCGGCAGAATCACCCTCGACCAGGAAGACTTCAGACTTCGCCGGATCGCGTTCGCGGCAGTCGGACAGTTTGCCGGGCAGGCTGGCAACGCTCATCGCGCCCTTGCGGCTCATCTCGCGGGCCTTGCGNGCGGCTTCACGGGCAGCGGCAGCGTCGATGATTTTCCCGATGATAGATTTGGCGTCGGCGGGGTTTTCTTCCAGCCATTCGCCCATCTTCTCGCCCATCAGGCTTTCAAGCGGTTGGCGCACTTCGGAGCTGACGAGCTTGTCTTTGGTTTGCGAGCCAAACTTGGGATCGGGCAATTTCACGCTGACGATGGCGGTCAGGCCTTCGCGCATATCCTCACCCGAAAGCGAGACCTTGGCGTTCTTCATCAGGCCCGAATTGCCCGCGTAATTGTTCAGCGTGCGGGTCAGCGCCGCGCGGAAAGCGGCGAGGTGGGTGCCGCCGTCGCGCTGCGGGATGTTGTTGGTGAAGCACAGCACGTTTTCGTAGTAGGAATCGTTCCATTCCAGCGCGACATCGATGCCAATCCCGTCCTTTTCCGCGCTCACCGAAATCGGCTCTGCCACCAGCGGCTGCTTGTTGCGATCGAGATATTTAACGAACGCGCCGATGCCGCCTTCGTAGAACAGATCATGCTCAAGCGGTTCTTCGTGGCGGTTGTCACGGATAAGGATGCGGACGCCGGAATTGAGGAAGGCCAGCTCGCGGTAACGGTGCTCCAGCTTCTCGAAATCGAACTCGGTGACGTTCTTGAACGTATCGGTGCTGGGCATGAAAGTGACGCGCGTGCCCTTTTTCATGCCATTATCATCGCCATTGCTGGCGACTGCCGGAGCATCATCCACCACGCGCAGGCTTTCGACCGCATCGCCATGCTCGAAGCGCATCCAGTGTTCTTTGCCTTCGCGCCAGACGCACAGCTCAAGCCATTCGGACAGCGCATTCACCACCGAAACGCCCACGCCGTGCAAGCCGCCCGACACCTTGTAGGCGTTGTCATCAGACGTGTTTTCGAACTTACCGCCCGCGTGCAGCTGGGTCATGATGACCTCGGCAGCGGAGACGCCTTCTTCCTTGTGAATGTCCACCGGAATACCGCGGCCATTGTCTTCCACGCTGACCGATCCATCGGCGTTGAGTTCAATCAGGACGAGATCGCAATGACCCGCCAAAGCCTCGTCAATCGCATTGTCCGACACTTCGAACACCATGTGGTGCAGGCCGGAGCCATCGTCAGTATCGCCGATATACATGCCGGGCCGCTTGCGCACAGCATCAAGGCCCTTGAGCACCTTGATGCTTTCGGCGCCATATTCGCCCATGCGTTTGCCGCCATTGGGAGCGGTTTCAGGAGTGTTTTCCGGGGGATTCTCTGGGGTATTTTCCATGCCCACGATATAGGTTTCCCATGGGCAAATAGGAAGCACTGACCCCCGCACGGCGGCGATGTTCCACAGATATCGGGAGAGATACGAAAAATGGCCGCCCCGCAGCCTCTTCGGCGGCGGCGACGGCCATTCGTAAGTCGGTCCGAAACGGGAGGGGGGAGGAGTTTCGGACCTGGGGTTCAATACAGACGCGCCGCTTACCCGGCTGCGCTTGTTGAGGGCCAGATAGTCGGCGCAACATCATTCTTCAAATGCGAAATAGTCGACATGTGTTGCACTTGGTGCAACATGGGCGCAGGTGAAACAAAAAGGGCCGCTCCAGTCGATGGAGCGGCCCTTTTTGTGACCGATGGACCAGTGCGTTGGCACCAGCCCATCAGGAAAGGCTTTGCGTCTTACAGGATGCCGATGAACAGGGTCGAGCTGATCGAAACGGCTGCCAGAGTGGCAAAGATATTGGTTGCGAAATTACGCATGAGAAATTCCTTGATTATGTTTGCTGTGTGGAGCGCGCGGAGAATCATCCCCAAGCGCCGTTGCTGTCCAAATGGCGCTTGTTGTATAATTCTACAAATGCGAAATTATCGACAAGTGTTGCGTATTTTTCAACACAGCTCTTGATAACGATTTTCGCACCGGCTGGACTTGGCGCGCGGCATTGGGCAGAGCGCGTTCATGCAGCCAGACCAAACGACTCATTCTTCGACCGATTCCATCCTTATCGTCGATTTCGGCAGCCAGGTGACGCAGCTAATCGCGCGCCGCGTTCGCGAAGCCGGCGTCTATTCCGAAATCGCGCCCTTCAGCATGGCGGAAGAGGCGTTCAAGCGGATGCGGCCCAAGGGCATCATTCTCTCCGGATCGCCCGCCAGCGTTCCCGAAGAGGGCAGCCCGCGCGCTCCGCAAATTCTGTTCGACAGCGGCCTGCCGATCCTCGGTATTTGCTATGGTCAGCAGGTGATGACGCACCAGCTGGGCGGCGAAGTGCGGCCCGGCCATGAAACGGGTGATGGCGGAGAATTTGGCCGCGCCTTCCTGACGGTGACAGAACAATGCGCGCTGTTCGATGGGCTGTGGCAGGTTGGTGAGCGCCATCAGGTGTGGATGAGCCACGGCGACAAGGTGACACAATTTGCCGATGGCTTCGAAATCGTCGCCACCAGCGATGGCGCGCCTTTCGCGGTGATCGCTGATGAGGCCCGCAAATATTACGGCACCCAGTTCCACCCCGAAGTCTATCACACGCCCGATGGCGCAAAACTGCTCGCCAATTTCGTGCGCCATGTCTGCGGGCTGGCAGGCGACTGGTCGATGGCCGAGTTCCGCAAGACCAAGATCGCCGAAATCCGCGAGCAAGTGGGTGATGGTAAAGTCATTTGCGGCCTGTCCGGCGGGGTCGATTCCGCCGTCGCCGCCGTGCTGATCCACGAAGCCATTGGCGATCAGCTAACCTGCGTCTTCGTCGACCACGGGCTGATGCGCATGAATGAAGCCGAGCAGGTCGTCACCCTGTTCCGCGATCATTACAATATCCCGCTTGTCCATGTGGACGCCGAGGAAATGTTCCTCTCCGGCCTCAAGGGCGAAACTGATCCTGAGAAGAAGCGCAAGTTCATCGGCGGCGCGTTTATCGACCTGTTCGAAGCCGAAGCGAAGAAAATCGGCGGCGCAGACTTCCTCGCCCAAGGCACGCTCTATCCCGATGTGATTGAAAGCGTCTCTTTCACCGGCGGGCCGAGCGTCACGATCAAGAGCCACCACAATGTTGGCGGCCTGCCCGAACGCATGAATATGCAGCTGGTCGAACCTTTACGCGAACTGTTCAAGGATGAAGTCCGCGATCTGGGCCGCGAGCTGGGGCTGCCCGATATCTTCGTCGGCCGCCACCCGTTTCCCGGCCCCGGCCTCGCCATTCGCATCCCCGGCGAAGTGACGAAAGAACGCTGTGATATCCTGCGCAAAGCNGACGCGATCTATCTTGAGGAAATCCGCAATGCGGGCCTGTATGACGCAATCTGGCANGCCTTCGCCGTGCTGCTGCCGGTCAAGACCGTGGGCGTGATGGGCGACAGCCGCACNTATGACAGCGTGTGCGGGTTGCGCGCGGTCACCAGCACCGATGGTATGACGGCAGACGTGTATCCCTTCGACGCGAGCTTCCTTACCGGGTGCGCGACGCGGATCGTCAACGAAGTGCAGGGGATCAACCGGGTGGTATATGACTATACGTCAAAGCCGCCGGGGACGATTGAGTGGGAGTGATTTGATTGCGGCACCGCGCTCAATCTGCACTTTGACCTGCATCAATGCCGCCAATCCCACTGTCGCCGATAGCGTAATCCTCTGCTGCCATGGAGCTGGGCAATGTTTCGAATCATGTTGATACTTTTTCCGGTGATCGCGACCACTTTGATGGGGATTGCCGTGATCGCCGTGCTTTCGATGAACATGTGGTCCAATTGGCAACCTATCGTGATCGCTGCAGCCATTGGTCTGTTGATGTCTGTGCCAATTTCCTGGTTCGTGGGAAAGCAGGTCGTGGCCAAAACAGGTTGGTAGTTCTGGCGTCTTGATGGCGTCTTGGGTCTGTAGCTGATCGATGAAATCTTGAAGCAGCCAACATGGATTGCAACCCGGCTTATTTCCGGCTGATTGGCCTTTGGGATAGAGCTTGGTCATGCCCACCATCGTGACCCACGCCATCGTTCCGCTCGCCATTGCGGCAGCAGCAGGGCGGGGGCGAATCTCTCCCAAGGTCGCGCTCGCAGGTGCAGCGCTGGTGAAGCCGAGGGGCGCGGTAAGAGCCGCACGGTAACGGTTGGCTGGACAATGCGCTGGAAGGGTGCCGGGCGATGCCATCTGGGCGCCGCCCAAGATATTCAGCCGGTCTGACAGCAAGGCCGCCAGCGCCAAGTCAATTCAGGCCTGCCCCGCCGCGATTGATTTTGATCGCCGCCATTTCGTGGTGCCGTGTCCGGTCGATCTCACACTGAAATTTGAGAAGAATGCGCAAGGTCAGATCCAGCTATCGACGCTGATGGTGAGCAATCGGGGATGCGCCTGCAATGCCGGGCGAACCTGTTCATCGTGCAACCGCCCCACCAATCGCGCGGGCTCAGTTCATGGAACCAGAAATGCAGGATCTCGGCGGCCCAGCGCCTTTGCGCAAGGGCCACGCCGGATTACTCGGTTTCCCCTTCGACTAGCGTATAGGGCACCCAGTCTTCGAGTGAGAGGATACCCGAGAACATCCCGGTGCTGCGATCAATCGTGCGGTTCACATCGTGGCGGCAAAGCTGGCTGCCGCGCCGCTCGATTATCGGCACATCCCAAACGCTCAGACGATCAGGATTGCGCGCCCGTGCGACCCACAGCGTGTCGCCGCGTTCGTAGGCAAGGCCGACATATTCGACCACACGCAGACGATGGGGAACGAAAGTGCTGATGCAAGACTGCGGTTCACCCGCTTCGCGGCCCTCTATCAGTTCGGCGAAGGCCTCTTCCGCGCGTTCAGAATATTCACGATCCTGCGCGGCCAGCGGAGCTGACAGGGCAAGCGCAGCGGTGGCGGCAGTGACGGCAAGAAATCTCTTCATAGCGATTCTCCATTCTGCGAGCAGATGTAACATCGTGTCACTGAACACAGGCTGACAGAGGCGAGCAGGACGTCCGCTATCAGCGAATCTACGCCGCCGCGTCGGGCACGTTTCCGTCATCTGCAGGGCCGCCCGCCAAGATGAAGCGCCGGTCGCAATAGCCGCAATCGACATAGCCCTTCTCGTCGATCTGCATCCACACGCGCGGATGACCNANGCTGGCGGGNTTATAATTCTCGCCGCCGCGAATGTCGCCGGCGCCATCNCACCAGACGCGCGGGGTATCGACGATTGTTGTTTCAGCTACGTTGTCCATGAGGCGCTCCTATCGCTTTACGGCGGACGGGAAAAGCCCCTAAGAGCGCTCCGATATGACCGACAACGCCATCGAAATCCGCGATCTTCGTAAACAATATGCCGGGACGAAGAAATCACCGCCGAAAGATGCGCTGAAAGGCGTCAGCTTTGATGTGCCTGAAGGGCAGGTTTTCGGCCTGCTCGGCCCTAATGGCGCGGGCAAGTCGACGCTGATCAACATCATGGCGGGGCTGGTCAACAAGACCGGCGGCAGCGTGAAAATCTGGGGCCACGATATTGACCGCGATCACCGCAATGCGAAGCTGAATATCGGTATCGTGCCGCAGGAAATCGTGTTCGATCCCTTCTTCACGCCGTTTGAGGTGCTCGAAAATCAGGGCGGCATGTATGGCATTGCCAAGGCGCTGCGCCGCTCTGAGGAGCTGCTGAAAGCGGTGCGGCTGGAGGACAAGCGCAATGCCTATGCCCGCACGTTGTCGGGCGGGATGAAGCGGCGGCTGCTGATCGCCAAGGCCATGGTCCATTCGCCGCCGATCCTTGTGCTGGATGAACCGACTGCAGGCGTTGATGTCGAATTGCGCCGACAATTGTGGGAGCTGGTGGGTGAGCTGAATGCTGAAGGCGTCACCGTGGTGCTGACCACGCATTACCTCGAAGAAGCCGAGCAATTGTGTGAACGCATCGCGATCATCGATCACGGCGAATTGATCGCCAACAAGACCACCCGCGAACTGGTCGATATGGCGCGTGAGAAAATCGTGCGCGTCTCGCTCGACAAGGATCTCGGCGGACCGATCATGGAAGAGGCCTTCATCAAGGCCGAAGTGATTGAAGATCGCGTGCTCGAAGTGACCTACAACCGCGATGCGACCAGCGCGGGGCAAGTGCTCGCGCTGATCCAGCAGCACGGGTACGGCATTGAAGATGTGACCACGCGCGAGGCGGACCTTGAAGATGTGTTCGTGCAGCTGACGGGGTCTGGTTAGATCATATTCCCGCTCATCCTGAGCTTGTCGAAAGGCTGCTTTTCCTTCTATCCCGCACGTGAAGAAGAAGGGCTTGTCCTTCGACAAGCTCAGGATGAGCGGAGTTCTTTTTGTCTGACACCAACCAACACGACGTCCTTATCATCGGCTCTGGCGCGGCTGGGCTCACCGCTGCGCTGACGTTGGCGGAGAAGTGCAAGGTGCTCGTGCTCGCCAAGGGCACGCTGCGCAGTGGCTCTACCGCATGGGCACAGGGCGGGATCGCGGCGGTTCTTGATGCGGGCGACACGTTTGAGGATCATATCCGCGATACGATGGTCGCAGGCGCTGGGCTGAACGACCGCGAGACGGTGGAATTTGTTATCGAAGGCGCGCCGCGCGCGATTGATCGCCTGTGCGAGCTGGGCGTGCCGTTCAACCGTGATGCCATGAATGAGGGAGGCGATCTGCACCTCACGCGCGAAGGCGGCCATTCGCATCGCCGCATCGTCCATGTCGATGACGCGACCGGCTGGGCGGTGCAGGCTGCGCTGCTCAAAGCCGCCGAAGAAAGCCCCAATATCACGCTGATGCCCGATCGCACCTGCGTCGATCTCATCACCGGGCGGCATGAGGCGAAATACTCGGGCTCTGGCCGGGTGTGGGGTGCCTATGCGCTCGACACCGCAACGGGCAAGGTGGCGGCCTACACCGCCAAGGCCACGATTATGGCGGCAGGCGGCGCGGGCCGCGTCTACCAGTTCAGCACCGCCCCGCGCGGCGCCACGGGTGATGGGATTGCGATGGCATGGCGAGCCGGCGCGCGCGTTTCCAATATGGAGATGATGCAGTTCCACCCGACCTGCCTGTATAATCTGGAGGTCAAAAACTTCCTCATCACAGAGGCGGTGCGCGGCGAGGGTGGACGGCTGTTCCATCCCGAAACTGGTCACCGTTTTATGGCAGACTATGACAAGGAGCGGATGGAGCTGGCTCCGCGTGACGTAGTGGCGCGCGCGATTGACGATCAGATCAAACGCTATGGTCTTGATTATGTGCATCTCGACATCAGCCATAAAGCGCCGGACTTCGTGACGCAGCATTTCCCGACCATTCACGAGAAACTGATGGGGCTGGGCATCGACATGACCAAGGGTCCGATCCCGGTGGTGCCCGCACAGCATTACACCTGCGGCGGCGTGGTGATCGATCTCAATGGCCGCACCGATCTACCGGGCCTCTATGCGGCGGGCGAATGCACTGAGAGCGGCTTGCATGGGGCGAACCGGCTGGCGTCAAATAGCCTGCTCGAATGCTTCGTGTTCGGCGAAGCGGCGGCGAAGGACATTCTCGCGCATTGGGACAATTTCGAAGCTCCGCCCGCCGTGCGCGAATGGGACGAAAGCCGCGTGACGGACTCGGATGAAGAGGTCGTCATCAAGCAAAACTGGACCGAAATCCGCCGCATGATGTGGAACTATGTCGGGATCGTGCGCACCACCAAGCGGCTCGAACGCGCGGGCAATCGCATCGATCTGCTGGGCGGCGAAATTGAGGACTATTACGGCCACTTCCGCGTGACCACCGACCTCATCGAGCTGCGAAACTTACACCAATGCGCCGATCTGATCGTGAAAAGCGCGCTCCACCGCCACGAAAGCCGCGGATTGCATTACACGCTCGACTATCCGGAAACCGATGACGAAGTGCGCGATACGGTGCTGGTGCCTTGAGATCGAGCGGCCTCGCGTGGGCCGAATTTTAGATCCTCAGTCCCCCATCATCAGAACGAACACGAAGGCGAGGAACGTGCCGCCGAGAAACAGCATCCAGCTCCAGTAGAAATCGAAGTCGAGGTAATATTCGGGGAAGTTCACATCGACCAGGAAGATGTTGAGCATCCCGCCGGTTGCGCCGCCTGATCCCATGAACAGCGCGACAATCAGGGTCAGCAGGACACCGAAGGGGATGGCTTTGAGGAATGCGATCATGATGCGCCCGTTTCCAGAGTAATTCGTGTTCGCGAATCATTAGCGCACTCGCGCCACGGGTCCAGCGTCGGGGTATGCCCGGTGGACAAATCGCAACCATATTGCGCGCATTGATTCTTTTGATTCACCAGACCCACCTTTTGATCCACTTTTACAAAACCACACAGATTTTTTTCCGCAGATTGATTTTGCCTCTTGCGTGCGCCGCGAGTCTTGGGAAATCCGCGCGTCGCGGCGTATTGTTTGGCTGATACACCCTTGCGATAACCTCTCCCAGACAAGTAAATTCATCTTAACCCTCTTGCGTGTGAGTCCGGGCTGATTCACTATGGGTTGTGGTCGCAATGCCGGGGGCACCCACAAGACCTAGATTTTGACTTGCAGCGCGCGATTCGCGCGATGGGGTGGGAGTCGCTGTGATTGTGAGGCTTTTCGGGGCGATCAGTGGATTACAAGTGGACGGTAGGTGGACAAGGCAGGGGACAAGTTTTTGGCCTCTGCGGGGTGAAAAGATCGGCGTGAAAGGCTAGGTTGGCAGCGTCCTTCCGAGTCGAACACAAATAGAACATCGGAGAGGCGGCAGGCGTTGAACCTGCACGCGCTCACAAGACGGACAGGATACGGGGCAAATGGAATTTCGAAACGGAGACGATGCGGCGATGGGCCTGGATGAAAATGTCGCAGGTGATGCCCCGGAAAAAACTGCTGCCCCCAAAAAGGCGGCCCAGAAATCGGCCCAGAAAGCTGTATCAATGGACAAGAACGACACGGCCACGGAAGATTTGCTCGCTGCGGAAGCTGCCAGCGTGACTGCGGCTGCGCTGGCTGAAGCCACGCGCGCTGCATCGCAGGCGGACAGCGATTCCAAGTCCATTCTGGCGCGCCGTTTTGATGTGAAGACAGATAACGCGCGCGATGCCAATCTGACCGAATTCGGCAAGGAAACGCTGGAAGATCGCTATCTCCTGCCGGGCGAAAGCTATCAGGATCTGTTTGCCCGCGTCGCCGATGCCTATTCCGATGATGAAGAGCACGCACAGCGCATTTACGAATACATCTCCAATCTGTGGTTCATGCCCGCAACGCCGGTTCTTTCGAACGGCGGCACCACGCGCGGCCTGCCCATCAGCTGCTACCTCAATTCCGTGTCCGACAGCCTCGATGGCATTGTGAACACGTGGAACGAAAATGTCTGGCTCGCTTCCAAGGGCGGCGGCATCGGCACCTATTGGGGCAGCGTGCGCGGCATTGGTGAGCCGGTCGGTCTGAACGGCAAGACCAGCGGTATNATNCCGTTTGTCCGGGTCATGGACTCGCTCACATTGGCGATTTCGCAAGGCTCATTGCGGCGCGGTTCGGCCGCCTGCTACATTGACGTNCACCATCCGGAAATCGAAGAATTCCTCGAAATCCGTAAGCCTTCTGGCGACTTCAACCGCAAGGCGCTCAATCTGCATCACGGTGTATTGCTGACCGACGAATTCATGGAAGCGGTCCGCGCGGGCGAGAAGTTCGAGCTGAAATCACCCAAGGATGGCAGTGTGCGCGGCGAAGTCGATGCGCGCAGCCTGTTCCAGAAGCTGGTTGAAACCCGCCTTGCCACAGGCGAGCCCTACATCGTGTTCTCCGACACGGTGAACCGCATGATGCCCAAGCATCACCGCGATCTGGGCCTGAAAGTCAGCACTTCCAATTTGTGCTCCGAAATCACTCTGCCGACCGGCATCGACCACCTCGGCAATGATCGCACGGCGGTGTGCTGCCTGTCCTCGCTCAACCTCGAAAAGTGGGAAGAGTGGGAAGGCGAAAAACAGTTCATCGAAGACATCATGCGCTTCCTCGACAATGTTCTGCAGGATTATATCGACCGCGCACCCGACGAAATGGCCCGCGCCAAATATTCCGCTGAGCGAGAGCGCAGCGTCGGCATGGGCGTGATGGGCTTCCATTCCTTCCTCCAGTCCAAGGGCATCGGTTTCGAAAGCCCCATGGCGAAGGTGTGGAATTTGAAGATGTTCAAGCACATCAATGCCAAGGCGAACGAGGCGAGCATGATGCTGGCCAAGGAACGCGGGCCATGCCCCGACGCCGAAGAAATGGGCGCGATGGAGCGGTTCAGCTGCAAGATGGCGATCGCGCCGACCGCGTCGATCAGCATCATCTGCGGCGGCACCAGCGCATGTATCGAGCCGATCCCGGCGAATATCTACACGCACAAGACGCTGTCGGGCAGCTTTGTGGTGAAGAACCCCTATCTGGAAAAGATCCTCGACAAGAAGAGCAAAAACTCGACCACGATCTGGAATTCGATCCTGGAGAAGGACGGCAGCGTCCAGCACCTCGATTTCCTTACGCCCGAAGAGAAGGCCGCGTTCAAAACCAGCTTTGAAATCGATCAGCGCTGGCTGCTCGAATTTGCAGCCGATCGCTCACCCTTCATCGATCAGGCGCAGTCGCTGAACCTGTTCATCCCGGCTGATGTCGACAAATGGGATCTGGCGATGCTGCACTTCCAGGCATGGGAAAAGGGCATCAAGTCGCTCTATTACCTCCGCTCGAAATCAGTGCAGCGCGCAGGCTTTGCCGGAGGCGTGGAAGCAGACAATACCGGCGAAGCGGCGAAATACGAATTGCCGACGACCGATTATGACGAGTGTCTGGCCTGTCAGTAATCACTCGGCTTGAGTGAGCGAGATGAAGGCGGCGGATCATCAATGGATGGTTCGCCGCTTTTTGTTGTCTCTCCTTATCCGACTCGGCTACCGAGTTAAGTCTGGCAGGCTGAACAGGGATATTCGCAATGGATCGAGATACGCTTTTCATTATCGCCCTGGTCGTGGTCGGCGTTTTGGCGATTTTGAATGCCTGGCGCGGCGCAGTGCTGATCCGCGGCGGCGATCTTCCGGGCGGGCGCAAATTTCTCATCATGGGTCTCACCATGCTGCTGATGATGGCCTTTGCGATCTATATTCGTCCGGCGGGCTGACCGAAGAGGGCTTTGATTTCGGTATTGTCACCATGGCCGCGCGCCGCTCTGGCGGAGGAGTTCAGCCCCATCTTCACGGCTCCTAAACCAGTTGTTGCTATCGTGCACTGGTCATGCAAACGCGCCAGAAAAATCGGAAAGCCCTGGCTGTGCCGGGCCGCTATTCCACCGGTCGCGGTGAGCCGGTGAGTGTGGAGCTGCGCGACCTCTCGGTGGGCGGGTGCAGGTTTGCCGGTGGCGGGGACGAATTGGGACCCGGCGCAAGGCTTCAGGTAGTCATCGCCGGACGTGGCCCCTACCGCGCAACGATCAAATGGTGCGCCAAGGGCGAAGTCGGGGTGACCTTTGCAACGCCGCTGCCCACTGAAACTTTCCACCAGTTCCAGAACAGCCACGTTGCCGATTTCTCAGACGAAGGCACGCCCGGCGAATTCGAACCGATGGCGCCGCAGGCAGAGCGACGCTTCTGCTGAACGGACGGGGAAAGCCTGGGGCTTGCCCGCACGAAAATTCACGGCCATCCTGCGCGCATTCACGCAGGAGACGCCGATATGACTACCCGCATTCTCACAATCGCAGCTCTGTCGCTGCTCCTTGTCGGCTGCGCTTCGCAGATCGACGCTGGCGTATCGCAGGAAGCATCCGCGCCCGGTTTCTGGTGGGGTCTGTGGCATGGCTTTGTCTTCCCGTTTGCGTGGATTGGATCGCTGTTCAAGCCTGATATTGCTGTCTACGCCGTGCCCAATTCGGGCGGCTGGTATGATTTCGGCTTCTTCCTCGGCATTACCGTGCTGGGTGGAGGAAGCATCTTCGGGTCGAAGAAGCGCAACAAGGGCTGAAGCGGGCCGGCCCGCCTGTCCGGCCCGCGATTTGCGGGTATGGTCATTGCTCGCCTATACCCTATTGTCATCCGAATTGTTCAAGTGTCCTGAAACAGGTGACGCTGCAAAAGGCAGCGCGCCTCGGGACCAACACAGGGGGAAGAGCGATGCTCACATATGGCGGACTGGGACTGCTGATCGCAGGCCTGATCTTCATGCTTGGCGGGGACAAGCTGGTGAAGGACCCGGACAAGGCCGCGAATGCGAAGAAGCAGGCGCCTATCCTGATGGTTGTGGGTGCTGCCATGCTCGGGCTGGCGATCTTCCTCTCTATGTGAAACCACCTCGCCGCCTATCTCCATAGCGGCAGGCGCGCGATCTCCTCAGCGCTGAACGCGAGGCCGAATTCGGCGTTCAGCAGCGCGCGATATTCGTCCCGATCGCGGCTCACTCACGGCCAAAATCGCGAATTTTGTCGAGGCAAATCGCCCGGAGGTAAGGTTTCTCTAACCATTCGGTCGGTAGAAGCTATCCGATGAGCAGCCGGCTACAAAAACGATTTCCGCAGCATCACGGGCATGGCGAGGTCAAGGTCTCGCGCTATTTCGTGCTGTATTTGGCGCAGGTCGCGTGGGTCGCGCTCGGTATCTACCTGTATTCCGGCGCTTATTGGCCTTCCACCTGTCAGCCGGAAAACCTCCTTGAGATCTACGGCTGCTCGGCCCGTTTGCCGCAGGATGGCGGCGGCTGGAGAGAAGCGGCATTGCTGACCTGGCTGTGGGCAACGCCAATCCTGATCGCGCTGGAAATCTCCCGCCGGATGGACAAGGGCCCGAAATAGAGCCGCCCAACAAACGACTGGGACGGCCCGTTTCACAGCGCGCTGAGTGGACCAGCTCCACTACCCACAGTTTCTGATCATTTATCCCCGGACCAAAGGGCGACCTTGCTATCGAATCAGTGGTATGATTCACTATATAGGACGTTCGCACTAATGCCGGAGATACCAGATGTCGTTGCTCGAGCCCCGCAAGACCTACAAGCCCTTTGAATATCCCTGGGCTTATGAGTTCTGGAAGCGGCAGCAGCAGGTCCACTGGATGCCCGAAGAAGTTCCCTTGGGCGAGGACTGCCGCGACTGGGCGCAGAACCTGACCGATCATGAGCGNAATNTGCTCACCCAGATCTTCCGCTTCTTCACCCAGGCCGATATCGAGGTGCAGGATTGCTACCACGANAAATACGGCACGGTGTTCAAGCCGGTCGAAGTGAAGATGATGCTGGCATCCTTCTCCAACATGGAAACGGTGCACATCGCCGCCTATTCCCACCTGCTCGACACCATCGGCATGCCCGAAAGCGAATACGGCATGTTCCTCGAATATGAGGAGATGAAGGACAAGCACGATTATTTGCAGGAATTCGGCGTCGACACGGACGAGGATATCGCCCGCACGCTCGCCATGTTCGGCGGCTTTACCGAAGGGCTGCAATTGTTCGCCAGCTTTGCGATGCTGATGAACTTCCCGCGCTTCAACAAGATGAAGGGCATGGGGCAGATCGTCAGCTGGTCCGTGCGCGATGAAAGCCTGCACTGCGAAGGCATCACGCGCCTGTTCCACGCCTTTTGTGCAGAGCGCCAATGCCTGACCAAATCCGTGAAAGAAGACATCATGGATATGTGCCAGAAAACGGTGCGGCTGGAAGATGCCTTTATCGATCTCGCGTTTGAGCAAGGCCCCGTGCCCGGCATGACGGCGAAGGAAATCAAGAAATACATCCGCTACATCGCCGACTGGCGCCTGAGCCAGCTTGGCCTGCCGAGCATCTACATGGTCGAAGACCACCCCCTCCCATGGCTCGCCCCGCTGCTGAACGGCGTGGAGCACGCCAACTTCTTCGAAACCCGCGCGACCGAATATTCGAAGGCCGCGACAAAGGGCAATTGGAACGACGTGTGGTCAAGCTTTGACAGCCGCCGCAACGCCAAGGCCGCGAACGAGGAAGAGGTCGTGGACGAGGGGCCGGATATGTTTGGGGACGATACTACGCAAGCTGCGGAGTGATGTTCAAAAAATTTGAGAAACGAAGCACGAAATCTTTTGTAAAGAACTACAAATACACGCCAAAGCAATTCTTTTACCGCCTCGCGATTGAGCAGGCGGGATATGAGCGCGAGAAGATACCGCTAGATGAGTACTACAAAGCTAGTGCTACTGTCGAAGAGAAGAGAGATAAGGCGTTTGTTGTTTATATGACAGCGTTAGCTGCGCTATTTTTTTATTATGTCGGACAGCTAGATAATTTCGCGTTCTTTGGAATTGAACTTCGTGAAGCGGTGCTGGGTCACGGCCTTTTGGGACTTACGGCGCTTGCAACCTTTCAATATGCGCTCGGCAGCGCGAAACTTCAGCGTTATCAGGCTTTGTTTCATTATCTGCTCAACAATTCGTCGGGGCCTCAGAAACAGGATTTGCTGCTCAAGTATCCGAGAATGTTTACTAGCTTGATCTATTTCAACACAATGTCCGGCGGTCCGCGCTTCATGCTTCCGAAGCGCCCATATTCACGACGTGTTCTGATCCTTCTAGTTTTGCTCGTTCCGGCAATCTTGGTCTGGATGTTATTGACAGCATATCTTTCGATCTCGGTTTCAATCGAATTGTGGCGGATGGACTCCGCTGCAAACCTGCTGTGGTCCAAACTTTGGATAATTGGATGTTGGGGCCTGATGCTGGCAACCCTGCTGCTCCCCACTCTTTCTTTCATCAAAATTCATTTCGAACACTACGGCATGACAACAATGCTTGAACGCGCACGTAATCGTGATCCCGAACGATATAAAGATTACATCGAAATGATCGACAATACGATTTTAGGATATCGTCTCTTTCATCCTGATGACGACAAGAAGAGTTAGTAAAAATCCTACTCCAATGACTAACGGAGCCGTCAATCGCCACTAAATCAGACCCCCCGCAATCGGCTAGCCTTCGCGGGTGATGCGGCGGAGTTGGCGGTCCAAGACGTCGCGGTTGGGTTCGAAGTCGTCGCGGTTTAGCGAGAAGGGGCCTTCGTTGAGAATATCGCGAAGCGCATAGGTCTCGTACACCTGCTTTACTTCTTGTAAATGACA
>JGI24025J20009_10001196_pt1 | contig 19811 bp, 13 predicted proteins | sample Cruoilmetagenom3_FD_20009 | JGI IMG/M metagenome (IMG submission 20009) | reverse complement strand
AAATTCGTCACTGTAGGTTCTTAATTTCTTGGTCATGGTAAACTCCGATTAATACGCTTAGTTTACCAAGTTTATCTCTACGGTTTCTTCAGCATAGCTCAAACTCATGGAATCAGCGCGATCAGCATATGATTAAAGTCTTACAGGCGGTGCTTGATTTTAAAGACCCCAAATCAAAGGCTGTTGTTTGGGCACATAACTCTCATATTGGTGATGCGCGCGCCACCCAAATGAGCGCCCGTGGTGAACTCAACATCGGCCAATTGGCACGGCAAAAATATGGTGAAAAAGTCTATAATATAGGTTTTGGCACCGATCATGGTACGGTTGCCGCGGCTTCTGACTGGGGAGGGCCAATGGAGATAAAACAAGTTCAGCCATCGCATATTGACAGTTATGAACGTATTTTTCACGATGTTCCTACGGATAACTTTCTTTTACCCTTACGTTACCCACTGAATGAACACATCCGTAAAAAATTACTCCCAGAGCGACTAGAGCGAGCGATCGGTGTCATTTATAGACCTGAAACTGAGCGGCAAAGTCATTATTTTTACGCCTCTTTGCCATCTCAGTTTGATGAATATATCTGGTTTGATAAAACCCGTGCAGTTGAAGCGTTGACAAAAGAGATGGAAGAAGGAGCATTCGATACATTCCCGTTTGGTGTATAAAAAACGTTATGGCAAGTCGTTTGAGAACAAAAATCCATGGTGTTGGTTGCGCTACATTGCGGATGGTTTATAGATAAAGTGTCTCGAAAAAACCTCCTAATTATGAGCTGTGTTATAATTCGTTCTTATAGAAAAAGTACGTTGTTGCCACAGCGCTTAGCCCATTTATCATTTATACATGAAGACTCTTTTATGTCCAAAACTACGTTTGATGCTCAAACCATCTCCAACAGCTTAAAAGCTGCCAAACACCAACCGCGTAAACGCTTTGGTCAAAACTTTTTGCATGACACCAGTGTCATTCGCCAAATCGTTGACAGTATTCGCCTAGAACGTGATGATAATTTAATCGAGATTGGGCCAGGTATGGGTGCGCTGACTGAGCCATTATTGGCAGAGGTGGAGGCGATGACGGTGGTCGAGCTGGATCGGGATTTGGCAGACAGCTTACGTATTCGTATTGGTGCCAACAGTCATCCAAATTTTACGATCATCAAAGACAATGCCATGCATGTGGATTATCGTGAGCTTTATAGTGAGGAGCGCGGTAAGCTGCGCGTGGTGGGCAACTTGCCTTACAATATTTCTACGCCGATACTGTTTCATTTGCTCAGCTATGCCGATGTGATTCAAGACATGCATTTTATGTTGCAAAAAGAGGTGGTTGAGCGTATCACCGCTGACGTCGGTAGCAAAACCTATGGTCGTTTATCGGTCATCATGCAATATCACTGTGATACTGACTATCTGCTAACGGTGCCACGTGGTGCATTTAATCCGCCGCCAAAAGTGACCAGTGCTGTTTTTCGATTGACACCGCACGTTGATAAGCCCGTCGTTGCAGAAGATGAAGAACATTTTGCTATCGTCGTACGCGAAACCTTTAATCATCGTCGCAAGACGCTACGTGCTATTTTTAAGAAGTCAACTTTGTTACCGACGCTTAGCGAGGAGGACTTCTCTATTTGCGGTATCGACCCACAAGCGCGCCCTGAGACGTTAAGCGTTACAGACTTTGTGAATTTAAGCAATCGTGCGCGGCATCTAGAAGTGTAGTGAGTATTAGCTTATTGCTGTTACTTTGATGTTGGTTTTCTTGTCATTTTTACATCTAAACCATTGAGGTATTATGAGTTTTCGCCATCAGTATGTCATCGGTGACTTGCAAGGCTGCTATGCGGCCTATCTTCAGTTGCTTGAAACCTTGAATTTTGATCCAAGCCAAGACAAGCTGTGGTTTGCCGGTGACTTGGTAGCTCGCGGTGAGGACTCACTGAATACGTTGCGTGATGTCAAAGCGTTATGTGAACAAGGAGCAGCAGCGACGGTACTTGGTAACCATGACCTCAATCTACTTGCTGTCTGGCGCGGTGCGACCAAAATCAAGAAAAAAGATAAAACGGCACCGATTTTTGCTGCTGAGGATTGCGATGAGTTGCTTGAATGGTTGCGCCAGCAGCCGTTACTGGCGTATCCTGACGAGGATACGGTGTTGGTGCATGCTGGTATCCCGCCGCACTGGAGCATTAAGGCCGCAGAGAGCTACGCGCAGGAGTTGGAGGCACAGCTACAAAGCAGCTTAACACAGCTCGATCGGTTATTGCCTAACCTATACAGCAAACAAGCTGATGATTGGCAACCAGATATTAACGGCTTTACCAAAATGCGAGCAATTGCCAATTACTTTACCCGTATGCGCTTGTGTAAGCAGGATGGGACTCTGGAATTTAGCTTTAATGCCAGCTTAACTGAACCGATGCCAAAGGACTTTTTACCTTGGTTTGAGTGGCAAGTACCTCGCACGCGTAAGATATTATTTGGTCACTGGGCCGCGTTGCAAGGCGAGGTCGATCTACCGCATGCACGCGCGCTTGATGGTGGCTGTGTTTGGGGCAACTATCTATTAGCTTATAGATTGAGTGACGGAAAAGTCATTAAATCAAGTGCGAACTGTCCGAGTCCATCATCAGAGACGAACGACGACTGACTTGTTGCTATTTTAGCGGTCATACAAGTTGTCAACCTATAGAAACCGCCTAAGCTATCCGTTTAACTGGGCAGCTTGGGTGGTTTTTTAGGTTTTGGTAGTGGGGTTTTGGCATCGCCCGTGGTTTTGTTGTCGTGCTCAGCACCACCTTGCTTATCACTAGTGTCGTTACTATTGTCGCTGTCAAAGGTATTTAGCGTTTTGGTTGCCTTGTCATACTGTATATCATCGGTATAAGGCACGCTGTTTAGTTCTTCATCTACCAGACCATCATCAAGATCCACGACTTTCTCCGGAGAGACATGAGGCTGTGTATGACTGCCTTTGGGTTGATTGTCATAGTATATGTCTGTGTTTGTTTGTGCACTTTGCGTACTGGTTTGCCGAGATTCAGGCAGGACTCTGACGTCAGACAAGCGCCGCACTACATAATTACTGGGTAAGGCTTTTCCATCTTTTTGCATTGAGGTATCGTCAAATATCATGTGTCCTTGACTATCGATACGTGCGTACTTCATGGGCTTATCACGGGGCCAGAAAAAGTCAGAAGGATGGCTAATAATATGACCAAAAATCAACTTTGTGAGGCGTCCCCACTCGAAGAAACGTACTTCTTTAGAACGCAGTGCCACAAACAATGCCAGTGAAAAACTGACTATTAGGTTGACGATACCAATAAGCGCCACACCCAGTATGGACACTAAAATAATATTCCAGCTTATTTGATCAGCCGATAAATTGAATAAGCCATGGGCTAAGTTCGCAGAGGCAAAGGCAATATGGCGAATATCAATTGGCAAGCCAAATATGTAGCCAAGGGTCGCCGTACTGCCAAGAAAGACCCCGAATAGAAAGTTACCCATAATGGCGCCTAAGTTGGCTTCTACAAAACCCCCTAAACGCTGAAGCCATGACTTGGGCAGTATCGCCTTTAGTAGTCTGTGGCGTTGGATACGTGCGCCCACATGGTTATAAACCGCGAGATTGTCATAGTAGCCTGCAATCAGACCGGATAGAAACAAATAAACACCAGCAATCGCAGCATGAGGGAGGGCTAGGGAGTGAAACGGATCAAGGTCATGGAGCAGATGCCCAGCTTTTTCTGAGTCAATCATTGGCGTGCCCGTATACTGTAGCCATGCAAAAGAAATCATAAGAGCAACGGGTATGGCGAGCATGACGTTACCCATGATCGCAATGAACTGAGTACGTAAAATATCAACGACCAACTCTGATAGTTTGGTCAACTGATGAGATTTTTTACCAGAGCCGTCAGAGATAGTGGAGGCGATCGCCGCTGCCGTCATGGCTGGCTGTTTGGTTGCCACTGTGCCACGAATGACATGAATAAATACGAAACCCAAACCATAAATCATACTGTTAATAAACGCGCGGCCCATCGGTGCGAGTGCCAACTGATATGCCAATATTTTGATGGTAGCCATAAAAGCGATAACGAAGCCACCAATAGACGCTTTTTTAAACATCTGTTTGTAGCCGGCTCTATCAGTACTGATATAGTGCTCACCAACGCGGCTGGCGTTTTCAGTCACTTTACGCGAGAGCAATTTGGTATTGTTATCGATCAGATAACCAATACTATAGCGGCGATTAGAAGTGGTGATTAGCGTTTGTATCAGTTCAATCACCGCACGATCACGCTTTTGATAGTCGTCTGTCACCAGTTGAGTTAAGATGCGTATGCGTTGCAAGCTTTGATCTAAACGCAGCATCATATTGGTCAAACGAATAGAGATACCCGTTTTATAGATGCGTTTGCGGACCGTGGCCACGATGTCTTCGCACTGCTCAATCATAACCAGTAATGGCGCTGGATCAACTGCATCTTCAGGCGTAATATCTGTTAAAGTATCGAGCTCATGCGCTTGCCTGTACTGGTTGACGAATAGCACGGCTTCTTGATTTTGAGCCACAAAAGACGCTGAGTAATTTAGAATTTGTGGATAAGACTCCATCAAGTCAGGATGCAAACCGATACCACTGACACGATAAGATAAAATGATAATAGCGTTTAAAATACTGTTTTTTGCCGTGGCAACTAAGTCTAAATGCTTTGCTTCTACTTTAATTAATGCAACCAGCTCATCCCATTTCTCTTTTTCGATATTGGCGAGCCAGCGCTCATCAGAACGCTTGCTAAATAAATATCCGACCAGCTCAACGACTGAGTCTTCTTGGGGGAGTAGTGGTAAAAATCGATGACCAACCAAACGGCGTAAACTGTTAAAAAACCCCTGATCTGACATGATGCCAGTATCGGTATATAGGGCGATCTGACGATACTGGATAATAAGTCTTAAAACAAAGCTAGAAAGTCCATCTCCATACTCTGGATGCTGATACAGGATATCAATAAGCGACTGAATCTTTTCATTCGCTAACGCAGGCTCCTTGTCGCTTACTCGCAGCTCATCTATCAAGCGTTTCAGTACCGCAGCGTCGGGCACATCGCTTAGCGCTGTAATCTGTTGTAAAATGAGTTTTAATTCTGACACGTCGCACCTTTTATTATCGTTGTTTCAATCGCTTTTATTATTTAATACTGTGCATCGTATAAGTGATAATAATAATGGCATTTGCTAAAAATTTGGTCACACCTGAGTTTAATTTGAGAGACACTTTATCTTGCGTTATTTTAATCATAACTGTGCATGGATAGTGAATTATTTTGTTAGCAGTTATTTTGACAAAAAAAAGGACAGTTATATTACTGTCCTTTTTATGAGAGAATTATCAGGCAATCACAATGACTACCTAGCTAGCAGGTACATCAAAGTAATCTAAATCAAAGTTCATCATTGGATCACTACCCGCTTTGACCATTTGTGCGTGAGCATCAATACGTGGCAAGATGCGGCCGACAAAATAATCCGCAAGCTTGGCTTTGTTGGTATAAAAGTCACCTTCTTTACCATTTGCCGCTTCCACCATCAATGCAAACATGTATGAATAGGCGAGGTAGCCAAAGGCATGCATATAATCAACTGCACAGCCGTTCACTTCATTCTTACGTTCACCAATATTGCTAAGAACCGTTGTGGTGAGCGCTTCAATGGTGTCTGCTGCATCTAGCGTGGCTTGTTTGATACCATGGTCTGCTTGCATGTTATTGACAAAATCACGAATCTCACCTAAGAAATGCGTGACATATTTACCATTGTTACGAGCCACTTTACGACCTAGTAGGTCAAGTGCCTGAATACCATTGGTGCCTTCATAAATCTGAGCGATACGGGTGTCACGGACGATTTGTTCCATACCCCATTCGCGTATATAACCGTGACCCCCAAAGACCTGCTGGCAATCAACGGTTGCTTCTAGCGCTTTATCAGTCAAGAACGCTTTAGCAACTGGCGTTAGTAGCGCCACACGAGCAGCTGCTGCTTTTGCTGACTCAGGATCGGTACTAAATTTTTCTTCATCAAGGTTTTTGGCAACGTACATCGCAAAGCAACGTGACGCTTCAGTATTGGCTTTGGCGTTTAATAGCATACGGCGCACATCAGCATGGTGGATGATGGCATCAGCAGGCTTTTCTGGGCTTTGTAGCTGCGTGTCGCTACGGCCTTGACCGCGGTCATTGGCATATAAAGCAGCGTTTTGATAAGCAAGCTCAGAACCTCCAAGGCCTTGTAGACCCATGGTAACACGCTCATAGTTCATCATAATAAACATTGAAGACAGACCGGTGTTTTCTGCACCGACCATCCAGCCTTTGGCATCATCAAAGTTCATGACGCAAGTAGCAGAGGCTTTGATGCCCATTTTGTGCTCAATAGAACCTACAGCCAACGTGTTGCGCTCGCCTAAGCTGCCATCTTCATTGACCAAGAATTTTGGTACCACGAACAGTGAGATACCTTTTGAGCCTTCTGGGGCATTGGGCGTTTTTGCCAACACTAAGTGAATGATGTTTTCAGTGAGGTCGTGCTCACCGCCAGTGATAAAGATTTTGGTGCCAGAAACATTGTAGCTGCCATCATCGTTAGGCACGGCTTTGGTCTTGATGATACCTAAATCAGTACCGGCATGTGGCTCTGTCAAACACATGGTACCAGACCATTCACCATTATACATTTTTTCTAGGTAAGTCTGCTTTTGCTCTTCAGAGGCCGCTGCATTTAGGCAAAGCGTTGCACCCACTGTCAGGTTCGGATAAAGGGCAAAAGATTGGTTGGCCGTAAACACCATCTCTTCAGTGAGCATCGTGACCATTTTGGGGAAGCCTTGACCACCGTACTCAGCGTTACCACTCAAACCTACCCAGCCTGACTCCGCATACTGCTTATAAGCCTCTTTAAAGCCAGTCGGGGTAGTGACGACACCATCACCCTCAAAGGTTGCGCCTTCTTCATCACCGCTGCGATTGATAGGTAGTAGAATGTTTTTTGACAGTTTTGCCATTTCTTCTAAAATCATATCGACTGTTTCCATGTCGACATGCGCTAAGTTTTCGTTATTTTGCCAAAACTGTGGCGCTTTAAACACATCATTTAAGATAAAGCGCATGTCATTTAGAGGGGCATTATAAACAGCCATAAACATTCCTTTGGTTCAAATAAATAAAATTGTAGTTGTTAAGAGTGTTAACGGTTCTTAAGGGATAACATTAGCGGTTCATAGTCAAAGTTTAACAAATAAGCTTGCGCGCAGGGATAATTCTTCGTGAATTGTGCGTGCACCAAAAGTTAGCAGCGACTATTGCAGTGCTTAAGCACAATGTAAACCACCGCCACGCACAAAGAGAGCCCATCAACGTCTATAAGCGTTTATAAACAATGCGACACACCTATGTCCATAAAAAATCGGCAACACACTGAAGTATGTTGCCGATAGCGAATACAGTATTTAATATTTTAGCCTGTTAATTAGAAGGCAAACTGATCAACGTCCATACTCATGTACGGCTCAACACCTGTGCTGATGCGCTGGACATGTGTGGTCGTGCGCGGTAACAACTTCGCAAAGTAGAATTGAGCGGTTTTAATCTTAGCATCATAAAATGCTTTTTCACCACTGCCGTCTTTAATAGCTGTTTGAGCAACCAGCGCCATACGAGCCCATAAGTAAGCAAGGGTCACATAACCACTGAAGTACATGTAATCAACAGCAGCACCGCCGACAGCGTCTGGGTTTTCAGTGGCTTGCATGCCAATGCGAGCCGTTAGGTCACCCCATTCTTTAAGATGCTTGGCAAGTGGGCGAATGAATTGACCCATCTCATCATTTTCTTTGTGCTCGTTGCAGAATTTTTGGATGATTTTGACAAAATTTGCAAGCAGCTTACCTTGTGAGCCCAACACTTTACGACCTAGCAGATCAAGTGCTTGGATTTCAGTGGTGCCTTCGTATAAGCAAGCAATACGCGTATCACGCACGTTTTGCTCCATACCCCATTCACTGATAAAGCCATGACCACCATAGACCTGTACGCCATGATTGGCAGCTTCAAGACCCGTTTCAGTTAGGAAGGCTTTAGCAATTGGTGTCAATAGTGACAGCATTTGGTCAGCAAATTTCAGATCATCGCCTTCGCCTTTTGCCACTGTATCGGCAAAATGTGCGAGGTAATAAACCAATGCGCGTCCACCTTCAGCAAAGGCTTTTTCGGTCAATAGCATGTTACGAACGGCTGGATGTACGATAATAGGGTCAGCCACTTTATCAGGCGCTTTAGCACCGGATAGTGAACGCATGGCTAAGCGGTCTTTGGCATAAGTCAATGAACCTTGGAACGCATACTCTGCAGCGGTTAGACCTTGGACAGCGGTACCGATACGGGCAACATTCATAAAGGTAAACATGCACTGTAGGCCACGGTTTTCAGGTCCGATTAAGTAACCTGTTGCGCCATCAAAGTTCATCACACAAGTCGCAGAAGCTTTGATACCCATTTTGTGTTCGATAGAACCACAAACGACGTTATTGTTTTCGCCTAAGCTGTTGTCTGCATTGACCATCACTTTAGGTACGATAAATAGTGAGATGCCTTTTGTGCCAGCAGGTGCGCCTGGTAGGCGAGCCAACACAATGTGAATGATATTGTCTGTTAAATCGTGCTCACCGGCAGAGATAAAGATTTTTTGCCCCGTGATGCTATAGCTACCATCTTCTTTAGGTTCAGCTTTGGTACGGATAATACCCAAGTCAGAGCCAGCATGTGCTTCAGTAAGACACATGGTGCCTGACCATTCGCCAGTCACCATTTTTTCTAGATACGTTTGTTTTTGCTCGTCAGTACCGTGATGTTCGATGGTTTGAATGGCGCCATGTGATAGGCCAGGGTACATAGAGAATGACCAGTTGGCAGTACCAACCATTTCATTGATAACAGTAGACAATGAAAATGGCATGTTTTGACCGCCAAACTCTTCTTCAGCCGACAGAGCAGGGAAACCAAGTTCGCAATATGCGTCATAAGCTTCCTTAAAGCCTTTTGGCGTAGTCACTTTGCCATTGTCAAACTGGCAGCCTTCGGCATCACCGCTTTGGTTCAATGGTGATAGCTCGTTTTCCGCAAAGCTGGCAGCCATCTCAAACAGACTGTCCATCAGCTCGCGATCCGCTTCTTGGAAGGCCGGTAAGGTTTTGTAGTGGCTTTCGCTGTCAAGTAGCTCATGCATCACGAATTGAATGTCACGTAAGGGTGCTTTGTATTGCATAACTTCCTGTCCTTTTTAGTATGTAACCGATGATAGTTCACAATAGGCACACGTCTGCACTATCACTTAGCGCATAGTCCTGCTCACACTGAACCAATGTATTTACATAAATACTAGGCAGTAACGCAGATTGGTGACGTTATCGATTACATAAAATATGTATTGAAAAGAATGGTGATTGTCAGAGTCGGCTTGAGACTTAACAAGATCTAACAAATTCACTGTAAAAGATAGGCTTTCGTAGGCGATTATACAAGTTTGGTGACAGCACTGATAAGTCATGAACCTATGTTGCATCCGTTATGCAATCAACGTTAGACGCTAAAGCTTATGACAAATAACCGTATGAAAACACTCGTGATACTGAGAAAATAAACGTCAACGAACTTGGGGTCATTTAGTAGCGTCCTGCTGAATCAACATCTCAGTGGCAACGTCAGCGGTTACTGGTTTGCCAAACCAATACCCTTGACCATACTGACAATCCATTGCCAATAGCACGTCACGCTGCTCCTCAGTCTCGATGCCTTCAGCGATCACTTGCATGTCGAGTGCAACGGCTAGGTCTAAAATGGCTTTTACAATGGCATGCTGGGTACGATCGGTTTCGATATTCGTGATAAAGCTTTTGTCGATTTTAATAAAATCAAACGGATATTCTTGCAGATAACTTAAGGAAGCATAGCCAGTACCAAAGTCATCTAACGCAAGAAAAACCCCTAGCTCTTTGAGCAAATCAAGCTGTTTTTTGACATTGGCATGGCGCTGAATTAAGGAGGATTCAGTCACCTCAATATGTAATTGATGCGCAGAAATATTATGCTGTATAAACAGCTTGCTCACCATCTCAAAAAAATCAGGGTGGCTAAACTCAGCGGCGTCAGCATTGATACAGATGTGCTGACAAAAGCCTTGCTGTTGCCAAGCAGACAGCTGTTTGGCGATTTGGATGGCCATTTGTGAGAAAAGCTCAAACGACAGCTTATGAGTGAGAATCGCATTGATAAAATGTACTGGTTTTAGGAGTCCTCGCGTTGGATGTTGCCAGCGGACTAGGGCTTCAAAGCCCGTAATAATTCCGGTCGCTAATTCAAATTTTGGTTGATAATAAGGAACAAACTGTCCTTCCGTTGTGGCAGCTCGAAGCTCAGATTCTAACTGTAAGCTGCCATCAGTGGCTTCATCAATAGCGGTATCATACCAGCAGATATCATCTCCACCTTGCTGTTTGACATAGTGTAGCGCCTTTTCGGCTTTGGTTAACAATCCTATTAACGTGTCATCATTTTCAGGAAAATAACTGACACCAACGGAGATACGACAATAAATATTAGCTTCTGTTGCCGCATTTTCCCCTAAGGTGAAAGGGCGTTCACACATTTGCATTAAACTGTCTAGCTGATGACGTATCATGTTGGCGTCATGGCACTCGAACAAGAAGGCAAAATCATCGCCACCAAAGTGAGAAAAACAGTGCAAATTATCTAGTTTGAGTGCTTTGACGCGTGTGACAAAGTCTTGTATTAAGAGGTTGATGCCATCAGGCCCTAGTAAGCTTGCAAGACTACGGTAGCGGTCAATATTGAAACGCACGATGACGACTTCTTGGTAGCTGTCCAATAGCAAGTCGCTGGTTTGACTCAAAAACACTTTACGATTGGGTAATCCAGTCAGTTGGTCATAGTTGAGCAAATGCGCTACCTGTCTTTGGTCTTTGATGGCTGATGACACATCACGCACCATACCAACGTAATAAACAGTCTGTGCGATACAAATCTTGCGATACGTCATATGGCATTCTAGTATCTGTCCATAGCGATTTGGCATCGAAAAATGGTTTTCATAAAAGCCACTACTGTCTAAGTGGCTAATAATATCTGCTAAAATCGCTTTTTCTTCCTCAGATAAAAATTCTGCTGCATATATACCAAGGGGCCGCCCAAGCATAAACGCCTCACGGTAGCCAATCATGATCTCGTAACTGGCATTGACCCATAAATAGCGTAAGTTAGCATCTAAGATAAATATGGCGTCATCAAGTTGCTCGCATAATTTGGCCAGCAACTGCTGTTTGTCTGCGACTGGAATAGGAGCAAAAGTAGTCATAATTGGGCTCATAACGTCAACATTAAATAATAAATAGGGTTACGCACACAGGGTCAGAATTATTAGTGGTTCAAAGCGTGCATCGTCGCCAGTGCTACCACCGGCGCAGTCTCGGTACGTAAGATCCTTGTGCCAATTTGCCATGGCTCAAAACTAACCCTTGCTGCTTGCTTGCATTCATCTTGACTAAGTCCGCCCTCAGGGCCAATTAACAGCTCGATATAAGGTGTTTTTTGCTTTAGGACGGCGGGTAGCGAGGCTGGCATGGCAGATTGTCCCACTGCTGGCACGCTTAGCTGCATACGCAAGTCAGATGATTGCTGCAATATTTGATAATAAGGGTCTTGGCTCAGTGTAGAGACAATAGAGCTGACATCAAGAGGCTTCACAATCATTTGCGCCTCTACAGTACTTGTATCTAGGCTTTGTAGCCACTCATGAATAGAGATAGGGGCAATAATAAGCGGCGGCCGATTGAGGCCGCATTGTTCACACGCCGCAATAGCGACTTGTTGCCAGTGAGCCAGCTTTTTTTCTACTTGTACTGGCTTTAGATTGACCTCGCCATGATGACTGCTGAGTAGTTGAATGGCAGTGACACCAAGCTCAGTCGATTTTTGAATCGCATAGTCCATTCGTTCACCGCGACTCATCACTAGGCCAATTTTAGTACGCACAGAGGCGCTACGGTCATCCTCCAAATGAGCCAGTAAGGTCACAGAGGCATGTTTTTTACTGATGGTTTGTAGCTGTACCTGATACTCCCCGCCAAAGCCATCAAATAAAACACCTTGGTCGCCCGTATTTGCCCGTAAGACGCGGCACCAATGATGGACAATACTCTCTGTCAGCTCGATGCTAGCACCAATAGGTAAAGTGTTCAGCTGAGGGTAGCTGGGTTCTTTTTCATCATTGATGTCATTACTGGTGGCATAAAAAAAACGTCGCACAGTCGCTTAGTCCTATATTTTGAATAGTGTGTGTAAATATCTTAGCAGAATATCATTTACGTGGGTAAAGGGATTGTTGCTAGTAGAGGTTGCCGAATATTTTTTATCAGCATTTTTGCCCAAGCAATAAATAGTGGCAGCAATAAAAAAACTGGCGCTCCTAAGAACGCCAGTTATTCACTCTATGATTGAAACGTCGTTTACGCAGTCAATCCCAGCGCTTCCACTAAGCGCTTATTGGGCTCAACTTTATTCATGCTGTAAAAATGCATGGCTGGCACACCCTCGGCGATTAAACGCTCACACAAGCGGTAAACCACATCGAAGCCAAACTCACGAATGGCTTTACTGTCATCACCAAAGTCAGCCAGCCGTTTACGTACATAGCGAGGAATATCAGCGCCACAGCTATCAGCAAAACGCACTAGGTTGCTAGAATTGGTGATTGGCATAATGCCAGCGACCAAAGGCTGGGCTGTGGTATCGATACCACGTTTTTCTAACGTGTCACGCAAGTACAGATAGCTGTCGGCGTTATAGAAAAACTGCGTAATAGAAGCATTCGCACCCGCCTGATATTTATTGACTAAATTGTCTACATCAAACTCAAAACTACGCGCTTGTGGATGCATCTCAGGATAAGCGGCAACTTCGATATGAAAATGATCGCCTGAGTGTTCGCGAATAAACTTAACTAAGTCTAAAGCAAATGGCAGCTCACCCATACCAACTTGACCGGATGGCAAGTCACCACGCAGGGCTACCAAACGCTTAATGCCCAACCCTTTATAAAGCTCAAGTAGCTCAGCGATTTCACTTTTATCATCACCGATGCAAGACATATGCGGCGCAATGTCAGTGTCACCGCGCGCGCATAAGGCTTGAACAATATTTAACGTGCGGCTACGGGTAGAGCCGCCCGCACCGTAGGTAACGGAAAAGTAGGTTGGCGATAGCTTATTTAGCTCATCAAAAGTACTCAGTAGCTTTTCGTGACCTTGCTCTGTTTTTGCAGGGAAAAACTCAAACGAGAAAGCAGGCTTACTCATAGTTGCGCTCCTCAGTACGTTGACTAGTATTTATAAGCGTCAGGTTTGAATGGACCCTCGACAGGCACACCTAAGTACTCAGCTTGTTTTTGGGTCAGCTTAGTCAGTGTACCATTAAAGCCTGCCACCATAGCGGCAGCCACTTCTTCGTCAAGCTTCTTCGGCAATACTTTGACGTACAAGTTATCAAAGCGCTCATCAACTGGCAGGTCAGCGAATTTTTCTTCGAACAAGTACATTTGTGCCAATACTTGGTTGGCAAATGAGCCGTCCATCACGCGTGATGGGTGACCAGTCGCATTACCTAAGTTCACCAAACGACCTTCGGCAAGCAAGATCAAATAGTCGTTTTCGTCGTCAGAGCGGAAGATTTGATGAACTTGTGGCTTAATCTCAACCCAGCGCCAGTTGTCACGCATGAATTGGGTATCGATTTCGGTATCAAAGTGACCGATGTTACAAACCACTGCGCCAGGCTTCAACGCCGCTAGCATATGTCTATCGCAAACATGATAGTTACCCGTCGTGGTGACGATCATGTCAGTGTTTTCGAGCAGCTGGGTATTGATATTGTCTGCGCCGCCCGTGTTGTCGCCATTTAGGTAAGGAGACACGACTTCAAAACCATCCATACAAGCCTGCATCGCACAGATAGGATCGACTTCTGAAACCCGTACAATCATGCCTTCTTGACGTAAGCTTTGCGTAGAGCCTTTGCCCACATCCCCATAACCGATAACCAAAGCACGGCGACCACCAAGGAACATATCAGTCGCACGTTTGATGGCGTCGTTTAAGCTGTGACGGCAGCCATATTTATTGTCGTTTTTAGATTTGGTGACCGCATCATTGACGTTGATGGCTGGTACTTTTAGCGTGCCTTTATTGAGCATTTCAACTAAGCGATGGACACCAGTGGTGGTTTCTTCTGAGATACCATGGATGCTATCAAGCATTTCTGCATAATCACTATGAATCAACGCGGTTAAATCACCGCCGTCATCCAAAATTAAGTTGGCATCCCAAAGCTGACCAGATGCTTCGCCGCCAACGTGTACTTGCTGGCGTAGGCACCATTCATACTCTTCTTCCGTCTCGCCTTTCCAAGCATAAACAGAGATACCAGCAGCAGCAATGGCCGCCGCAGCGTGATCTTGGGTTGAGAAAATGTTACATGAAGTCCAGCGTACTTCTGCACCTAGCGCGACCAATGTCTCGATAAGTACGGCAGTCTGAATGGTCATGTGGATACAGCCAGCGATTTTCGCGCCTTTAAGCGGCTGGTCTGCTTCGTAGCGACGACGCAAACCCATTAGGGCAGGCATTTCGGCTTCAGCAAGGGTGATTTCACGGCGGCCGTAATCAGCTAGGCTGATGTCAGCGACTTTGTAGTCAGTGAAAGAGGGATCGATCGTATGGGCAGATGGTGTAGTAGACACTGCGTCCATAATATGCTCCTATCAGTTAATAGATAAAAAGAATAAAAACGCAGGTGCCGTTATTTGCGCTGTTCATAACCAAAAATGGCAATGAACAGTTAACCGAGCCTAACATAACAAATGGTTTGCAAAGCAATTTAGCTCAAATGCAGTTATCAATAATTATGGCGCAACACCTCTCGGAGGTCGTTATTGTAATAGATGAATCAGTGATTGTCACCTATTGGATAACATAAATATTAGGCAGTAAAGGTATGAGTAACTTTGTCTTTTTGCTAGGCACAAAAAAAGGCCATCGTTGGATGACCTTGATTGTTGATATACATTTTGTGCAATTTGATTGAGTTTAGAACCAGTTATAAGTTAATGAGGTAAAGAAGTTAGTGCCGTCGGTGTTATAACCAGGTAAGGTAATATACTTCTTATTAGTAACATTATTAAGACGCGCGGTCATAGTTAGGTTATTGGTTAACTGATAGTTGCCACTAATATTCAACAAGCCATAGCTGTCAACGAGTTGTACATCAGTATTATCAGTGCCACTATAGTAATCATCTACATACTGATATTCAGCACGAATATCTAAGCTTGGTAAACGATATCCCATGTAGACTAGGCCTTTATGCTCAGGACGAATAGCAAGAAAGTTACCATCATTGGCTTTACCGCTATCATCTTTAGCTTGCTGATAGTCATAACTACCTCCAAGCAGATAATTATTGATAACCCAATCTGAAGTTAATGAAACCCCTTTAGTTTTTGTTTGTTCAATGTTTTCATAACTACCACCAATATATTTTCCATTACTATCGTATAGCGCATTAAAGTTAATTAAATCATCAACTTTGTTATGATAACCTGTCAAGCGTGTGGATTGTAGCAATGTCTCATATTCGATGAAAGCTTCATAGTTATCACTAGTTTCAGCATTTAGTCTAGGATTTCCGGAGCCTGGATAATATAATTCGTTAAAATCAGGAGCGCGGAAGCCTTTAGCGTAGTTAGCACCAATACGTAAGCTCGGGTTGAAATGATAAGCGCCACCTAAATTATAAGTGGTTTGGTCGCCATGCTGCGAGTTATCATCGAAGCGTATATTGGCTTGAGCATCAAACTGATTATTAGCTAGCAGATAGCCTAAAAACGCACTTTTTACATCACGGTCTTCAATATTATATCCAGAAGCTGTAGTGTCTAAACTTTGGTCTAGGTATTCTAAACCATAAATAGCTTGTCCAACGGGTAGTCTATGCTTACCAATTAAGTTAATTTGATCTTGTTTGGTATCGAATATATCGCCAAACTTGTTATCCAGTTTATCAATAGAATGACCGTATTGTAATTTCACTGATGAGCCAGGCAAGTAACGCCAATCAACAAAGGCTTGAGCAGCTCCATTTTCTTGGTCAGAATAATCGTCTCGTGTCGCTCCATTATCAAATTCAATAGTTGATTTGCTGTATAAAGCACTAACACCTGTTGACCATTGCTCATTGATACGTTGGTTTAAAGCAAGACTGACATTATCGCTTTCATAGCCATCATTGTCTTGATTAAAACCATAAGCACTTGGAAGTTTTGCGTTAAAGCCATTAGTTTCATTATGGCTAGCTGACAGACTTAATGTAGTACCTTCGTTATTAGCAAACTGTGCTGCTGCACCATAAGTATATTGATCGTTAGAACCTACACCAGCTGTAATCGAGAATTGGCTTTTTTCAACGTTGCTGCCTTTAGTAAATATTTGAACAACGCCACCCATTGCGTCTGCGCCATAGATGCTAGAGCCTGAAGCACCGTATAATATTTCGATACGCTCAATTTGATCAGCAGGTAATAAGCTTAGCGTAGCCCCACCAGCGCTTAGCGAGCTATAGCGTATACCGTCAATAAGCACTAATATTTGCTTACCTTCATAGCCTCGCATGTATATTTTTGATACTGAACCCATACCGCCGTTAGAGTAATGGCTAATACCTGGTTGGCGTTTTAGTACTTCTAATACTGTTTGACCTTGATAACGTTTGAGCTCTTTACTATTTACAACACGTGTCTGAGCAATCACATTACTGACTTTAGTAGGTGTGCGAGTGGCTGTCACGACAATTTCATCAAGCTCAACCTGTGGTAACTCCTTAGCGTTGACAACCTCTATATCAGTAGTGGCAGCTGTAGCACTAACGGCACAGACCCCAAGCGCGCTTAGAATACACAACCGAAGATAAGTGGCCGAAGACGAACGTGATAAAACCATGTTTAATTCCAAATTAATCAAATAAAGACATTACAGAAGCGAAAGTTGAGCAGCTAAAAATTACAAAATGTAATAAGCAAATGATACGTCGCCATTATCTATAAAAGTGCTTCATTTATAAACCACTTTAACCTAATGTTTCTTCACGCTAAGCTGAGGGGTCTTCATGATGCATGGCTTTTGAGTATTTGAAGGCAAGTATTATCCAGTATAAGCGTTGTATATTGGCAATAGGGTGAGGTGGCCATGACAAATGAGGATATAAAGTAGCCCACACATGACTATGTGGACGATGATATAAACGGTTATAAAAACCCATAATCAAAAGTACTGCTGTTAGAAATAATTGCTATTATAGTCACAGTTTTTATCTATTTGGGTTGTAGTACTTATCAAATTAAGAGGTTTGTTTTGTCTATTGAGCGTAATCTGATTCTGAACACTGAGTTGTCTCCTCCATATCCAAGCATCAAAACGCCCTTAATGGTAATGGTGTTTTTGCTCGCGATGTTAGCAAGTCTGCTATTACCTAATCCGGCCTCTGCTGCTGAACCTGGCGCACTTGGGATCGGGGGTAGCAGCAGTGAAGAGTCGGTAAGTACACCCTTACCAGATTCGTTTGGGCGAGACACACCGCGGCACACGGTACAGGGGTTTATCAGTGCACTGGGCGAAAATGACTATTTGTTGGCGAGTAATTATCTAAACTTATCAAAGTCTGATAATCCGACCACCATTGTAAGGCAGTTTAAGCAAGCGCTGGATGCCGGTGGCCGCTTTCAGCAGGATTTGCAGATTAACAACACGCCTGACGGCAATCTAACCGACCAATTACCACCCAGTCAAGAGAATGTTGGGGTCATTAATGTCGGGGAAAAAAGCGTGCCACTGCTACTTGAAAGAGTGGTGTCTGACCAAGGTGAGCAGTACTGGCAGTTTTCGACTGATACGCTCAGCTCAATACCAGAAGTGATAGAAAATACGGAACCAACCTTGGTGTCTCGTTACACCTTTGAGTCACTAGAAGGGAAAAAGCTCTTTGGCTATCAAATGGCTGACTTAGTGGCGGCACTAACCATGATCGTCAGTAGCTTTGTGTTCACGTATATTATGGTGTGGCTACTGTACCATCTATTGCGAATTGCCTATCCACGCGTACGCGGTGTGCCCTTACCATTACCAGACAAGGTCATACTGCCATTGGCTGTGGTTATTATGGCCCTGATACTGTCTGAGGTGATGGTTTATGCTGGCGTGTCAGTGACGCTGCGTGAGCCCATCAACCGCTTTACTGAGATTGCGTCTTGGCTTGCCTTAACTTGGCTGCTTCTTCGGGTCATCGACGCCATATTTACGCGAGCGGTCAATTTAAGCTACAAGAAAAACTATACAGAGCGAGTCTCAATTTTGGGGCTGCTACGCAAGGTCGTCAAAGCCTTACTGTTAATATTTGCTGTCATTGTGATCTTTGGTAATTTAGGTTTTGACTTGACGACGGGTATTGCAGCCTTGGGTGTGGGTGGTTTGGCGTTAGCACTTGGGGCACAAAAGACCATTGAAAACCTTGTTGGTAGTGTCGTTGTAGTGGCAGACTCACCAGTACGGATAGGGGATTATTGTAAGTTTGGTACTTATGAAGGGACGGTTATTGATATTGGTATTCGCTCATCGCGTGTGCGCACATTGTCACGTACTATTGTCACTGTACCAAATGGTGATTTTTCATCGATGCAGATTGAGAATTTTACTTCTCGTGACATGTTCCGCTTTTTTCATCAGTTGTATCTTAAGCGTACCGCGGATATTGACGTGGTCTTCAAGATGGTAAAAGACTTAGATGAGTTTATCAATGAGCACTATTTAACCAACCAAGAATGGAATCAAGTCAATATCTTAGAGCTGCGACAAGACTGCTATGTCATTCAATTGCAGGCTTACATTAATGCTAATGGTATTACTGAGTTTTATGACAAACAAAACGTTTTATTTGTCGATATATTAAATCAAGTGGCTAAATATAAGGTCGAGCACGCGCTACCAACGCAGCAGCTTATTGTTAATCAAGCGGAGCTTGAGCATCATAGGGAAAGTGGCGTTGAAGATGACGTTGCTGAATCAATAGAAGAGACGACAGACGGGCAGCCATCTGATGATACGGGTGCCTTTGCCAGCAATAACAGTGATGACCATAATGGTAATGACCATGATGCGGTCGATTTAAACAAAGATCGCGACGGCACTAAAGACGATGAAAAATCTAATCGGAAAGGGACTGGGTCAGCCAAAAGTAAAAAAAGCAGCTCATTCAGAGCGTTCAGAAATAGACATCGCCTGTTACAGAAAAGCAAATTTAAGCACGTAAGAGAAAAGTTTGGTTTCTCTATCAAAACCGCGAAAGAGGACGCCACCCGACATTAGGGTGGCGCTGAATTTCGCCTAGCGCTTATTATATATTCATACAAATTATGTACTGAAGTAAGCTATACTAAATTTTAGAAATTATTTTAAAAAACACAGTGAATCGGCACTATGAAAATCAACAAAGCGTATAAATGTAGGCTTGAGCCTACTATAGAGCAGGAGATTATTCTAAATAATCTTGTCGGCTCAGCGCGTTTTGTTTGGAATCAAATGCTGGCAATCTCATTTGAGATGTTTGCTAAAAATGA
>JGI24025J20009_10001195_pt1 | contig 19831 bp, 16 predicted proteins | sample Cruoilmetagenom3_FD_20009 | JGI IMG/M metagenome (IMG submission 20009) | reverse complement strand
CCGGGCAGCTGGAATCGAAACCACCCCTTCGCCTATGACCACGACGACCCCTATGGCGATGAGGTCACCAACAAGCTGCTCTCCGACTACCTGGACGACCGGCGCGGCAATTGCGTGACCATGCCCTTTCTCGTCACCATCCTCGGCCAACGCCTTGGGCTCGACATGACACCCGCCATGGCGCCCTTGCACGTGTTCGTAAAGTTCACCGACGACGAGGGCAAGACCTGGAATCTGGAGGCCACCAGTGGCGCGGGCGCAGCACGCGACCAGCACTACCGCGATCACCTGCCGATCACAGATGCGGCGCTGGAGAACGGCGTTTTCCTCACCCCGCTCAGCCGCGAGGAGAGCATTGCCGTGATCGCCTCGGTGGTGGTCGAAGACCTGATCGCACGTGAGCGCTATCTCGACGCCATGGCGGTGGCTGACATCCTGCTCGAGCACTACCCCAACTACGCCTACATCATGGTCAAAAAGGCCACCGCCGCCTACTACCTGTTGAAGGCGGAGTTCCACGACAAGTACGGGACGGCCGACGACGTGCCCAAGGACCATCGGGCCTATTTGGCCTATCGGTGATGGCTCTGATCAACAAACAAGAAGCACTAAGAATCGCGGAAGCACATCTTGCCAAACTGCAAGAAGAGATAGGATTCGATCTTGTGTTCACAGTCCGGGGTGAAGACAGGAAAGACGGGTTTTTTTTCGGGTACACCAGTCGTGCTTGGAAAGAGGACGGGGATTTGGATTATCTTCTGTTGGGCAATGCCCCATTTCTGGTAGATCGGAATTCTGGAAAAATCCGAACTTTGCCCGTGGCCGGTCAACCGTAGTGAAGCCCTCAAGATGAGGCATTATGAACGACCGAGATTTCTCGTTCTCGACTAGGTTCCGACCCAATCGCCAGACACTCTCCGATATCGTTTTCGCGGCTCGGAGCAGTGCGGAACCGCTGACGGAGTGGTTGTCGTTCATTACATAACATCTCTTTTGGGTTCTTGATGACAGACCCTGTCCGACACTAGGTCGAATATGAGCAGTGTCTTGCGTCCCACTTGCGACCCTTCGCCCGGCGAAACGAAGTTAGCGCTATCGGAATATAAATCAATTACTTGACCCCCCGTCCGAGTTCGCCCACCCATCGCGAAGTCTTCGCCCGGGTCTCAGTCCGGCCTCAGTCCACCACCAGCATGTACCCCGCGCCGCGCACCGTCTGGAGGTATTTGGGCGACTTCGGATCGTCCTCCAGTTTCCGCCTCAGCCGGGTGATCTGCACGTCGATGGCGCGGGCCTTGGCCTGAAGCCCCTCCCGTCCGAGCCGCGCGATCACCTCGCCCCGCCCGACCGCCACCCCGGGCTGCGCGGCGAAGACCCGCATCAGCTGCACCTCGGTCGCGGTCAGCCGCACCGGGTCCGCGTCTCTCGTCAGCGCGCCGGTTTCGAGATCGAACACCATCGATCCCATCCGCACCACTTTCGGCCCCGGCGCTTCCACCGGCGGGCGCCGGTCGAGAATCGTGTTGATCCGCGCACAGAGCACCGGCGGCTCGAAGGGTTTTTCCAGGCACTCGACGTCGCGGCCCGGGGCCGGATGCCCCGGACTTGTAAGCAGCAGGATCGGCGTCGTGAGATCGTCGCAAAGCGCGCGAATGTCCGGCAGCCGCGCGTCGAGCACGACCAGGTCGAATTCAAGCCCCGACAGCAAGCTGCGGGCGTGTGTCCCGTCCCGCGCCACGCTGACGAGGAAGCTCTGGGCCTTGAGATACCCGCGCAGAAGATCGCGCAGGCGTTCGTCGGTATCGACCACGAGCAGGTGAGCGGGTGCCTCCAGGGTCATTCCTCGGACTCCTTCATGCGGTTGAATTGACGGCGCATGTCCGGGTCCATCATCGCCTCCAGCACCATGCGAAACCCGCGCACCGCCTCCGGCCCGACTTCCCTGTAGGCGCTCCGCATCCGCTCGCGCTGCACCTCCGACAGATCGCGCTCCAGGGCCGCGCCGGAGGGCGTCAGATGGAGGTGCCGTTCGCGCTTGTCGCGGGTCCCCACCTGAGCCTCGACGAGCCCTTCCTCGATCAGGGTCCTCAGCACCCGGTTCAGCGATTGTTTGGTGACGCCAAGGGTCGACAGGAGGTTGTTGACGGTGGTCCCCGGCGACTGGTGAATGAAGTGCAGCGCCCGATGATGCGCGCGCCCGTACCCCCTTTGGTCGAGGATCCGGTCGGGATCAGCCGTGAACCCGCGATAGGCAAAATACATCGCCTCGATGCCCTTGCGAAGCTGCTCGTCGGTAAGAAACAGAAGCTGTGGCCTGCCCCGTCCGATCTGGTCGTTCATCTGCGCCGCTCCCCCCGAGATCACATTGACTGTTACAAACCTGATTTTATGTCAGTCTTGTTGACATTCCAAGACTCAACTGTTAGCCAGCATCGAAATTCGCGCAACAATTGGTCCGAAGCGGACCCAATCCGCGCAACAAATGGAAAGCCTGGACAGGCCTGGAAGGAGAATACCGATGGCTGGTGGCTACGATGACCGCGATGGCAAGATCTGGTTGGATGGCAAGCTGGTGGATTGGCGCGATGCCAACGTGCACATCCTGACCCACGCGATGCACTACGCCTCCTCGGTATTCGAGGGCGAGCGGGCCTACGCCGGGAAGATCTTCCTGTCCGAGCGCCACAGCGAACGGCTGCTGAAGTCGGGCGAAATGATCGACGTGCATATCCCCTGGACCGTCGAAGAGATCGAGAAGGCCAAGTACGACGTGCTCGCGGCCAACGGCTTCTCCGACGCCTATGTGCGCGCGGTCGCTTTCCGCGGCGCCGGGCCGGATATGGGTGTAAGCTCCGCGCGCAACCCGATCCGCATGGCCGTCGCGGCCTGGGAATGGGGCAATTACTACGGCGACGCCAAGTTCAAGGGTGCAAAGCTCGACATCTCGAAGTGGAAGCGCCCGAGCCCCGAAACCATCCCGACCGCCGCCAAGGCCTCCGGGCTCTACATGATCTGCACGATCTCGAAGCATGCAGCCGAAGAGAAAGGCTGCTCGGACGCACTGTTTTTCGACTACCGGGGTTACGTTGCGGAGGCGACCGGGGCCAACGTGTTCTTCGTAAAAGACGGCGAAGTCCACACGCCGCTCCCCGACGCGATCCTCAACGGGCTCACCCGACAGACCGTCATTGGCTTGCTGAAGGACCGCGGCATAACCGTGCACGAACGCCATATCATGCCCGAGGAGATGGAAGGCTTCGAGCAATGCTGGCTGACCGGCTCGGCAGCGGAAGTGACGCCGGTTGGTGAGATCGGGTCCTATAGCTTCGAGGTGGGCGCGCTCACCCGGGAGATCGCGGAAGCCTACGAGGCGCTCGTGCGGGCCTGACCCGCTCAAATCCTCTGCGTTTCATCCTTCGGTAACGGCTCGGCTGTATCATCTGCGCCAGCCGAAACCGGGGGATGATCCATGCACAACACACGCCGCAGCCTGGTCTATGTCATGTTGATCATTGCGGTCGTCGTAATGCCGACGGCTGTGGCGCTCGGGTGGCATCAGTTTTCCCGTGATCCCAATTTCCGCCCGCTCGGCATCACCCGCGAGGCGCTGCGCGACTACGGGGTTCCCGGAGTCGGAGTCGATCTGATCACCTATGTCGATTGGCCCGCCGCCAAAGCGGGACATCCCGCGCGCCAGCAACTGGCCGACAATATCACCGCCTCCTTCGCTTCGAAAGGGGTCGAGGCCCGGTTCATCTTTCGCGACGCAACCGGGTCGCCGCAGGTCACCTACGTGGTCGGGAAATCGACCATCGGCCCCTATCCCGCCAGCCGGGCCGCCGAGGGCATCACCGCGGCGGTGGAAGCCTATCGGATGTACTGAACTTTGAAGAAGCGCCAACCGAACGGGCTGGCTCAATCCGGGTTTTGGGACATGCCCCCAAGGAAACAGTGAGTTTCCTAGGGGCCTCCCTCTATGAGGCTTCCAATAATTTGTATCGGTTTGCCTGACCAGGTCCGTGAGGTGGATTCGTTGCTTCTGCCATTGGTCACGCGCCGGATAGCGAAAAAACCGGACCAATTCGGCGACCATCCGGCGTTGCCCGGCCATCGCATCCTCCGGCAGTTGCTCGGGCCCCAGAACTCGGCCACTGTCGAGCCCGGGCGCGCGCGGTGCAGAAGCGCGTCGCGGGTTTCGCGAAGCCAGACCCGCCGGCCCATCCGCGAATACCAGCGCTGCGCGTGGCGCAGGACCGGGTCAGGTTGGAGGTAGGCCCTCCAAAGGGCCTTGGGGCGCAGTTGCAGAACAGCCTCGATCAACTCCAGCCAAAGAAACACCCGCCACGCCGGGACGCGTGGGGTCTCCAGCACCTGGTGCTTGTAGTCCCAGAAGCGGAGGTCGGCCTGGATCACACGACGATCCGCGCTCTGGCCATGGAAGGGCGTCCAGCGATGCGGGGTCGCGTAGACCGACATGATCTGCTCCGGGTCCTAGGCGCGGAGATGGCGCAGGAGCTGCAAGTAGTCGCCGTCGGTCTCCTCTTCGAAGCTGACCGCGAAGGTGGCGAGGCCGATCATGCCGTGCGCACGAAGCAGGTGGATCGCTTGTTGGCCCTTGGCCCGGTTGCCGCCCTTGCGCACTTTCTGCAACGTGGCCTCATCGGTGCCCTCGAGCCCGAGAAGGATCCGCAGGCAGCCCGCTTTCTTGTAGAGCGGCAGGATGTCGGCATCGCGAACGATATCGTCGGCCCGGGTCGAACCGACTATGAGGACCGGCACACTCTCGGCCACCAACGCTTCCAGAAACGCCTTCCAGACCTTGCGGGACGAGGTGGGGTTTTCGTCGGCGAGGTTGATGAGGTCAACGCCCTTCTCGCGGTGGAGCCATGCGTTCTCCTTCGCGAAGGCAACCGGATCGCGGTGGCGCCAGCGGGTCCAGAAACCCCGCTGGCCACAATAGGTGCGAAGATGCGGACCGCCGCGCGAGAACTGCATGATGACGGACCGTTTGCCGCCCCAGGAGCTGTGTTCGGCGAAGTCGACGAGTTCCCAGCCGATGCGCGTGGATTCGAGGTCGCGCAGCATCTCGGCCGGCCGGGTCGCGACCGGGTGGCCGGTGCGGCGCAAGGCCAGGCCCGGCACATTGTCGAGCGTGCGTCCGGAAACGATGGCGTCGAACAGGGCGGGGGTCGTGACTTCGCCTTCACCGCGAACGATCACGTCGATCTGTGGGGCCGCGCGCAGGATTTCGGCCCAGTGATAGGTCGGGTGGACGCCACCGTAGATGATGGTCATGGCCGGCCATTCCGCCCGGACGGCGGCGGTGATGTCCAGCACCGCCGGATGAGCGGAGGTCGAGCCCGAATGACCGAGCAGCAGCGCATCGGGCAGATCGCGCCGGAGGTCTGACAGGATCTCGGTGACCGTCATCGGCGCGATGTCGGCATTGACCAGACGCACCGCGTGGCCCGCATCGATCAACAGGCCACCGATCGTCAGAAGTCCGAGCGGCGGCAAAAGCTCGCCGGGGACGCGACTTCCGATCGAACGATGTGGGGGATTGAGGAGGACGATTTTCAACGCGGGCACCTGCAGGACGCCGAAACTCTGACATGGGCTCTGACATGGGCAATGGGATAGTCGAAGCGACCGCCCGGCGACGACCTGTGTCGCGCAGGGAAACACCGTTCGATGCGGCAGCCGCCTTCCTGTCCTCGAACTGCCGCCACAACGCGGGCGCGCGATAGAGCCATCGCCGATACGGGACCTTCGAGCAGCCCGTTGACGGCCTCGAGGCGCTTTCCATTCTTCCAGGAAGTGCTCGTCGTCGCATGCTGCCCAGGCTGCTGCGCGCCCCGTCGGGCAGCATTCCGGCTCCTGGCTCTTCGATCAGGCCGACCGCGCTTCGGGTGTAGAACCTGCGTGAAAGACACGAGCGAAGCCCGCTCTGACGATTGTCCGGTTTTGGTGCGTACTCAAATCGTTCTACTTCGAGAGCCGCGACAGCGCCCATCGCGCGGCGTCGGACAGGACCTCATCGGGGTCGCAAGCAAGCGGTCGCACGGCCTCCGCCAGGGATTTTTCCCCTGAATTTCCGATTGCGTAGGCCACATTCCGCAGGAAGCGCCCGCGCCCGATCCGTTTGATCGGCGACCCCGAAAACCTGGTCCGAAATGTTGCATCATCAAGCCCCGCGAGCTCTGCCAGGCGCGGCGCGGCGAGGTCGTCACGCGCCGCGTAGCGCGCCTCCTGCGCTTCTCTCGCGAACTTGTTCCACGGGCAGGCCGCGAGGCAATCGTCACACCCATAGATGCGATTGCCCAGATGCGGGCGCAGCGCTTCGTCCACCGGCCCCTTGTGCTCGATCGTCAGGTAGCTGATGCAGCGCCGCGCATCGAGCTGGCCGGGGGCCGGGAAGGCGTTGGTCGGGCAGGCATCGAGACAGGCGGTGCAGGTGCCGCAATGGTCTTCGCCGGGCACGTCCGGCGCCAGATCCAGGGTGGTGAAGATTGCACCGAGGAAGAACCAGTTGCCCAGCTCGCGGCTGAGCAGGTTGGTGTGCTTGCCCTGCCAGCCGAGACCGGCGGCGGCGGCGAGTGGTTTTTCCATGACCGGCGCGGTATCGACGAAAACCTTGATCCGTGGCGGCTCTGCCGTCAGCCCGGCAGGGGAATTCCCTGAATTCGCCGCGCGGGTCGTGTCCGGTCCCGCCCGCTCGATCAGCCAGCGCCCGACCCGCTTGAGGCGTTTTTTGACGATGTCGTGGTAGTCTCTATTCCGCGCATAAACGCTGATCGCGCCGCGCTCCGGCATCCCGACCACCGCCATTGGATCTTCCTGCGGCGTATAGGGTTCCGCCAGCATGATGACCGATCGTGCCGCGGGCCAGAGCGCGGACGGGTCGCCGCGCCAGGCCATCCGCTCGGCCATCCACGCCATGTCGCCGTGCCAGCCCCGGGCCACGAACGCGGCGAGCCGCTGCGCGATCTCCGGCACCGCGTCGGGCCGGGTGATGCCGACGGCCGCAAACCCTTCTTCGCGGGCTTTGGCGATCAGGTCCGCCTTGAGATTCTCGCTCAAAAATCCAGGTCCGCGTAATGCGGCGGCGGCGGGAAGCCCGGGATCTGGTCGGCCAGGATCGACCGGAAGGCGGGCCGCGACTTGATCTTCGAATACCACTCGCGGACGTTGGCGTTGCGGTCCCAGTCGACATCGGAGATGTAATCGAGCGCGGAGAGATGCGCGGCGGCCGCGAAATCGGCCAGCGTCATCGTGTCGCCCGCGAGCCAGCGGCGGATGTCCAGAAGCCAGCCCAGGTAGTCGAGGTGGTACTTGATCGCCTTGGCGCCCGATTTGATCTTGGCGGAATCCGGGTAACCCTGGCCGGAGATCTTCTTGTTCACCCGCTCATAGAGCAGGTTCGAGGTGACCTCGTTGTGAAACTTGTCATCGAACCAGCTGACCAGGCGGCGCACTTCGTAGCGCCCGTCGGCGCTTGTCGGCATCAGGGACGGCGTCGGATACCGTTCCTCGAGGTACTCGTTGATCGCCGCGCTCTCGGTGAGCATCTTGCCGTCGATGTTCAGGATCGGCACCTTGCCCGCCGGATTGCGGCGCAGGAACTCAGGCGCCTTCTCCCAATACCGGGTTTCGATCAGCTCGACCTCGATCCGCTTCTCGGCAAGCGAAAGGCGCACCTTGCGGCAGTAGGGAGACAGGGGGAAATGGTAAAGCCGGGTCATGGAAAGGTCTCGCAAGTTTCCCTATGGTTTTACGTGAAAAGAGCGCCCGTTCAATCCTGGATGCTCAAACGCGGAAGATCCCCGGGCGTTCAACCTTCGAAACAGGCGGCGCGGCCATCCTGGCGGATGGTTTCGGCCCCGTCGAGGATGCTGGCGGCACGCCGTTCGAGGAACGGAGTCGGGAGCGTTGCAGAGCGGCCCTTCGGGTCCGGCAGCACGGCAGCGAGGCGGGCGGCCTGCCTGGCCGAGAGCGCGTTTGCGGAGACCCCGAAATGGTGCTGCGCCGCTGCCTCGATCCCGAATACGGCGGTGTCGAACTCGGCGACGTTGAGATAGACTTCGAGGATGCGCTGCTTTGACCAGACGAGTTCCACCGCAGGCGTCAGCAGCGCCTCGAGCGCCTTTCTGAGCCAACTGCGTTCCGGCCACAGATAGACGTTCTTGACCACCTGCTGGCTGATCGTCGAGGCGCCGCGGCGGTCACCGGATGCGATCACCTGCCGGATCGCCGCCATGTCGAAGCCCCAGTGATTGCAGTAGTTGGCGTCTTCGGCGGCCACGACCGCGCGCGCCATGACCGGGGCAATCGCGTCGAACGCCACCCATTCATGGCTCAGACTGCCGTGCCGGGCCTTTTCCGCGGCCATGTAGAGGGTGGTCGGCGGGTTCACCACCGAGAACAATGCGACGCCAAGCGCGGCGAAGACGAGGGCGATCAGGGCCAGGCGGAAGAACCAGCGCCGGATGAACCGCCAAAACGTGGTCACCACGCCGGTTCCTGCGCGTTCGCCTTTTGCCTGCCGTGCCCATGCCATGGCTCCTTGTCCATAGGCGCGGGCGCCGGGTCAAGCCCAAGCAAGGGCTATTGTGAAGAGGCCCTGGCCCGCAGGCTGCACCCCCGGCGCACGCGCGCGTGTGACCCTAACACAGCACTTTGCGCGCGTTCGCGCTCGGAAATGGTGGCCCAGCGGGGGGCGCCGTATGGTGCAACAGCGCGGTGTTTCGGTTTTATCGGAGCCTTCCCCGATGGCGAAGCCGGCTGCGCTTGGCCCGGCGACGACCGGTCGGGCGCGCATCAATGCGCAGGGACGCAGGTTATGGTCTAATCACAACGGGTAAGGGGGATGACATGCCTTTTGAGTCCGTGCCGTTCTACGATCTTTCAGACAACGAGACCGGTTGCTGCCCCCGGTTCGACGCGGGCGGATGGGACGGGCTTGATCTGAAATTCACCGACAAACTGTTCGTACGCCGTGACACACGCGGTTTTCCACGTGCCCATCGACATCGGCCGGGTGTTTCCGCGGGTGCAGGAACACCTCGAGGCCGCCAAAGCCTTCGACCCGGAGGACTTCTTCATCCTGTCGAAGGATCTCAGCGCCTGGACATCGGAGCACTTCTTTGCCGCGTCCGCGGATATGCCCGGCGAGGAAATGGTGCGCCTTTCGGGCAAATCCCGTACCAGAGTGTTCGTCGGCCCCTATGCCGACGCGAAGCGCTGGTACGAGGAGATGAAAACTATCTCTGCAGCGCACGGCAAGCCGGAGGGCGAGGTGAATTTCGACTACACCACCTGCCCGAAATGCGCGAAACACTATGGCCACAACTACGTGGTCGGGTTTGCCGANATCTGAAGACGAAAAGGGCGACCCCGGGAGCCGCCCTTGCGTTGTGAGAGGTCCGACGCTTACTCCGCCGGCATCGCCTTCTCTTCGTGCGACAGCGGCACAGGGATGTGCGCCAGCATTTCTGTCGGGCAGATCTGCAGGAAGTTGTGCTTTTCCTTCTCCCAATCCTGAAGGATCTTGTGGGCCTTGGTCGAGCCGGTTTCGTCGGCATGGCGCAGGACCAGCTCTTTGAGCTGGGTTTCCCAATGGTCAACGGTGACCGGCACGGTCACCAGCGTTTCCATGTTCATGAAATCGTAGGCGCAGCCATCGGGATCGTAGACATAGGCCATGCCGCCGGTCATGCCGGCACCGAAATTGGCTCCGATCCCGCCGAGGATCACCGCGACACCGCCGGTCATGTATTCGCACCCGTTGGACCCACAGCCTTCGATCACCACTTTGGCGCCCGAGTTGCGCACGCAGAAACGCTCGCCCGCGCGCCCGGCGGCNAACAGGAAGCCGTCGGTCGCCCCGTAGAGTACGGTGTTGCCGATGATCNTGTTTTCCTCGGCGACGAGCGGCGAGCACATCGGCGGACGCACGACGATGGCCCCCCCCGAAAGGCCCTTGCCGACGTAGTCGTTGGCATCGCCGGACACCTCGATCTTGAGCCCAGGTGCTGCAAAGGCGCCGAGCGACTGGCCAGCGGAGCCCGTGAGCTTCACCGTCAGGTGGTCCGGCTGCAGATTGTTGCGCATGCCGAAGTTGCGCACGATATGGCTGGAAATGCGGGTGCCGATGGTCCGGTCCGTGTTTCGGACCGCATATTGCAGCTGCATCTTTTCGCCGTCGCGCAGGAACCGCTCCGCGTCCTTCACGATCTCGGCGTCAAGCGTGTCGAGCACATCCTGACGCGGCCGGTCCAGATCGTAGCTGATCTGGTTCGGGGTCGCGACCGTCACCAACAGCGGGTTCAGGTCGAGGTCGTCGAGATGCGAGGCGCCGCGGCTGACTTGGGTAAGCAGATCGGCCCGGCCGATCACGTCATCCATCGACCGCGCCCCGATCCGGGCGAGGATCTCGCGCACTTCCTCGGCGTAGAAGGTGATAAGATTGACCACCTTGTCGGCGGAGCCTGTGAACTTCTCGCGCAGGTCGTCGCGCTGGGTACAGACACCCACCGGACAGGTGTTCGACTGGCACTGGCGCACCATGATGCAGCCCATCGCGATCAGCGCGGCGGTGCCGATGCCGTATTCCTCGGCCCCCATCATCGCCGCCATGACGATGTCACGGCCCGTCCGCAGACCGCCGTCGGTGCGCAACGTCACCCGGTCGCGCAGGTAGTTCATCGTCAGCACCTGGTGGGTCTCGGTCAGGCCCATTTCCCACGGCAGGCCGACGAACTTGATCGAGGTCGCGGGCGAGGCGCCGGTGCCGCCATTGCCCCCCGAAATCAGGATCACGTCGGCCTTCGCCTTGGCGACGCCGGCCGCGATGGTGCCGACACCTGACGAAGCGACCAGCTTCACCGTGACCTTGGCGCGCGGGTTGATCTGCTTGAGGTCGTAGATCAGCTGCGCGAGGTCTTCGATCGAGTAGATGTCATGGTGTGGCGGCGGCGAAATCAGCGTCACGCCCTTGGTGGAATGGCGCAGACGCGCAATCAGGTCGGTCACCTTGATGCCCGGAAGCTGGCCGCCCTCGCCGGGCTTGGCGCCCTGGGCCACCTTGATTTCCAGCTCCTCGCACTGGTTGAGGTATTCGGCGGTGACACCGAAGCGCCCCGAGGCGACCTGTTTGATCTTGGCCGACGGGTTGTCGCCGTTGGGTTCGGGCACGAAATGCGCCGGATCCTCGCCACCCTCACCCGAGTCCGACTTCGCGCCGATCCGGTTCATCGCCACGTTCAGCGCCTTGTGCGCCTCGGGGCTCAGCGCCCCCAGCGACATGCCCGGCGTGACGAACCTTTTGCGGATCGAGGTGATGCTCTCGACCTCGGAGATCGGCACCGGCGCGCCGAGCGGCTTGATGTCGAGCATGTCGCGCAGGTGGATCGGCGGGTTGCTTTTCATCATCGCCGAATACTTTCGCCAGGTCTCGTAGCTGGCGTTGTCGCAGGCCGCTTGCAGCAGGTGCATCGCCTGGGCGCCCCAGGCGTGGGTCTCACCGCCCTTGCGCGCCTTGTAGAAACCGCCAACCGGCAGAACATTGGCGCTCTGGCTCCGCCAACCCTTGGCGTGGATCTCTTCGAGCTTGGTCTGGATGCCGCCAACACCGATGCCGGAGATGCGGCTGGTCATGCCGGGGAAATACTCGTGCACCATCGCGCGGCTGAGGCCCACGGCCTCGAAGTTGAGCCCGCCGCGATAGGAGGAGATGACCGAAATGCCCATCTTGGACATGATCTTCAGAAGGCCCCAGTCAACCGCGTCACGGAAAAGCCGCACCGCTTCGGTGAGGCTGATGTCGAGCAGCCCACGGTCGATCCGGTCGGCAAGGCTGTCTTCGGCGAGATAGGCGTTCACCATCGTCGCGCCGCAGCCGATCAGCACCGCGAAGTAATGCGGGTCGATCGCCTCCGCCGCGCGGACATTGAGAGAGGTGAAGGTCCGCAGGCCCTGGCGCGTGAGCCAGGAATGCACAGCACTCGTCGCCAGGATCATCGGCATCGGCACCTTGCTCTCGTCCTGCGCCATGTCGCTGAGAACGATATGGCCGGCCCCCGAGCGCACCGCGTCCTCCGCCTCCGAGCGGATGCGAATGAGCGCGTCGCGCAAGCTTTGCGGCCCGGCGTCGGCGGGGAAGGTGCAGTCGATCTCGGCCATCGGCGCGTTGAACTGGCGCTTCAGCTCCTCGAACTGTGCATTGCCCACGAAGGGGCTCTCGATCACCAGGATCTGGGTCTGGCTGCCGGCCTCGTCGAGCACGTTCTTGAGGTTACCGAACCGGGTCTTGAGGCTCATCACCCGGTATTCGCGCAACGAGTCGATCGGCGGGTTGGTCACCTGGCTGAAGTTCTGCCGGAAGAAATGGCTGAGATTGCGGTACTGGTTCGACAGCACCGCCGCCGGCGTGTCGTCGCCCATCGAGGCGAGGATTTCCTTGCCGTCCTCGGCCATCGGCGCGAGGATCATCTCGAGGTCTTCGAGCGAGAAACCGGCCGCGATCTGCCGCTTGCGCAGCTCTTCGCCGGCGAACAGGGCCTTTTCCTCGACCGACGTGAGATCGGCCTCGATGTTGTTGATATGCTTCACCGCCTCGCCGAAGGGCCGGCTTTCGGCCAGCTTGTCCTTCATCTCGGCATCGTGGAACAGCCGGCCTTCCGCCATGTCGACGGCGAGAATCTGGCCGGGCCCGAGCGCACCCTTCTCGATCACGGTCGCCTCGTCGGTGGGTACCATGCCGGTCTCGGATCCGGCGATGACCAGCCCGTCGCCGGTGACGACGTAGCGCATCGGCCGGAGCCCGTTGCGGTCGAGCCCGGCACACACCCAGCGCCCGTCGGTCATCGCCAGCGCCGCGGGGCCATCCCAGGGCTCCATCGTCGAGTTGACATAGCTGTACATGTCGGCCCAGGCCTGGGGCATCTCGCCCGCCTGCTTCGACCAGGCCTCCGGCACCAGCATCACCTTCGCCATCGGCGCCGAGCGGCCGGCGCGCACCAGAACCTCGAATACCGAATCGAGTGCCGCCGAATCCGACGAGGCGTGCGGCACGATCGGCTTGATGTCTTCCGCGAGGTCGCCGAAGGCCGAGCTTGCCATGCGGATCTCGTGGCTCTTCATCCAGTTGAGGTTGCCCTTCAGCGTGTTGATCTCGCCGTTATGCGCAAGCATGCGGAAGGGCTGGGCCAGCCACCATTGCGGGAAGGTGTTGGTCGAATAGCGCTGGTGGTAGATCGCGAAGGCGCTCTCGAAGCGGTCGTCCTTCAGGTCGGGGTAAAACTCGGCAACCTGCTCGGCCAGCATCATCCCCTTGTAGATGATCGACCGGCACGACAGCGACGCGATGTAGAGATCGCGCACGCCGGCGGCAGCGGCCGCCTTTTCGATCCGGCGGCGGATCACGTAAAGCTCGCGCTCGAAGGTCTCCTCGTCGACCCCCTTGGAGTTCGAAATGATGATCTGCTCGATCTCGGGCCGGGTCGCGTTGGCCTTTTCACCGAGGCACTCGATGTTCACCGGCACCCCGCGCCAGCCGTAGATGTAATAGCCCATGCCCAGAACTTCGGTCTCGACGATCGTCCGGCAAGTCTCCTGTGCGCCGAAATCGGTGCGCGGCAGGAACACCTGGCCCACGGCCATCAGCTGGTCCATCCGCGGCTCGTGACCGGTGCGCCGGATCTGGTCGTAAAAGAACGCAGGCGCGATCTGCACATGGATGCCGGCGCCATCGCCGGTCTTGCCATCGGCGTCGACCGCGCCGCGGTGCCAGACCGCTTTCAACGCTTCGATCCCGTTTTCGACCACCTTGCGCGACGGTTTGCCGTCGATCGCCACCACCAGGCCGACACCGCAGGAAGCATGCTCGTGTTCCTCGCGGTACATGCCGTTTTCGGCGAGCCAGGTGCGCCGGTCTTGTTCTTCGGCCATCCAGGTGTCGTCAAAGTTGGTCATCGTTCATCTCCTTCTGCGCCGGGAAAGGCGCGGCGGGGGTAAGTGCGGCATCCTGCAGGTTGCAGCCGTAAAGCGGCTGGGTGTCGCCGAAACCCGGCTCGCCGGGCAGGATGATGTCGGTGGGTCTGTCGTCCCAGGTGCTGATCTCGCCATCGGGGCCGAAAACCTCTTCGGCGCCGAGGAAGAACAGCCCGAGATCGCGCGAGTAATATTGGATACCCTGTGAGGCGTATTCGACGGCCCCGTCATCGTCGATGATCTCAAGCCGGGTCTTGACCTCGTCGAGCGTGTAGCCGTCGATCGTCGCGGTGGCGCCGGTGAGCATGTCGGCCCCGACGACGCGGATCTCGTAGCGCCGGTCGGGCGTGACCCGCCGCATGGTGAAATCGAACGTGTCGATCCCGGTGCTGAGGAGATCGTCGCGGCTGATCGGGTCGACGGCCGGCGGCGTGAATTCCTCGCGGGAACTGTCCCAGAAATAGGCAGCATCCAGCCACTGATATTCGCGGTCGTAGCTGACAACCGATTCGAGCCCCTCGTCCGAAAACGAAGCCTCCCAGAAGTCGCCTTCCGGCGCGACCTCGCAGCGCCAGAGAACCGAAACGCTACAGGCCCGGTTCTGGATCGTCGCGAAGCTCTCGCAGCCGGACGGCGGCGCGAAGGCGCCCGCGCCCGCACCCGCAGGCTGGGCGAGAGCGACCATGGACGAGACGAGAGCGCCGGCAACCACGGCGGAAAAAGCGCCTCGGGCGCTTTGCCTGACCCCGGCGCGGGGGGGCGGTCTGGTTTCGGGTACACGCATGGTGTGGTCCGTTCGGTGAGAAGGGCCCGGTTGTTGAGACGAACCGGGGCCGGTTACTCCGCCGCGATCTCGGCGGCGCTGTCGAAGTTTTTGAGGATCGCGACCGCGCTGTCGCGGCCATCCTTGATCGCCCAGACGACAAGCGACGCACCGCGCACGATGTCGCCCGCTGCATAGACATCCGCAAGCCGTGTGGCACCGGTGTTGAACTCGGCTTCCACCGTGCCCCAGCGGGTCACCGGCAGGCCGGGCTCGGCCCAGGCCTCGGGCAAGTCTTCCGGCTCGAACCCGAGCGCCTTGATGACCAGATCGGCCGCTTCGGTATAGTCGGCCCCCTCGATCGCCTCGGGGCTCTGGCGGCCACTGGCATCGGGATCGCCCAGACGCATCTTCTGCACGATCACGCCGTTCACCGGATCGCCGGTGAACCCTTTCGGGTTGGTGAGCCAGACGAAGTCCACGCCCTCTTCCTCGGCATTGGCCACTTCGCGCTGCGAGCCGGGCATGTTGGCCCGGTCGCGGCGATAGAGGCATTTCACCGAGGTCGCGCCCTGGCGGATCGCGGTGCGCACGCAGTCCATCGCGGTGTCGCCGCCGCCGATCACCACCACCTTCTTGCCCTTGGCGTTGAGCGTGCCGTCGTCATACGCAGGGACCTCGTCGCCGAAGCCCACCTTGTTGGAGGCGATCAGGTAGTCGATCGCCGGCACGATGCCCTTGGCGCCCGCACCGGGGCCGCCGAGGTCACGCGTCTTGTAGACACCCGTCGCCACCAGCACGGCGTCATGCTGCCCGCGCAGCGCATGGAAGCTCAGATCGGTGCCGATGTCGCAATTGAGCACGAAGGTCACGCCGGCGCGTTCGAGCTGCGCGATCCGGCGCATCACCACGTCCTTCTCGAGCTTGAAGCCCGGGATGCCATAGGTCAGCAGCCCGCCGGCACGATCGTGGCGGTCATAGACAGTCACCTGCACACCCGCGCGCCGCAGCACATCCGCCGCCGCGAGGCCCGCCGGGCCCGCCCCGATGATGCCCACGCTCTCCCCGCGTTCTTCGAGGGGTTTGATATCCGCGACCCAGCCGTTTTCCCACGCCATGTCGGTGATGTACTTCTCGACCGAGCCGATGGTCACGGTGCCGTGGCCGGACTGCTCGATCACGCAATTGCCTTCGCAAAGCCGGTCCTGCGGACAGATCCGGCCGCAGATCTCGGGGAAGGTATTGGTGGACTGGCTGAGCTGGTACGCCTCTTCGAGCCGCCCCATCGCCGTCATCCGAAGCCAGTCGGGAATGTTGTTGTGAAGCGGGCAATGCGTCTGGCAATAGGGCACGCCGCACTGGCTGCAGCGCGACGCCTGCTCGGCCGCCTTGGTGGCGGCGAACTCGGCATAGATCTCGTCGAAATCGCGGTTGCGCCGGTCGGCCGCCCGCTTCTCGGGCATGTCCCGCTCGACCGTCACGAATTTCAGCATCGGCTGCTTGGCCATGAGTTCGTCTCCATTCCCTTTAAATGGCTTCTTAAACAGCGCCACGGGGAAATAAAAGGCAATTCTACTGACCTAAATTGCCCGAAAACCCGGCGTCACAGGGCTTCAAACATCAAAAACTGGGTGTTTTAGGGAATGTATACTGACCTAATCACCATTTTCACATGTGTTTTCAGTAGGACAGAGGCGATATCGAAGAACCGATTCGTGGCGACTCCGCGCTCAGCTCAGCACCCCGAGTCCCGAAAGCCCCAGCAAAAGGCCGCCGAACACCAGACGGTAGATCGAAAACGCCGTGAACCGGTGGCTGCGGATGAAACCGAGCAGCCACTTGACGGAAATGAATGCGGTCACCGTCGAGACAGCAAAAGCAATGCCGAGCGAGGTCCAGTCTTCCGACCCGGCTCCGCTCCGCAATTCGCCGAAAATCTCGAAGGCGCTCGCCGCGTACATCGTCGGGATGCCCACAAGGAACGCGAACTCGGTCGCGGCGGCCCGGTTCGACGTGCCGAGCACCATGGCGACGAAGATCGTGGTGCCGGAGCGTGACAGACCGGGGAACACACCCGCCACGATCTGCGCGATGCCCACGGCGATTGCCACCCGCCAGAGAATATCGCTGCGATCTTCGAGTTTCCCGGCGTAGTATTCAGCCGCGATCATCCAGAACGCGCCGATCACCAGCGCCCAGGCGATCGGTTCGATCGTCTCCGGCAATTCGAAGCCCATCGCTTTCACAACGAGGCCGAGCACGGCGGTGATGAGGAACGCGACCGACAGCTTGATGAGGTAGTCGCGGTTCTGTGCATCCTGCCAACCGGTCAGCAGATCGACAATCCGACGCCAGTAGATCAGCGTCACCGCGAGGATCGCGCCGGCCTGGATCACGATCGTATAGAGGTCCGACCGCGCGCCCAACCAATGCTCGGCAAGCAGCAGGTGCCCGGTCGACGAGATCGGCAGAAATTCCGTGATCCCTTCGATCACACCGAAGAGAACGTCATTGAGATAGGTCACGCAGGGGGTCTCCTCAACCTGGGCAGCGCACACGGCGGCCACGGGCACCGATTACTCAGGTTTTCAGGTTCTTGGCCGAGGCGGTGATCGCCGCGTACTGGCCCGCTACGCGGAACCGGTACAGATAATCCGGCAGAACGGCGGCCATCGCGGTTGTGTCGATCCCGAGATCGTCAAACCCCTTCGCATCCGGCGCGACCACGTTGTCGACCGAGAGGTTTTTGACCTGGTCCACGGTCAGCGGCGCCTTGATCAGCCCGCCCGAGAGCTTCTGCCAGAGATCGAACCACCAGGCAAAAAACTTCGCGGCCCCGAAGGGCAGGTTGACGATCAACCGGTTGCGTTGGATGACCTCCAGCATGGTTTGCAGAAGCTCACGGAAAGTCTTGATTTCGGGGCCGCCAAGTTCGTAGATGCCCGCCGCCGCCTTGCCTTTGACGCCAAGTTCGGCCGCCGCGGCCACGTCGTCCACGTAGACCGGCTGGAACTTCGTCTCGGCGCCGGCAACCGGCAACACCGGGCTCATCACCGCCATGCCGGCGAAACGGTTGAAGAAATCGTCCTCCGGGCCGAACAGAATCGATGGGCGCAAAATGACCACATCCGGGAAGTGTTCGAGAACGCCCTCTTCGCCGAGGCGCTTGGTCCGCGCATAGCTCGCCTTGCTGCCGGAATCGGCGCCAATCGCCGAAATGTGGACAAGTCGGCCGACTCCCTGCTGCGCGGCGAGGCGTGCGACCCGCTCGGCGCCCTCGTGCTGCGTGGCGTCGAACGTGTTGCGACCCAACTCGTTGAGAACCCCGACGCTGTAGACCACCGCGTCCGCGCCGCGCATCGCCTCGGCGACCGAAGCATCGTCGCGCACATTGCACAACACCGGCTCAACCTGGCCGACCGTGCCATAGGTCCGCACGAACAGCGCCTGGTTGGGACGGCGCACCGCGACCCGTACCCGCCAACCCGCGCGCGCCATCCGGCTCGCGATGTAACGGCCAAGAAAGCCCGAACCGCCATAGATGGTGACCAGTTTCGACATCGCTATCTCCCGAGGATTACCCGGGGATTGCATAGCGCTCACCCCCCTCTTGGACAAGGTCAAAGGCGCGGTTTGCTCTGGTGCGGCTTTACCCGTTGACACGCCCCCCGACGGCGGCTACATCGCGGGCCCACGCACCTGTGCCCAGGTGGCGGAATTGGTAGACGCGCTGGTTTCAGGTACCAGTGGCTTAACGGCCGTGGAGGTTCGAGTCCTCTCCTGGGCACCATTTCTCCCGAACATACCTCCTCATAACTGCTCGAAAACATGGACTTTTTGTCCGGTTTCGGGTATGAGTTTTGACCATAGCTGAACATGCTACCCCACCCAATACCCCACCATTTTGGGGTACCGATCTGGGGTACCGGCGACGTTTTCGGGAGGTGGTACCCCAGTGGCGCTCACAGACCTCAAGATCAAGAAGGCGAAGGCCAAGGATCGGCCGTACAAGCTCTATGACTCGCTCGGTCTGTTCGTACTCGTGAAGCCAAATGGATCGAAGCTCTGGCGGCAGAAGTATCAACTGGGCGGCAAGGAGCGCACGATCGCGCACGGATCGTATCCAGTGGTGTCGCTGCGGGATGCTCGCAACAAGCGCGATGAGATCCGCGATCAACTCGACGCTGGCACCGACCCGGCGGTGCAGAAGCGCCTCAATCAGATCGAAGCGGAGACGCAAGCGCGGACGACCTTCCTCCTTGTTGCCGAAGAGTATCTCCAGATGGCGTACGATCGGGAGCTCGCGGACGCCACGATGCGCAAGAAGATCTGGCACGTGAACACGCTCGCGGAAGAGCTCCACCATCGACCGATCAATGAGATCACCTCGGCTGAGATCCTCCATCTTCTCAAAAAGGTCGAGCACAGCGGGCGGCGTGAGACTGCCAAGAAGCTTCGTGGGACGCTCTCCGGCGTGTTTCGTCTGGCTGTGGTGACGCTGCGGGCGGAGAACGATCCGACGTATGCGGTCAAAGGGGCGCTCTTGCCGGTCAAGGTGACCAACCGGGCGGCGATCACCGACGAGACCGCCTTCGGGCAGTTTCTGCGTGATCTCGATGCATACACCGGTGCCGGAGTGATCAAGGACGCCATCAAGTTCCAGATCCTCACCATGACCCGTCCCGGCGAGGTGCGGGGCGTAGAGAAGCGCGAGATCGACCTGGAGAAGCGGACGTGGACCATCTCGGCCGACCGCGCCAAGATGCGCCGGGAGCACATCGTTCCACTGTCTGATCAGGCTTTCGAGATTGTGGAGGCCAATTGGCCGAACATCGACGGCGTCGAGCTCTTGTTCCCGTCACTCAACTCCAATCGCAAGTGGCTCTCAGAGAACGCCTTCAACTCGGCTATCCGGCGCATGGGCTACTCCAAGGAGGAAGTTACCGCCCACGGCTTCCGTGCAACCGCGAGCACTATCCTGTAAGCGGTGCGCCGATCACACGTGAGCGGCGTAGTTCCATGGCAAGAGATCGTCGATCTGGCTCTGTTTGAGGCCGTTTACGATGGCTGTGAGGATGT
>JGI24025J20009_10001194_pt1 | contig 19854 bp, 27 predicted proteins | sample Cruoilmetagenom3_FD_20009 | JGI IMG/M metagenome (IMG submission 20009) | reverse complement strand
CAAAGTCTAAATTAGCTCATAAGGGTAAAGTTTATAACAGTTTGACTCATTAAATTCACAAAAGTGGCCTATTCTCTTTTATTTATACCCTGCTGTTTCAACTATCAACTGTCAGTTATTTTGTTTTTGGTTTTGCTATCAGCTATGAGCTATGGGCTATCAGCTATATGAAGGCTCCTTCAGGGAAAGTCCCTCACTTCCTATGTAAATTTCTTGAATACTAATGCTTTCCTGTACGATCAAGATGAGAAGAAGTTATACTGCTGGGAATATGATTTATTTGTCCTTTTTAATAAAAACGAGGGTTTTTTCGAAGTTGAGGGTTTATATATTAATAGATAAAAAGAGAAAAAAGATGCTGGATCCTGATGCCCGTTTAATGCTTGAATTCAAAAATGGAGATATCTCCTCTTTTGAAAAACTCCTGCAAAAGTATAAAGATGGACAAATAAAATGAAGTGTAAAAGAGTAAAACGAAAATTGGTAGCTTATTTAGATGGAGAGCTCAAGGAAAAGAAAAAACTCTTAATAAAAGAGCACCTCAGCAAGTGTGCTGAATGCAAGAAAGAAGCAGATTTGCTGAACAAAACCTTTTATTTTCTTAAAAATCAGGAACGTTTGAATTCCTCTGATGATTTTGAGACTAATCTGTGGGAAAGGATTTATTTGGCAGAAAAAAGACAGCTTCTGCCTCAAGCTATTTTTGGACAGCTGGTTCACCTCATCTTGTCAGCGGCAGTTGCTGCCGCTTTAATCATAGGGGTCATTGTGGGGAACTTTGTGGGGAAGACAATATCTTCTCAAACTGTCAAATTAGAAGAAGAAAAATATTTAACCTCAATAGAACTGGACAGTTTTCAGAACCTTCCCCCTGGTTCCCTCCCCGAAGTTTACTTTAACTTAGCTACCGCAGGGGAGATAAAAAACAAATGAGAAAAAAGATAATCATAATTTTGGTAGTTATCTTCGCTGCTGGTCTTCTTTCAGGTCTGTTCATTCCTAATTTATTAAAAAAGGAAAATTTTCCATCATCCTCTACCAATTTTCTTTGCAGTTATCTTTCTTTATCTGAATCTCAAAAAAAGGAAATGGAATCCCTGAATAGACTATTTTATGAGAGGGCAGAGAGGATAAGGGCTCAACTTGATCAAAGGCGAGTTGAATTGAGCGAACTATTGGGAGAATCTTTCCCAAATCGGGAGAAAATTAGAGAGAAAGTAAGCGAAATTGCCTTCCTGCAGGCACAACTTCAAAGAGAGACAATAAACCATCTGGAAAGGATAAGATCTATATTGACTCCAGAGCAACAAGCTAAGTTTTTCTCCCTTATAAGAAAAAGACTGCAACCTAAAGGACTATGGAAGAGACCCCAAAAGAGAAGATTTTAATTTTTGAAAAAGTAAGATGTTGAAGGAGGTGAAAAACCGATGAATAAAGTAAAGAAGGTGCTCGCTGGAACATTGATAGCTCTGCTGCTCCTTGGAGGTGTTGGGACAGCATTTGCCTGGGAATCCCCTCGGAAACCCCCTCGGAACAGAGGAGCGGTAGATCTTAATCTCTCGGAGGAGCAGATAAAAGAACTACAGGAGCTGAGTTTGAAACGCCGCAAAGAAATGCTGGAGTTGAGATACACTCTCCAAGCTAAACAACTGGAACTCCAAACTTTACTCTTAACCAAGGAACCAGATGAGGCTAAGATCAACTCTAAGGTGGAAGAGATAGGTAAGTTACGTACAGATATACAGAAAAAAGCTCTGGAATATCGGAATCAGGTGAGGAAGATCCTCACCCCGGAGCAGTGGGATAAACTATACTCCTATCGCTGGAATAGACTTTACTCCGATCGCTATCTTGGCGGTAGAGGACGAAGAGGGAGCTGGAAGTCTTTACAGAAGCCTTTACCCTAACTAAATTCCACTATTAACCAGCTTTTATCGGGGAGGTAGAGGAGATGATGCATCTACCTCTCCAACTCATCTTTGAAAAGAGCAAAGATAAAACTTTAAATCTTTCTGTAAGTAATTTTTGTAAAAGAATTTGTCCTTCTCACTATAACTTAAGAAAATATCTTCCAACATCCCCATCCTTACAGTTAGTCGGGTAGCCCATCCTCACTTAAAATAAGGAGGATTAGAAGAGTAAGAGGAATAAAATTTGTCTTTTATAATAAAGGGAGTATAATTAAACCAGAAAGTTTAAAACTAAAGATTAGAGATGAAGTGGAAGTCTTTTGGGATTTCTGGTTTACTGGTGGGTGGTAGGCCTATATCTGTTAAAACCCTTTTTCTTATGGATAAGTTGGGAATTCAAAGAAGGTATCGAGTTTCGACCGTTCAGGAGTTTGCAAGTAAAAACTCCACTTCCATCCCCACCCGGGGGCAATTAACTAAAGATAAACACAATAAAATAGGGGCCTTAATAACAGGTGCGCATTTTGGCTTAATAAAGATTGGGCAATCTAAAAATACCATACCTTATCTTTTCGTTTCTCTGGATGCTTTAAGTAAAAGAGCCCAGCGAAAGTTGCTCATCCCTTTAGATTATGAACTTATTGAGGAACAGGATATGATTCTGGCGAGAGAGAAGAGAGAGGAGCCGTATTATGTGGCAAGCAATAACTCGAGTTGGTTTCATCATCCTGGCTGTAAGAGAGCCAGGAGAATTTCTTCCACGAATAAAATTATATTTCAGACAAGAGAAGAGGCTTTAAGTGCTGGATATAAGCCAGGAAAATTATGCAAACCTTAAGCTGCATAGAAAGAGGGTAGGGGAGATAAAAGTTAAATTTATTCTTCCTCAAAAGTAATTCTTTCTATATTATTGTCTGCAGAAGAAGGAGGCGGAAGTTTAACTTCTTTTTTTGTATTTTCTTCGGGTAATTTCTCTTCATAAAATTCTAATAATTCAGAGTGAGCTTTAATTAAAGATTTTAATTTAGTAAGAAAAAGCTTTCTTTGTCTACTCAGATTTGTTATCTCCTCTTTTAACCTATTATACTCTTTCTCACCATTTTCTGTTATTTTTTTTGCTTTTAGTTCAGCTTCTTTAACGATCAATTTAGCTCTTTCGCTACTACTTTCACTAATTAATTGAGCGCTTCTCTGGGCGGAAATCAAAGCTTCCTCAATTCTACTTTCTTTCTCTTTATATTTTTTAAATTCTTTCTTTAGGCTTTCTACTTCCTCAGATAATGTTCTATTTCTTTCAAACAACTCCTGGCAATTTTCTTTTATTTTAATTAAGAATTCATTTACTTCCTGACGATTATATCCTCTCAGGGAGAGTTTGAAATCATCTCTTAAGATCTCAAAAGAGGTAAACTTCCCGGTGTTTCCTTCATCATTAAATCTGCTATTCTGAAGTGCGTCATCGTTTAAGGCAAACAACTGAATCATCCTTTATATAATATTATTTTAACTTATGTGTTAATAATAATATACACCGAAAAAATGTCAAAATTTTCAATTAAAAATTCTTTTTACTAATAGTAAGTTGCCAGTCTTCCATTTTCAGCTTCATAGAAGGGGTTTTTTGGCGTTTATTCATCTTGAAAGGGTAAAACTATCTCCATATAATCTAATGAGTGTAACATAAGCTTTTAAACCTTTATATTTCTCTTAGATTAAAATATTCCCAATTTTAAAGTAATTGTTAATAAAAAATTCTAAAATTATTTAATATCAACACTTTCTGCAGTAAATCCTATATATCATATAAAGATTATTCAGCTTTACCTTTCTATTTCTACATCTTAGAGCTATTAAGGTCTCTTTTCAAAAAATAAAACTGCCATTTGTAGCTGTTTTTAGCAAATCGTCTCTCTTAATTTTTTAGGAATATAATCACCCTTTAAAGTGGGAGTTTGTGTTTACCATTTCACCTTTCCTGGTATTTCCGGTATTCTTTTAGTAAAAAAATAAGAAATAATCATCTTTTAACCTCTCTCTCTTAATATAATACTTTAAATTTGATAAAAAATGGCAGAATAAAAACTGTTTTTTTCTCTATTTTAAGTTCCGATAATATATATTATGTTAACCAAAATAAAAATAAAAGAAAAATAGGTAATTTTGAAATGCTTATTTAACCACTTTTAAAGAATGAAAATTTAATTTTTGCTTTAATTATTTTATATTACTTTAACTTTGATAAAATAAAATTTAATTTTATTTTAAATTTAATCTAAGGAATGAAAATTGGATATTTAGAGAATCTGGCAGGAAATAAATAGCTCGATTTCAAAATTCTAATTGTGGAAATCGGAAAGAATAATTGAAGTAAAATTTGCCGAGAATAAACTTAATCTTCTTCTTTAACTTTATTTTCTATAAAAATTGTTATCATCTTTATTTTGTCATCTCTTTAATTTTTTGTATTAAGTCTTTCTCCTCCCCTACTACCTTGATAACTTTAATTTTACTGAGCTGTCCGCTGACAATTTTTAACTGTGACTTTTTTACTCGCAACCGGTCAGATAAAAAATCTATGAGAGCTTTATTTGCTTTTCCCTCTACAGGAGGGGCAGTAAGTCTTATCTTCAAGGCATCTTGATATAGACCAGCAATTCCATTTTTTGAAGCCTTGGGCTGCACTTTTACTTTAAAAATAATTCCATCTTCTGTTTTCCGCACTTGCATAAGTCCCTCTTGAAAATATTTTTGTTTGTCTCTGGTAGCCGCAGAATTTATCCTGCGTTTTTTCTTACTTTCTCTGATTACACCGATTTCAGGCAAGGAGTCTTGTTTTCTCTCTAATCCTGCATTTTTGCTTTTTACGTCTCACCTCTCACGTTCCACGTCTCACTATTTTTCCCTTTAATCCTTTAATCTTTTTTTCTATTCAGTCAACCTTCTTTATCTTCCAAAAAAGGCTAAATCAGCCTTAATTTGACCATTTTAATTTTATAATGATATTTTCTTCATACTTGCTCAATTTATCGCCAAATTAAGCCTCTATCTAAGCCATTTTTATTTTTTCTCCCCTACCCTATCTTTCTTCTTCATCTCCTTTAATGTCTCTCTTTATGCAAGTATAATTCAAAATTTCGGAGCTCTTTCCTCATATCTATCAAAGATGATAGCTTTTTCTTGTATACTTTTACCAGAATACAACTTTTTACATTATACCAATATACCTATTCCCCGCCATAATGCAAGTTCCTGGCAAATGGAGCTGGAGATTATTACTATCCCTGACCGCCCAGAGAATAGAATATCCTTAAATCCGCATATTTGGATTAACAACAATTTTTCTATCCCCTCAAGGCTGACAACGGTGTCCAGATCTGTTAACGCTCAACCGTGTCAAATCGTATAACTATGTCACCGAAGTAGTGGTTGTTGAATCATCAAGATATATATCTTCCCCAAAAGACAATAACATCCATAGAAATCCCAAGTAACGTTTTAGGAGAAGAATACAAAATATTGACTATCCCTCAAATTGCAAAAAATACATCCCCTGCAGTGATTTCTATAGAATCGTTAAATCGTAATGGTGACATTATAGGAAGAACAAGTGGGTTTATTATCGATGCTAATGGCTTAGTTGTTACAAATTATCATGTTTTAGGAGGTTGGTGAAAAAGTCCCCACGATATTTTAAAGTGGGGCAACTTTGTCAAAAATAACCCATTTTTATGGGCTCTATCCCTAAAAAAGTCTTAAAATAAGCCTGAAGTGGGAGAAATTTTTGAATAAAAAGTTAAATTCTGATTTTTCACCAGTCTCCTAGTCTCTTCCTCATAGTAGTCCCAGGATTTTCAAAAATCAAGACCTGGCCCCATTGACTTACCATATTATTTGCCGTTGCGCGGAGGGCTTATAAAAGTTTCTTGAATTCCTCAATGGTAAGACCAGCATCTTTTACAATACCAGCCATTGTAAAGGCGTTAACTGGATTTGCTCGTGGAATAGTGATAATCCGTTCTCCATTAGTCATGGCAATGTGTTTTCTCTGTCTTGCAATCCAAAAACCAACCTTTTCAAAAGCTCTCACAGCGCGTTCATGGTTTATTCCCGGCAGCTTGGGCAACTTATCCTACTTCTACATAATGAGACTTCTTGCCCTTGCTTAACTCCTCAGTAGTCTCCAGATATACTTGTATAGCATCTTTAATATTCTCTAAAGCCTCCTCTTCCGTTCGCCCCTCAGACCAACAGCCTGGTAAGCCGGGAACCCAAACAGAATAACTATCCCCTGTCTTTTCAAGGTTTACTTTATATCTCATAGAATTCCCCCTCATATTTATATTATGGTTTATGTTCTTTCATAAAATTTTGGCAATATCTTTCAGTTATATAGAACTCATACTATAACTATAGTATATCAAAATCTTAATTAAAACAAGGAGACGTGAGAGACAGGTGTCAAGTGACACCATCTCTTACGAGGTTAGGGGACACGAACTTTATGGAGTCTGTCTTTCCTCCTCTTCCATCAGGACAGTATTCTCTTCGCCAGCGGTAATAAGTCTGCTCTGTAACTCCTATTTTTCTGACAGCTTCTCCTACGGTGGAGCCTTAAGTGAGAAGGACTTCTACTTCCCGTAGCTTCTTAATGATTTGCTCAGGTTTGTAGCTTCTTCTGGCCATTTCAATCCCTCTTTCTTCGGTCCTTAGTCTACCATAATAACTGGACCGATCCCAGGAGATCAGGTTAAGGACTTGCCCATTATTCACTTTCTTTTATAAGCTTTTTAAAAGAGAGTGTATCTTCTTTGCTTTTTCTTCATCTTTGTAGAAACATCTATCCTCTTCATCTCTGTCAATTATCTTCTGCATTGCTTTTTGGAGTATATCGATACCTTCCGGTATTCTTTCTAACTTATCGTAAATTTGTCCTAACAGAATATAGGAATCCCAATACTCACTGTCGAGTTCAATTGACTCATTGAGCCAGGATATACTTCCGTTTAACCTATCCTCTTCGACGAATATAGCTCCTAAGTAGTATGCAACTTCAGCACTATTCTTATCGTCAAAACTTTTTTTCAGCCACTCCTTTGCTTTGCCAGTTTCTCCTCTTCTGCAGAATGTCCAACCAATACGATCAAAATAGTGTTTCTTATCGATTTCTCCTGCTTTTAAGCACTTTGAGACCCCCTCTCTTTCTTCTCCTTCTAAGATATCTATGCAGCCTAATCCTACCCAGGCTTCTCCATTTTTGGAGTCGTACTTGAGCGATTTTTCGTATAGAGACTTACACCGGAAATAGTCTTCCAGATTGTAGTAATAGTCAGCTACTATTCTCTGAAATAAAGAAATAGCCTGGTTCCTGTCTTTAAAGAACAGAGCTTGTCTCTCAGACTCACACGGTTGCTCGTATTCCTGAATATTTTCGTTCAACATTATCGAGTGCGAATATCGGCCAATGTCATCTATTAGCGTCCCAAATTTCCTTTTATATATACTTTCTTTCTTGTAAGTATCTATTATTTCATCTGTTACTTTCTTTTTCTCTTCTCTATCATGACGTTCTCTGTATTCTTCAAGTTCTTTCTTGTCTTTTCCTGTGGTGTAGTATCTACACCTTCGAATCCTCATCTGAAGAACATGCGCTACTATGTTGCGATTTTCTTCAATATCTGCATAGAAGTCATATTCAGAGAACATGGTCTTGATGATCTCTATACCTATATCAGTTTCCCCATACGCCAGCAATTTCTCTACACATTCATCGAAACTGTCACCTATCAAGACCTCTGATCGACAGCCCGGGCAGGCATTCATGGGTATCTTCTCTAGAATACATACAGTATCTTCAAGGTCAACAAGAGAGTTGTGTACTTCTTCTTTTGTAAGACTTTCGTTAGACCGCAACATGCTTATCGGACTCAAAGACCGTGCGGTGATTTGTTTCTGGTAGACAGGGGGAAATTCATAGTTTTTTTTCTCTATTTGTGTAGGCCAATTGTCAACGGTGCGTTTTTCTCGCCAGGCTACGAGAATGCCACAGTAAGGGCACTCCATGGACGAGAGAAGTTCGCCCTTGATATCTTTTTTATGCATTATCGGTTTTCCAATAAGCCTTCCCTTGAGATGTCTATATGCATCAATAATGAAGGATTCAGTCTGCTGGTAGCAGAAAGTCGAGTCTTGAAAGACTTTTGTCCCTCCCGTTACCATATCCTGATCTACTTTTTCCTTCTCAAGGTCTATTTTTCCGCGAATCTCTGCATGCAAGAGCTTAGTCGGTGCATGAACAATCTTGTTCCTCTCTTTCCTCAGTCTCGTGTGGTACCAATGGTCATTTTTGTGATCCAGTATTTCTCTCTGCAGCAAATCACTTAAGGGATCTTGTGGAAGTGCAAGGGCAACTCCTGTGATATTCAATTCCCTTTTGTCCAATTTTAGGTTGTAAATGGTATCTATTTCGTAGGCAAGCCCATTAATAGCACTACAAAGAGAACAAATATGGAGAGAAAATCTCCAATCTTGGTCTGTGGCAACAATTCTTTTTTCATCTTCTTCCTCTCAAAAGGGAAATTTCCAGGCTTTTCTTATCAGCTTTTTCCCAATGTATTTATTCTTTGCTCTTCTTGCTATCCTTTTCGGATCACCACTGGCGAGCTTTTCGATATCGTTTGCTGTTCTGGCAAGTTGATAGAGAAAGCTTGTGCTTTTACTCATCGCAAAACCTCCTTGAAGAGAGTACTCCTTATATGTTCCAGCACCCGACATGCCGTCTCTGAGAGACTGAAAGTGATTTACAAACCTTGATTATCATCTTACGTCTCTTTAGCGTGCTTAGGAGTTTCTCCGGGGTAAACCTCACTGAATTTCTGCCTAATACTAAGAAAGGGAGGCAGAGGTTTAATGTAAGTAGTAGCTTATTTAGTTTATGGCGTTCATATCAGTAAAACTGCCATAGCAAATGAGATTGTCCCCTGGATGAAGTTTATGATTACCCCTGGCCTTAAATATTTTTTCATCCTGTCGTTCAATGGCCAGGACTGAGATTTTTCTTTTGCTTAGTTCAGATGTCGCTAGAGTCTTTCCTATAGAAAAAGAATCCTTATGCAGTGTAATTTCAGCGATACCAAAGTCTTCTCCAATATCGAGTATTCGTCCAATAGCCCTTTTATGAATCTTGAATCTCTCACGAAGTTTCTCTTCAATTTTCTTTGAGAGTGCCCGTCCAATTTTGCTGTGAGTGGCAAGTTTAAATATAAAGTACAAGGCTATAATAAGGACAACAAACCGCAGCACGACCCAGGGAGAGGTTACGTTCAGAAAGGAAGAAACCAGTCCTGCAATCACTACCACCGTACCCGCATTTCCAATTATCATAAGAATAGAGATAATCTTGCGTCGCATAGGATGACTGATGACCAGTTCCGCCTCTCGAGTAGTAAAGCCGGTACCTGTGAGGGCTGAAAGAGCCTGAAAACTTGATGTGGGACTGTCAAGACCGGTAAGCTGAAGAGCTACCGTAGCTACCTTTCGTATCATAACACCGACAAATACAACAATAATTACCAGGATGATTCCACCCATAGTTGAGGCCTCCTAATTTTAATAAAAATTATCTTAGAATGTGAAATGTTTCAGACCTTATGGGACTCAGAAAAAAAATAACATTAAATTTATTATTTATGAACTCAATGGCTGTCTCTTCATCGCCCCATATAAACTTAACTGAACTGTTTTTATTTGGTGCTAACGGTTATGATAACGGGTTGAAAAACAAAGAAATATTTTAACGAGTTATGTGATTCCAGAAAACCGTAAAGATCAAAAATAAGAAAACGTCTTTCAATCCGGTTCATCATTTTGTTAGCGGTAAATCTCTTTTCTATGACCAATCTTTATAACATGGACCACTAATATCTCATTTTTAATTGAATATGATATTCTATAATCTTCCTGTCTGATTCTGTAACGCTCCTGAGCTGATAGTTTTACACATTCGTTCGGTCGGGGGTTGTCTGATAAATATCTAATCTTTTGCACAATTTTTTTAAATCTTTCTTTGGAATTGAATCAAGCTCTTTTACGGCTGATTTCTTGATCTCTATTTTATATTTTCCCATTAGCCTTCAGATACTTCAGTACGGTTTCAAATGATAATGTCGGTTCTTTGGTACGTTCTTCAAAAACGCGAATGTCTTCCTCATCTTCTGCCAATTCATGCCGAATCGCATCATCAATAAGTTCTGAAATGGATGTTGAAGTAACTGCAGCCTTGATCTTTAAAGCTCTATGAATCTCAGGATCAAAATAAATCGTAGCTCTTTTATTTAATACTGACTCGGCTCTCTCCTTTTATATAATATACTACTATACAACATTGTATCGCATAATGTCAAGACGTCGCCTTCTTTATCCTCCAAAAAGGGGCAAATTAGCCTTAATTTGACTCTTTAATTTCTTATTGGTAGAAAAAAAATCCTTCACTTACATCCATTTCTCGCTAAATTGAGCCTCTATTTAAGCCATTTTTATTCCCCCGGTTTAGATGCTCAAGCTTTCTCTATAATTAAAAGGCATTCAGATAATATCATTGTCAAACTATCGCATTAAGTCTCTATTTAAGTCATTTTTTTTCATCTCCCCTACCCTATTTTTATATTTGGCAACTAATAATTTATTCCTATCAACATAGGAATTCTTAATAGAATCAGGATTGATAATAGTACCCATGTCTACTACTGTGTTACAGAGAGCTTTGAAAAACAAGGTCCGAAACATTTCATTTGCCATCACATCACCACCTTTTTCTTTTACCTCTCATCCATTAGCCCCAATGTCTCAGGCATTCCTATAAGCAAGGGGATTCTGATACAAATATCCAGTCCAACGGCAATCAGAAATACGTATTGCGGCCCGATGTGGTCCCAGATAATCCCGGCCAGGTAAGCTACACCAGCAGCAAGTAGCAGCCTAAAGAATCGCATAATTCCCAACCACCTTCCCATGTGCTCAGGAGGAACAAGCTCAACACCCATGGCACCTGCGATAGTTGAGTAAATAAAAAAGAAACCTTGCAGGATACCAGCTGTTATTAAAAACCCAGAACCTGGTGCCCAGATAAGTATTAAATTGGAAACCCAGAAAAGAGGAGCTATAAAATAAAGAACCTTTTTCCGCCCAATCTTGTCAGCCAACCTACCCAGAGGGATGCCAAATACAAGAGGTATAAGTGCAGAACCGGCAACCATTGCCCCCAGTATATACTGGTTAGCTCCTTTGACCTCATAAGCGAAAACCTGGGTAAAGGGAAGGATCATACCCATTGGAAGCCATCCTACAGAGGCGATAACAACCCATCGCTTTAAGTTGTGTCCTTGCTTGAATAATTGAGAAAGACCTCCAAAGAGGCCAGATTTACCCTCATCTTTGTTTTTCCACTTCTGGTTGGATAGTTGAGTAAGTATAAGAAAAAACGTGCCGATAGTGGCCAGGAGACTAATAAAAAACAAAGGTCTTATACTCTCTACATTTACACCACCAAAGCTTGCAATTAGCAAAGCACCAATCATGGGACCCGCCATTCCCAGCAGTCCTGCGGCAAGAGTCTCACAGAAACTCATACCAGTTGCACGGTCCTCATTTGCCAGGGAATTAGCACAGACAGTACCACAACTGTGTATACTTGTTGAATCTCCCAACCAGTATGCTACCATAGCGACGATGATAATTGTCCAATTTTGTGCCATACCATAGGTTAGATATGAAACAGCAAGCAAACCGATACCGATAAGATAAATAGTCTTAGTACCAATTCTGTCAATGAGCCATCCGGTAAATGGACTCAGTAGGCCAGCGATGCCCATTCCCACAGTATTAACAATGCCCAGCTGGGTAGCAGTAGCACCTAAACCCATAGTATAAACAGATTGGTAAGGGAAAACTGTCTTATAAATCAATGTCCTTAAAGAAGTACGCGCTACCGTAACTTTCCAGTTGCGCTGTTGCCTTCTTAAAAACCCCACCCCTTTTGAAATAGCCACAGCCACTTTATTTGCTCGCATCAGTTTCATTTTAGAGAATTAGCTCTCTACCAATAACTACTTCTTTTTTCTTATTCTGCACTTTGAGATTTTTAAAACCTCTGCCTTTTCTTCGGCCAAGACCTTTACCGCTACCAGGGTCATGCCTCATGCCCTGGCTTCCACCTCGGTCTCTATTCATCCGACCACTTGCTATTCCAGGTTGAGGAAATCAAGGATAGTCAGCTATCAAACCCACATTTGCCACAATTTAATTCAGGCAAAACTTTAACGATCTTCTTTGTTTTTTCTTTAACATCCCCTGAAAAATATTTATTCCATCATTGGTTGAAATGGCAATTCTTATGCAATTTTCTTTGTCGCCGTCCAATTTTTTAGCTTCCAATAATCTTACATAATCCTTCTACAAATTCATTAATTGTATCATGGATAGTTTATCTGCAATTATTTTAAGATGTTGTTTATTCATATTTTTTTTGTTCTCTCCAATACTTTTAATGTGTTTTCTGATAAACCACAAACATTCTTAATTTATCTAACTTTCCATTAATGGCTTATAATTCCCTGACTGATCGTTAATTCACATTTCAAGGTCTGCCCCTTCTAAGCCACTGTTATTTCATTAGTAAGATAAACATCCTGTATTGCATTGAATATTCTGATTCCTTCCTTCATCGGCTTTTGGAATGTTTTTCTTCCTGATATAACTCCCATCCCTCCTGCTCTTTTGTTTATTACAGCTGTTTTCACTACTTGCTGTAAATCGTTTTTACCTGATGGTCCACCTGAATTAATTAAACCAACTCTTCCCATATAACAGTTTGCTACTTGATATCTTGTTAAATCTATAGAGTGTTCTGATGTTAATTTTTCATACACAAGATGATGAGTTTTTCCAAATTTAAGTGCAGTGTATCCTCCATTATTTGTTGGTTGTTTTTGTTTAACAATGTCTGCCTCTATAGTAACTCCTAAATGGTTAGCCTGGCCGGTTAAATCTGCCGATGTATGATAATCAGTACCACCTTTCTTGAAAGCCGCATTCCTTAAATAGCACCAAAGAACCGTAAACATACCAAGTTTATGTGCTTGCTCAAAAGCCCGCGATATTTCTTCTATTTGTCTGCGGGATTCCTGTGAACCAAAATAGACAGTTGCGCCAACTCCCACTGCACCCATACCAAATGCCTGCTGGACCGAAGCAAAAAGTCTTTGATCGTAAGAGTTTGGATAGCTTAGAAGTTCATTATGATTAATCTTTGTGATAAATGGAATCTTGTGAGCATATTTTCTTGAAACAGCTCCTAATACTCCTAAAGTTGAGGCAACAGCATTACATCCTCCTTCAATGGCAAGTTTTACTATGTTTTCAGGGTCAAAATAGATAGGATTAGGCGCAAAAGAAGCCCCTGCTGAATGTTCTATGCCCTGATCAACCGGAAGTATCGAAAGATACCCTGTGCCTGATAATCTCCCATGATTAAAAACTGTTTGTAAATTTCTCAAAACAGCACTCCCTCTATCTGATATACTGATTATCCTGTCTATAAAATCAGGTCCTGGAAGATGAAGATTATCTTTTAAAATTGTGTCACACTTATGCTCCAATAAGTATTGAGCATCTTTTCCTAAAATTTCAACTATTTTATCTATCATAAAATTACCTCCTTATTAGAATTTTTTACAATAAAAGTAATAAAAATGGATTCAACTGTATCCTACTATTCATACCTTTACCAAAGTACAGCCTTTTCACATTATGCCAGTATACCCATTTCCCTGCATAACGCAAGAGTTCCTGGTAAATGGAGCTGGAGATTATTACTATCCCTGACCACCCAGAGAATAGAATACCCTTAAATCCATATATTTGGATTAACAATGATTTTTCTATCTCCTCAAGGCTGGTAATAATGTCCAAGTCTACTACGGCTGTTACGTAACACTCCTTTGACAACTCTCTTTATCCAGGTATAATTAAACGAGGATGCATATTATGTTAAACAGTGGCTACATAGTGGATGCAGACTACAATGCATCTTTAAATATCTTGAATCTTGGCAAAGCTCGGCAGTCTATGGTCGCTGAAAGTGCAAGAGCTAATGAGGTAGATATATGTCTATTAAATTAGCAACTATTACCATTAAAAGAACTATTTATCAGCTTATAGGTAGAGAAATAATCCTGGAGTTGGTAATCCGAAAGATAATCTGGGAAATATTCTCTCAAGAGATTATCTGGCATATAGGGATGCTAAAAAGTTCTACTTTATTTTTACGATTGGTTATGTTCATTATTGCCTGGACAAGTAGAGTAAAGATTGTAGGTGAAGAGAATTTAAAGAAAATAATAGACGAAAAGATTATTTTTGTCCTCTAGCACGGAAATTACACCCTGGTTCTTACTTATTTCCATATCCCTAAGGCAATATTTTTAGTTGAGGCTTCCTTAAGAGGAAATTGTATCTCTGAATTGGCTAAAAGGTCTGGTTTTCAGGTTATCAGAGCAAATAGCTCATATCAAGCAATTCGAGAAATGTTAAAGATGATTAAGGATGGTTATAAAGCCTTTATCACTGTAGATGGGCCCCAGGGGTCCGGCTTATGAAGCTAAACCAGGAACAATCTATCTTGCTAAAAAGAGCAAAGCTAAAATTATTCCCTTATCTATTGTTGCTAAAAAGGGAATATTTCTCAAAAGATGGGATAATCACTTTCTTCCTCTCCCTTTCAACCGGGTTGTTATTTTTGTAGGTAAACCTATAGAAGTTAAAGTTAATGATTCTGTGAAATTAAAAACCGACGAGGTAAGGAAATCTTTAATGAAATTATCATCTCTTCCCTCCCTTCTGACCTTCAGATAGAGAAAAATTATTTTTGGTGCAACTTGGTTTTTTTACTCTCCCAAAAGAGGTAAATTAGCCCTGATTTGACTCTTAATTCCTTATTAATAGAAATTTTCCTTACATTCATTTATTGCTAAATTAAGCCTCTATTTAAGCCATTTTTATCTTTTCATCTCTTTGTTTTTCTTAATTCTTAGTTCTCAATTCTGAATTTTGCGACGGAGGGGAAAAGTCCCGAGATTCTCTTGACTTTGTGTGAAAGAGTATGCTATTATATGAAAAACTATCTGCAGGGATAACAAATGCTTAAGTTTGGGGTTCGTGAGGAAAAAGAAAGAGCTTTGGAAGAGGAGATGCGAAAGTTTAATATGCGTGAAGAGGATTTGATTGAAAAATTTACTCACGCAAGGGGTCCGGGAGGACAAAATGTTAATAAGGTAGCTACCTGTGTCTATCTCAAGCACTTGCCCACCGGTTTTAAGGTTAAAATGCAAAAAACTCGATCCCAGGCCATGAATCGTTTCCTGGCCAGGCGAGAGTTGTTGCGCAAGATTAAGAATCGTATATTGGGTAAGGAGAGTGAAGAGCAGAAACGCCGCGAGAAAATCCGCAGGGCAAAACACAGACGGTCAAGAAGAGCCAAGAAGAAAATCCTTCAACAAAAGAAGCTACAGGCTCATAAAAAGGGACTTCGAGCAAAACTTAACCTGGACGAAGAGATTTGAAAAAATTGACTGTGCTAATAATTACCGCTATCATATCGCTGACAGACAGTTATAAATCTTATAATAAACCGACCATACCAGGAGGAAAATAATGAAAATCAACCAGAACAGTAATCTTTTCCCATTCCTCGTTAATTTCTTTATCCTCTCGGCTTGTTGCTTTATACCCTTCTGTTAAAAGCCGCTCTAATTTTTCTTTCTTTATCCTTTCTAATTTTTCTCTTAAAATTTTGGCGATGAAACGACTCCTCCTATACGATTATTTACTCCTACCTTGAATATCAAAAAGAGATGAAATGAGAGTGTGCTGCAAAACCTCCCATAATTTTTCTCTATTTTCTCTTGTTATCTTCACTATTTTTACATCTTCTCTTTTTCTAATTTTCTCTAAAAATTCATTTCTATATTCTGGTATGGTGGCAATAACATTATTTGAGCTCTCAAGAGCTTTTATTACCAGCTGGCGAAATTTTTTTGAATAAAGTTCCATCTTTCCAATCTCGTCTATAATAATAATTTCCCCCTTTTTTATTCCTTCCTCTATTGAAGGAATAGCTATCTCTTCAAACTCTTTTAAGTTTACCTTATATTTTCCTACTTTATAAGGACTTCGGCAGTTTATATGAGCTAAAATCCCTTCTTTCCCTTTTAAAGTTTTTATCTTAAAACCCACCCTTCCCTTCTCTTTTCTTATCTCCTCAGTATAAAATCCAGCTGCTTTTCCTTTCAAATTCTCAGCTATCCTTTTTACAAGGGTGGTTTTACCTATCCCTGGTTTTCCGCAGATAAGGATGTTTTTGATTTTTTCCTCCCCTACCCTATTCTTTTTTCATATATTTTATATTTTTGCCATCTTCAACAATTATATAGAAAAAAATAGAGCCGCAAACAATTGTAGCAGTTTATGAGCCAGGCAGAGAGGCTTTTCCATGCAAAATATAAGCACACCCATAGACAATAAAGGAAAATTAAAATATATTCCTCATGCTTGGCGAGAAAAGATTGTAACTGATGAATTTACAAAAAGAGGCTTTGAAGCTTTTAGGAAGCTGCGAGAAGCCGGTGGAATAGCTCGATATTTAAGTTTTTCCAGAATAGGAAGATCGAATATTAAATGGCTTGATAGACCAGCATTCCAGTATTTTAAATCACAAGATGCTCAAAAAATGGTAGAGAAAGATTTATAAATTTTAAATGTTTCAGGCCGGGGATTCAAAAAAAATTAATTTGTCATAAATCTCATTAAGTCCGATATGTTAAAGCCAAACCAGCTGATTGACCAACATTTCCGGCTTATCTCTTAACAACAAAGCCGATAATCTATTTATTGTCTCGGTAAGTGTCAGTTGTTTTGATATAATTATTCCATAATGTTTTTTGCTGTTTTTTAAATATTGTTTATGAAGAATTACGTAATCTCTGACATTGAAGGTAAAAATAGCTCTTTTCTGGCTTATGGCAAAGTCCAGTTGCTTTCTATCGCTGATTCCCCATTTTTTAATTTCGTGAGCACTTATCACATCATATCCTCGTAATCTCAATCCAGTAACTACTTTTTTATGAACATCCTCATCGAGGTAAAGTCGTATCTTATCCATTTTGAACCATAAAAGTACCGTTGAGTTGTAGTTTCAGGTTAAACTCTTTCTCTATCTCATGCAGGTTTTCTGCTCTTATTTCTTTCTCTATCTGTTCTTTATAGTCATAATAATAACTTAGAGCATCGTAGAATTGAGCAGGGGTGATATTTGGAAATCCCTCCAGAATTTCCTCCACAGACATCCCTGATTTATAATGGATAATTATATTCTTTACCCTTATTCTTGTCCCCTTAATATAGGTACCTCTTTGAGGATCCACTTTGATGTATTTATGATCTGTCTTGGCTAAAGTGCTGCCCATTCTTATTACCTCCTTACTTATTTTTTATTTAGTTCAATTTACCAACATTATAAGAATAGAGGGAGAGAGTTATCAAAATTATTTCTGTTAATATTTTTGTTTTCAGTTGGTTCATCTTCGATTTTCCTGCAAGGAGTAAGAAATAGTACTATTCTCTAAAAAGAATATAGCAGTAGATGAAGGGATGTCAATGCTATGCTGCTCTCCCTCAAAATGATAAAGAGCTAATACTTTTTTATATGATCAAACCAGAAAGAGTATTACAATTTTTTCTTTTCATCTTACATCTATTTACAGCTAAATTAAGCCTCTATTTAAACCATATTTTTTTCTTTGTCAACTTAAAAATTGATAGCCGTAAGGCTCAGAGCCTGTGTAACCTGAAGGTTGCGCCTACCTTACTTTATCGATCAATCTTGATACTACAAGGATAACTATAGCTTAAATGTGAGATTTGTGATTTTGAGATTAATTTTTCTATCCCTTACATAGATTGTTGTTAATCCAAGCATTATAGATTTAAAGGTATTTTAAAAAATTTGATAAGGATGGTCTTCCATGTTTTATCCTTGAATAATTAAGTCCATTTAGGAAATATTTAGCTGGATCTTTGGGATATCTTTTTTTAGTTGCCTTAATAATTTTCTCTAATACACCAACTGAGTGTTCACGATTGATATTTTTAGCCAATCCTCTTTTAACGCCCCACTTAATCAAGGTCGTTTGAACCTCTTTTCTTCTCTTCCAATATTCTTCTTTAAATTTTCCATCTAATATTATTTCACATTTCAATCCCTGACTCCTAATTAAATTTCAATTATTCTTCCTGCTCCACCTTCAATACATTTCTCCGGGTATAAAGACCTTATCTCTGCTTTATGTTGAGTGCAATGGGTAAGACAAATCAGCTTTAAGTCTTTAAACAATTCAAATTCATTAAATCCATGTAAACCACTAACAATTCCATAGACCTTCCCAAATTGTGAGGCTACTTTAAGGATATGTGCTATCTTTGGATGTGAACAACCTACAACTAAAACTATTCCTTTGTCTATTTTAACTGCCATAGATTGTTCTATATGGTCAATTTCACCTGTAGAGAAAACATTCTCATGTAGTTGGAGAGACCGTTTAACGCTAATCGCTTCTTTTGCTCTTGAAGGTTTAGGATAAGAGATAGGGACATAAACTTTAACCTCTGGATTCACTTGGAGGAAATCGGAGAGCCCACCAACGTGATCAAAATGAGCATGTGAAATAAAGACCTCATCAATAGATTTAGGATTAATGTTAAGCTTTTCCATATTGGAAAGTAGTATCCTGCCATTTCCTCCGGTATCAAAAAGTATCTTTGGGGTATTCTCTACTTCTACTAAACAAGAAAACCCCCAATCAGTCTGAAGACCTTCTCTGTAAGCAGTATTGTCATAAATAATAGTAATCTTCATTCTTTCCTCCTATTTTTTATTATTGCCCCTGAATATATAAAAGAGTGCTGTTTCATTTTAATCCATTTACCTTCATCAATACCAATTAAATTGCCACATTGACACTTGATTTTATTTCCATCTCGGACGCTATAATCCTTCATTATTCTATCCTTCCAGCAATGCCACAATCTTCCTTTCCCAATCTTTAGATATTTAAAGACCTTTCTTTTACATTTAGCACATTTTACTATTATCATTCCTATCTTGGCCAGACATGTTCATGACAGTGAGCTATAATAAAGGGAAAGATAAGTCTAATTGTTGTAGGAATACTATTTATTTCTCCTTCATAATAAAGTTCTCTTTCAGACTGTTTGAATTGATATAAGTCAAAAGGCAAATCTCCCAAAAGCCAATGAAATTCATAAGAATTAGTGCTATACATCGCCCCTTTCACATCGCATATTAAAGTAGTCGACTTCCCTACTTCATCAAATTCTATCTTAGGATTGACGAGATATCTATTATATCTTTCTAAATCTTTCCTAAAAGAACTAACTTCTTTAGATGTAGATTCGTTTTTTGATTTTAAGATTTTAGAAAAATCTTTTTCATTCCAAAGAGATTCCTTTTTATAATGCAGAATTTCCCCTTCTGCTCTTATCTCTATAACATTCTTTAAGTTAGATACCGGTCTTAATTGTAGGGTAGATTCTCGATGTTCTTCTATTATTACTCTACTTTCTTTCCTATAGCCAACTATTAATATTCCTAAAACAATCAACACCATCGCTATTGCATAATAAAAAAATTTTTTGTTCATAATACAACCTTCTTCTTAGTTATTTATTATTTAAAGAGTTCCAATTGCATTCCATCAACCTTTTCCCATCTCTTTTTTGAAAAAAATGGAGCTCTGATATTCTTAAGATTCGCAGGTATGTCGGCAAGAAAAGATGATGGATGACGTTTTACCTTTTTACCTCTTATCATTCTTGA
>JGI24025J20009_10001193_pt1 | contig 19866 bp, 17 predicted proteins | sample Cruoilmetagenom3_FD_20009 | JGI IMG/M metagenome (IMG submission 20009) | reverse complement strand
TTTTCGTGCCCCGGCCAAACGCCAGTCATAGCGCCGCCGTCAGGCGGCGCCCCCGCGCACCTACCAGGCGATCGCCCCGAAAGGGGCGAAAACCCTTGCCCCACACCCGGCTTGCGCGTTCTTATGGGACACCCCCCGGAGCAACGCCCGGAGGACCGACAGGAAGGACGCCCATGAAACAGCTCTCCCTCGCCGCCGCGCTGGCGCTCACCGCCAGCGGCGCGTTTGCCCAGCAGGACACGATCACCCTCGGCATGGTGCTCGAACCCCCAAACCTTGACCCGACGGGCGGCGCCGCCGCGGCGATCGACGAGGTGGTCTATGCCAATGTCTTCGAGGGGCTCACCCGTTTCGGACCGGACGGCGCGGTGCTGCCGGCGCTGGCGACAGGCTGGGAGGTGAGCGAGGACGGCACCGTCTACACCTTCACGCTCGCGCAAGGCGTCACCTTCCACGACGGCACCACGTTCGATGCGGACGACGTGGTGTTCAGCCTCGACCGGGCGCGGGCCGAGGAATCGACCAATGCCCAGAAGGCCCTGTTCGCCGGTATCGCCAGCGTCGAAGCGGTGGATCCGGGATCGGTACGGATCACGCTCACGGAGCCCAACGGCAATTTCCCGTTCAACATGGCCTGGGGCGACGCAGTGATCGTCGCGCCCGAGAGCGTCGAGACGGCCGCGACCGCGCCAGTCGGCACCGGCCCCTTCAGCTTCACCGAATGGGTCCAGGGCGACCACGTGACGCTCAGCCGCTACGACGGCTACTGGGGCGCCGCCCCGGCGCTCAGCCAGGCCACCTTCAAGTTCATCTCCGACCCCAACGCGGCCTTCGCGGCGATGATGGCGGGCGATATCGATGCTTTCCCGAACTTCCCGGCGCCCGAGACGCTGGGCCAGTTCGAAGGCGATCCGCGCTTCACGGTGATCGTCGGCTCGACCGAAGGTGAGACCATTCTCGCGATGAACAACAAGCAAGCCCCGCTCGACGATGTCCGGGTGCGCGAGGCGATCGCGCATGCGATCAACCGCCAGGACATCATCGACGGCGCGATGTTTGGCTACGGCACGCCGATCGGCACCCATTTCGCCCCGCACAACCCCGATTACGTCGATCTCACCGGACTCTCCGCCTACGACCCGGACAAAGCCAAAGCCCTGCTCGCGGAGGTCGGCGAGGCGCCCACGCTCCGGCTGATGCTGCCGCCCCCGACCTACGCACGGCGCGGCGGCGAGATCATCGCCGCACAGCTGCGCGAGGTCGGGATCGAGACCGAGATTTCGAACCTCGAATGGGCGCAATGGCTCGAACAGGTGTTCAAGGGCAAGGATTTCGACCTGACCATCGTCAGCCATACCGAGCCCGCCGACATCAACATCTACGCCCGCCCGGAATACTATTTCCAGTACGGCACGGATGATTTCCAGGCGGTGATCGACGCGCTTTCGGTGACCTCGGATCCGGCCCGTCGGACCGACCTCAACCAGCAGGCCCAGACGATGATCGCCGAGGATTTCGTCAACGGCTATCTGTTCCAGCTCGCCAAGACCGGCGTGGCCAACGCCAAGATCCANGGGCTGTGGGAGAACGCACCGACCCAGGCCAACGACCTGACGGGCGTGTCCTGGACCGAGTGATNTTCCCAGTATGTCATGCAGGGGCGCCGGGGCAACTCGGCGNCCCTTGGCTTTNCCGAACCCGCCCATGGGCTGCGGCAGACCGCCCCAGTCTCTGGTTCGATGTTGGCCGCGTCGATGAGTTTGGTATAGTTTCCGTGGCTTGAATGATTCCGGGAGGATAAATTATGTCATTGATCGTGAACGGAAAAACTTTGAACACGGACCAGGACGGCTACCTGCTCGACCCCAACGAATGGGATCAGGACGTGATGCAGGCCCTGATCGCGGCGCATGAGGGCGAAGGCCACAAGCCATTATCCGAAACGGCGATTGGGTTGGTGGGGTACTTCCGCGAAATGTTCGAGGAAAAACAGACGACTCCCAGCATGCACGAACTCGTCAACGAGCTCGGACGGCGCCCGGGCGAAAGCTTCACCGAGGCGCAGGACTTCAAGAACTTCCTCTACGAGATGTTCCCGCATGGCCCGGTCCAGAAACTGGCGAAGCTGGCCGGTCTGCCCAACCCGGGCGTCGAAAACGAAAGCTGAGCCCGTCCGCACCAGTCGGGGTGGGACCGAAATTCATTGCCGCGACACTTGGGCGGCGGTGCGGGTGGGGTCGTACTTGCCCCGGGTGCGTTACCGCCCGGTCGCCGGTGCTCGGTTCGCGGTTCTGCAGGACGGCGCCGTGGGGGCGAGCCCCCACCCGTCGGACTTTGCCCGGGCCGCGAGCCGGTGATCTGCCTGCCGATCCATATGCCCGCCCGACATCGTGAACCGAAACCGTTTGGAAGACTGCGCCGCGACGAAGGCGGTCCTGCGGGCTGCTCGCGTGTCACCTTGCGTGATCTATCTCATACCTGCGTCCACGCGCCCCGTGGTAGGCTGCCCGCATGACCGATCAAGCCGCCCTCCCGCATCGCGCCGACCGCCGCACGACAGCACGCGGGGTGTTCACGATCTTCCTGCCGCTGTTTGCCGCATTCATATGGTGGGCCTTCACCCATCGAGCGGCGGGGCTGCCCCCAGTCTGGGCGATCGTTGCGGCTGGCCTCGCCGCGGTCGGACCGGCGGTCCTGTTGGCCGAGCTGCTGGCCAATATCACCCGTTTGCACACTGTGTTTCACTTCCACTGGAGCCGCGTGGTGCATGCGCTCCTGCTCGGCTTCGTCACCCCCGTTGCCGTGATCAACGGCTTCCCGACCATCGCCGGCACCACGGCCCTGGTCGGGGTATTCGGCGGTTTGGGTGTTGGCCTGTCGCTCGGCGAAAGCCTGCGGGGCATCCTGGCGCTGCTTGTCGTCGTTCCGATTGCCGCGCTTGTCTGGTACCCGGTCGTCTGCCTCTTCGCGTCGGGCATCCCGGACCATCGACGCCGGTTCGCGGCGTTCGTTCTGCTGTGGTGGTCGCTCTACGGGGTGTTGGCGCTGTTTGGCCTCTGGCTCGTGCCGATGTGGCTGATCGCCTGAGCGGGGCGCCTTGCCCCTTGCCGGTGCATTCCTCCCTTCCCCCGGCCCGCTCGCCGTCCTAACCTCCGCCCATGCTGCGTTTCGCCTTCACCCGCGCGCTTTCGCTCGCCCTCAGCCTCGCGGTAGCGTCGCTGGTGATCTTCGCCGTGGTCGAGGTGGTTCCGGGGGATCCGGCAAGCTACATGCTGGGGCTCAACGCCACGCCCGAAGCGGTGGAGGCGCTGCGCGACCAGCTCGGGTTGAACGGCTCGCTCATCGAGCGCTACGCGGGCTGGATCGGGGGCATGCTGACGGGGGATTTCGGCACTTCCTACACCTACAAGGTGCCAGTGGCGGACCTGGTCGCGCGGAGGCTCTGGGTTTCGCTCCCGCTCGCGCTCTACGCGCTCGCGCTCTCCACTCTGATCGCCTTCCCGGTCGGGCTGATCGCGGCGGCGCGGCGCGGAGGTGCGACCGACTACGGCATCATGGGCGCGACGCAACTGGGGATCGCGGTGCCGAACTTCTGGTTCGCGATGCTCCTGGTGCTGGTCTTTGCGGTGAACCTGCGCTGGTTCTCGGCCGGCGGCTTCCCCGGCTGGGCGGCGGGCGTCGGGCCGGCGGTCAAGGCGCTCACCCTGCCCGCTATCGCGCTCGCGCTGCCGCAGGCGTCGATCCTCGCGCGCGTGATGCGCTCGGCGCTGATCGAGACGCTGGGGCAGGATTACATCCGCACCGCCCGGGCGAAGGGGCTCTCGCGCCGGCAGGCGACCACCCGCCACGCGCTGCGCAACGCGCTGATCCCGGTGCTGACGATCATCGGGCTGCAATTCTCCTTCCTGCTGGCCGGCGCGATCATCATCGAAAACGTCTTCTACCTGCCCGGCCTCGGCCGGCTCATCTTCCAGGCGATCACTCAGCGCGACCTGATCGTGGTCGAAAGCCTGGTGATGCTGCTGGTGTTCGCGGTGATCCTCGTCACCTTCCTCGTCGATATCGCCTATGCGGCGGCAGACCCGCGGCTGAGGCGCGGGCCATGAGGCGGGTCGTATGTTGAAGGGAGGGGTTCAGCTCTGGCTCGGGGCGACGCTGACGCTGGTGTTTCTGGCGGCGGCGCTCCTGAGTTTCGTCTGGGTGCCGCACGACGTGGAAGCGCTCTCCATCGCCGACAAGCTCCGCCCCGCCTCCGCGACCTACCTGCTCGGCACCGACCATTTCGGCCGCGACATCCTGTCGATGCTGATGGTCGGCGCGCGCACTTCGATCGCCGTGGCGCTGGTCGCCGTGGGGATCGGGATGGCGCTCGGCGTGCCTTTGGGACTTCTCGCCGCCGCCAACCGGGGCTCGCTCACCGACGAGGTGGTGATGCGCGGCAACGACCTGATCTTCGCCTTCCCGTCGCTGGTGATCGCGATCCTGATCACCGCCGTGTTCGGGCCCAGCGCGCTCAACGCGATCCTTGCCATCGGCATCTTCAACATCCCCGTCTTCGCCCGGGTCACCCGCGGCGGCGCGCTCTCCTTGTGGACCCTCGACTGGATCCTGGCCGCGCGGGTGGCGGGGAAAGGCCGGGTGCGGATCTCGGCCGAACACATCCTGCCCAACATCCTCAACCTGCTGATCGTGCAGGGCACGATCCAGTTCAGCCTCGGCATTCTCGCCGAGGCCGCCCTGTCCTATGTCGGCCTCGGCGCCCAGCCGCCCACCCCCTCCTGGGGCCGGATGCTCGCCGATGCGCAGACGATGATCTACACCAACCCCGCACTTGCGATCCTGCCCGGCCTCGCCATCGTCATCATGGTGCTGGGGTTGAACCTGATGGGCGACGGGTTGCGCGACTTTTTCGACCCGCGGGTCCGGAGGGCGCGGGGATGATCCGGCTCGAAGGTCTGTCGCTCGACATCCACGGCGCCCCGATCCTGCGCGACGTCAACCTCGACATCGCGCCCGGCAAGGTCACCGGGCTTGTCGGCGAGAGCGGGTCGGGCAAGTCGATGACCGCGCTCGCGATGATGGGGCTGCTGCCGCGGGGCTGTACGGTGTCGGGCCACGCCTGGCTCGAGGAAGGCGACGTGCTGGCGAAATCGGAGCGCGAGATGTGCGCCCTGCGCGGCAACCGGGTGGGGATGATCTTCCAGGAGCCGATGACGGCGCTGAACCCAGTGAAGACCATCGGCGCACAGGTGGCGGAGACGCTGGTGATCCACGGGCGCGCTTCGCGGCGCGACGCGCTCAACGTCGCCCGGGCGCGGCTCGCGCGCGTCGGCCTCCCCGAGGAAGACTTCCCGCTGACCCGTTACCCGCACGAGCTTTCGGGCGGTCAGCGCCAGCGGGTCTGCATCGCCATGGCGGTGGCGTTGAACCCGGANCTGCTGATCGCCGACGAGCCCACNACGGCGCTCGATGTGACCACCCAGGCGCAGATCCTGGACCTGCTCAAGGGGCTCGTGGACGAGGAAGGCATGAGCCTGTTGCTCATCACCCATGACCTCGCCGTGGTCGCCGGGATGGCCGCCCATGTGGCGGTGATGCAGGAGGGGCGGATCGTTGAACAGGGACCGACCGAGACCCTGTTCCGCGCGATGACGCACCCTTACACGGCGGCGCTGTTCGCGGCCTCCTCGCACCAACCCGCGCGCACGGCGCAGGCCCAGCCGACACCGCTCCTGGAGGTGGAGGACGCCGTGCGCAGCTACCGCACCGCGCGGGTCGGGCTGTTCGGCCGGTCGGGTACGTTCCGCGCGGTCGACGGCGTGACCCTGCGGGTGAACCGGGGCGAAAGCCTCGGGCTCGTGGGCGAATCCGGCTGCGGGAAATCCACCCTCACCCGGGCGATCCTCGGACTTGATGCGCTCCAGGGCGGCCGGGTGCGGTTGGACGGCGAGGAGATCCATGCGGGGCACCACCTCGACACCGATCTCCGGCGGCGGATGCAGGTGGTGTTCCAGGATCCCTACGGGTCGTTCAACCCGCGTTGGAAGGTCGAGCGGCTGGTGGCCGAACCCTTCCACCTGATGCAGACGCGGCCCCGCGACATGCGAAGCAAGGTCGCCGCCGCGCTCGCCGACGTCGGCATCGAGGCGGCGGCGATGGACCGCTACATCCACGAGTTTTCCGGCGGCCAGCGCCAGCGCATCGCGATCGCGCGCGCGCTGATCACCAACCCCGAGCTGATCGTGCTGGACGAGGCGGTCTCGGCGCTCGACGTGCGCGTGCGTGCCCAGATCCTCGATCTGCTGGCCAGCCTGCAGGCCGAGCATGGGCTCGCCTATCTGTTCATCAGCCACGATCTGTCGGTCGTGCGCGCCAGCACCGACCGTGTTCTGGTGATGAAAGCGGGCCGGATCGTCGAACAGGGGCCGACCGAAACGGTCTTCACGGCGCCCGATCACCCCTATACCCGAAGCTTGATCGCGGCGACGCCGCGCATTCCCGCCGATTGGCAAGGAGGCCCTGATGCTTGAGAACCTCTGGTACGACCAGACGAAAATGTATGTGAACGGGACATGGGTCTGGCCGCTGCATTACCGCCAATTGCCGCTCGAAGACCCTTCGACCGGTGATCAGATCGGCACCATCGCGCGCGGCGAGGCGCAGGACATCGACGCCGCGGTCGCCGCCGCCCGGGGCGCGCTGGACGGCGACTGGGGGCGGTTGACGGCCGCCGAGCGCGGCCGGATCCTCACCCGGATCGGCCAGCTCGTTCAGGAGCGCACCGAGGACCTCGCCGCCATCGAGGCAAGCGATGTCGGCAAGCCGTTGACCCAAGCGCGGGCCGACGCCATCGCGCTGGCGCGCTACATGGAGTTCTACGGCGGCGCGGCGGACAAGGTGATGGGCGAGACCATTCCCTACCTCGACGGCTACACCGTCTTTACGCTGCGTGAACCGCAGGGCGTGACCGGCCATATCATCCCCTGGAACTACCCGATGCAGATCATCGGCCGCTCGGTCGGCGCGGCGCTGGCGATGGGCAATGCCTGTGTGCTGAAACCGGCGGAGGAAGCCTGCCTGACCGCGCTCGCCTTCGCCGCCCTCGCCGAGGAGGCGGGGCTTCCGAAGGGGGCGCTCAATGTGGTGCCGGGTTTGGGCGAAGAAGCCGGCGCGCCACTGGCCGCCCATCCCGGCGTCAACCACATCTCCTTCACCGGATCGGTTCCGGTGGGTCGGCTGGTGCAGAAAGCGGCGGCGGACAACGTGGTGCCGGTGACGCTGGAGCTTGGCGGCAAGTCTCCTCAGGTGGTGTTCGACGATGCCGATCTCGACGCGGCGCTGCCGTTCCTCGTCGGCGCCTGCATCCAGAACGCAGGCCAGACCTGCTCGGCCGCAAGCCGGGTGCTGATCCAGCGGGGCGTCTACGACAGGCTCGTCGCCCGCATGGCGGACAGCTATAACGGCATGGTCTCAGCCCCCGCGCTGGCGGATGCCAATCTCGGGCCACTGATCTCGGCGAAACAGAAAGCCATCGTCGAAGGCTATCTCGCCAAGGGCAAAAACCTGCGCGTTGCCGGACAGGGCAGCGTGGCGGCAGACGTTCCGAAAGGCGGCCATTACGTGCCCGCGACGCTGTTTGCCGAGGTGCCGCCGGACCACCCGCTGGCTCAGGAGGAGATTTTCGGCCCGGTCCAGGTGGCAATTCCCTTCGACACCGAGGACGAGGCGGTCGCCATCGCCAACGGGACGGGCTTCGGCCTTGTCGCCAGTGTCTGGACCGAAAACGGCGCACGGCAGATGCGGATGGCGAAACGGCTCGCCGCCGGCCAGGTCTTCGTCAACAACTACGGCGCCGGCGGCGGGGTCGAATTGCCGTTCGGAGGCGTCGGTCTGTCGGGGCACGGCCGCGAAAAGGGGTTCGAGGCGCTTTACGGGTTTTCCAGCCTGAAGACGGTGGCAACGAAATACGGCTGACGTTTCGGCTCACTGGATCCCGCCCGCCCTTTTTCTTGGCCAAAATGTTCCGGGGGTCGCCGTTGTCGCGCCATTGATCCGAGCGACAATGGCGACGGGCAGAGCCCCGGCCTTCCCCCCTCCACCCGCACTGGAACCGCCATGATGCACCGCCTCTCCAACCGCGATGCCCGCCGCCTCTGGCTCGCCCAGACCCTGTTGACGACGGGTCCGCGCGATCCGCTGGAGATCGTGCAAGGGCTCGGCTTCGTTCAGATCGACACGATCCGCAACGTGGTCCGCGCGCAGGATCATATCCTGTGGAGCCGGGCGGGTGCGCGCTACCGCGAAGAGGGCGTCTGGACGCATCTGAAATCCCGTGCGCTCTTCGAGCACTTCACCCATGACGCCTCGCTGATCCCGGTCGAGACCCTGCCCTATTGGTCACGCCGGTTTCACCATCTCGGCGCGCGGACAGCCAAATCCGACTGGTTCCGGTCCGGGCTCGGGCAAGCGGAGATCCGGGCGATCCGTGCAAGGATCGAGGCGGAGGGGCCCTTGTCGACGCATGCGTTCGACACCAAGCACGAGGGGCCGAAGGAGATGTGGGATCGGCCGCCGCACAAAAAGGCGCTCGACCAGATGTGGTATGCGGGTGAGCTTGCGACGGCGCACCGCGAAAAATTCGTGAAATTCTATGATCTGGGCGATCGGGTGTTTGCGGGCGGATGCCACAGCGGCAAACCGGAGCGCGAACAGACCGACTGGCTGCACGCCCGCGCCATGTTGCACCTCGGCATCGCCACGCCTTCGGAACTCATGAAGTTCTGGGGGGCGACCGGCCCGGCGCAGGTGAAGGCCTGGGTCGAGCGGGCCGATCTGCGGCCGGTCGAAGTGGAGGCGGCGGACGGACGGATCTATGCCGCGCAGGCCCTGCCCGACATCGCCGCCCGGCTCGCCGCCGCCCCGGAACCTGGCGCCCGGGTGCGGCTCGTGAACCCGTTCGACCCCGCGGTGCGTGAGCGCGACCGTTTGCAGCGGCTGTTCGGCTTCGCCTATCGCAACGAGATGTTCGTGCCGAAGGCGCAGCGGATCTTCGGCTACTACGTCTACCCGCTGCTTGAGGGCCTGCGGTTCATCGGCCGGATCGAGCTGAAGGCGGACCGCAAGGCCGGTGTGCTTTGGGTGGCGGGGTATTGGCCGGAACCGGGGCTGCGTCCGTCGCGCGCCCGCGCCCGCCGGATCGAAGCGGAGCTTGACCGGTTCCGCCGCTTCGCCGGGCTCGAGCGCACGGACTGGGACGAGGCTTGCCCCCGGCCTTGACGAGGTGCAGGCTCTCCCAAAAAGGGGCGACGGCTAAAAAGGAGAGGGCAATGAGACTGAAAGGCAAGACGGCGATCGTGACCGGGGGCGGCTCGGGCTTCGGCGCCGGGATCGCGCGCAAGTTTGCCGCCGAAGGCGCACAGGTGATGGTGGCCGATCTCAACGAGGCGGCCGCAAAGGCCGTGGCCGAGGAGATCGGCGGGATGGAAGTGCCGGTCAACGTCGCCGACGGCGGCCAGGTGCGGTCGATGGCGCATGCGGCCAGGGAGGCGTTCGGACGCATCGACATCCTCGTCAACAACGCTGGCGTCACCCACCTGCCGGGGCCGATGGAAAGCATCTCGGAGGAGGAGTTCGACCGGGTGCTCGCGGTCAACGTGAAGGCCGTTTATCTCGCCGCGCGCGAGATCGTGCCGCTGATGAAGGCGGCGGGCACCGGCGCGGTGCTCAACGTCGCCTCGACGGCGGCGGTCTCGCCCCGCGCGGGCCTCACCTGGTACAACGCCTCGAAGGGCTGGCTGCTGACGGCCACCAAGTCGATGGCCGTGGAGCTGGCACCAGCCGGCGTTCGGGTGAACGCGATCCTGCCAGTGGCGGGCGAGACCCCGCTTTTGCAGAGTTTCATGGGAGAAGACACGCCAGAAATCCGGGCGAAGTTTCTCGCGACGATCCCGCTGGGGCGGTTCTCGACGCCGGAGGACATGGGCAACGCCGCCTGCTTTTTGTGTTCGGACGAGGCGAGCATGATTACCGGCGCGGCGCTGGAAGTGGACGGTGGACGCTGTATCTGAGGGCGGGTGTTGGGGCGCCGGCCCGGCGTGCCCCGCCACGACGTATTTTTGGGATCAAAGAAGGACAAGTCGATGAAACCGGGCGCGTCGAACCTGATAACGGATGTGGCGGGGTTGCGGGTTGGCAACGCCGAGGATCACGCGGTGAAGACCGGCGCGACGGTCCTGGTCGGGGACGCGCCTTTCGTCGCCGCGGTGCATGTGATGGGCGGCGCGCCGGGGACGCGCGAGACCGACCTGTTGGCCCCGGACAAGCTTGTTCAGGAGGCAAATGCGTTGGTCCTGTCGGGGGGCTCCGCACTTGGGTTGGATGCGGGCTCGGGTGTCGCGGATGCGTTGCGCGCGGCCCGGATCGGCTTTGACGTCCGGGGTCAGATCGTGCCCATCGTGCCGGGGGCCATCCTTCAGGACCTGACAAACGGGGGCGACAAGACTTGGTCCGAGAACCCCTACAAGCGCCTGGGCCGGGCGGCACTCGCCTCTGCGGCACGTGATTTCGCGCTTGGCACCGCCGGTGCCGGGACCGGTGCGACCGTGGCTGATGTGAAGGGCGGTCTCGGATCGGCCTCGCTGGTGCTGGACAATGGCCTGTCCATCGGTGCACTCGCGGCGGTGAATGCCGAGGGAACGGCGATTGGGCCGGACGGCCGTTTCTGGGCGGCCCATTGGGAGATGGACGGCGAGTTTGGTGGGCTCGGGCCGATCACTGAATTCGACCCGGGCGCGATGCCGGTCACCAAGCGCAGCGACCGTCCGGGCAATGCGACCACGATCGCGATTGTCGCCACCGATGCCGCACTCACACAGGCGCAGCTCACCCGGTTGGCCGTGGCCGCTCATGACGGCATGGCCCGGGCGCTCGTGCCCAGCCATTCGCTGTTCGACGGCGATCTGGTCTTTGCCGCCGCTACCGGTGCAAAACCGCTGACCGACCCAATCTTCGACCCGCTCCTGCTCGGTCATGCTGCGGCGACCTGCCTTGCGCGGGCCATCGCGCGCGGGATCCATGCGGCCACGCCGGCCCCGGGCGACCTGCTGCCGACGTGGACGATGCGTTTCGGCGCGATTTGACGCGGATCAAGGCCGCGCGCCGCCTGGGTCCTTAGGCTTCCCGGATATCGACGACGGAGGAGCGTCCCCATGTTTCGCGCGACCATGTTTTCGCTGACCCTGATCGCGGCGGCCAATCCGGGCCTTGCCGACGAGGTGACGGACACGCTGTCTTCAGCGCTCCAGGCCTATGAGGATGGCGATATCGAATATGCCATCGAGGAACTCGACTACGCCCGCCAATTGCTGCAGGAGCTGTCGTCGCAGGCGTTAACGAGCTTCCTGCCGGACCCGCCCGACGGATGGACGCGCGAGATCAGCGAGGAGGGGGTGAACGTGGGCCTCGCCTTTCTCGGTGGCGGTGTCGCGGCGGAAGCGGAATACGGCAAGGATGGCGAGACGTTTTCTGTCGCGATCATGGCCGACAACCCGATGGTCGCGGGTTTTGCGCCGATGGTCGCCAATGCCGGGCTGATGGGGATGAAGATGCACCGGGTCGGGCGCGAGAAGTTTTTCGAGAACGACGATCAGCTGATCGCGTTGATTGATAACCGTATTCTGATCCAGGCCGAAGGGGCGGACCCCGGCGTGATGATTGAAATCCTCGAACGGATCGACTTCAAGGCGCTCGAGGATTTCGGGGGCTGAGCGGCCCGCCAACGTTCCTGGAGCGATGATCGAAGGCCGCCGGTTCTGGACCGGGCACCGCGCGGACAGGTTTCTGCGCGGCCATGCCCAACCCGGAACCCGACGTTCGACCTCCGACCACCTTACTGAAATGGAAAAACAATCCCCGCTCTTCCAGGGACCGGTTTCCTAGGAAACGGGGGTCGGTTTCCTAGGAAACCGGCAGGTGCGAAACCAGCGATCCGCCCAAATTGCATGCGCGCACAGGGCGCAGGGTGCAGGGCGCAGGGCGCAGGGCGCAGGAAACGGGCACCCAAGTCTCGCCGGGGGCAATTCGTGACGCAGCGGGCGGGCCGGGATTTCCGTCAGGCGCGCTCGTCCCATCAGCGCACGGCGCCGTGGTCTCGGGTCACGCGCCGGCCGGGTCCCACGGACCCGAGCCGACCGGGAAACGCCGTGGCTACTCGGCTGCCGCCGCGACCGCGTCCGGGGTGAAGCGGAAGGTGTAGGGCGCGCCGGGGCGGGTGACGTTGACCACGGCCCCCTCTGCCCAGTCCGCCGGATCCGCCTTGGCACCGTTCATCAGCATGACCTGACCGTCGGCGGTGTCGAGTGTCACGTTGGTGCCGTTTTCGAAGACGTAGGTCACGGAGCACACCGGTTCGTCGCAGCTGACGGTTTCGGTGCAGGCCCAGCTCGAGACCTCGACATCGTCGCGCAGGAAGCTGCACCGGTTGCCGGTGTTGGCCGGGGCGGCAGGCGCCTCCACCTGAGGGGTCGCGGCTGCAACAACGATGGGCGCGGGCGCGGGCGGCAGGGCAAGGGCCGGATAGGCGGCCTCGGTCATCTCCGCTTCAGAGAAACAGAAGTGCAGCCCGGCCCCCTCGTCGGTCAGACACCCCTGTTCATCCGGCACGGCCACGGCCCCGTCGAGGGTGTAGACCCCGCCCCGGCGGGTGATCACGGTCTCGGTACCGCTCTCCCAGACGAGATCGATCAGGCAACTCATGCCGCCTTCGCCCTCAATTTCGGCGCAATCGGTGCGGCGCGTACAGCCGCCTCGTTCGATCAGCCCCTCGCGGTCGCCGTCCGTCACCCAGGACAGGCATTGGCCAGGCTCGCCGCCGCCCAGCGCGGTGCCGGCCATCCCGACCGGAACGGCGGGCTCGTCGGACCGGGTTTCGGGTGCCGCGGTGGTCTCGGTGGTGGGCGCGGCTGTGGTCTCGGTGGGGATAATTCCGGCGCCGTCGCCGTGGATGCAGATCGTCTCTTCGTCCTCGGTGGTGAGGAAACAGCGCGACGCGCCATCCTCGAGCCGGGTCGCGGTGTGGCCGTTGACGACAAACCGGAGCGCCCCGCCCGCGTCTTCCTCGACAATGGTGATCGTCGAGCCGTTGGCGACAGCGGCCGAGGTGGTCGTCCGGCCGCCGGTCTTGACCGATGTTACCGTGCAGGCGCGCTGGTAATTCCAATCCGGAAAATCGGGATTTCGGTATTCGCACTCCGCGCGCGTCTGGGCGAAGGTGGCTGCGGGCAGGACTGCGCCAAGCAACAGGAGCGGGGCGAAAGCGATAAGGGACGGGCGCACGTGGGAACCTCCGGTTTTGCGGGATATTTGCGCGGGTTCCACCCCGCTTGTCAAATGTCCGCAGACCCGGCAATGGCGGCAACCCGGCCCCGGGCGGGACCCGCATCGGGCCAATCACGGCGAAGTGAATCTGCCAAGGGTTGATCGCGGCACGGAACGCGTACCCGGGTGACACCGGAACGGGGTGTCGCATCGCGCGCCCGGCGTCGGTTTCACGCAACGCAATCAAGGTCGTTGTGCCCGCGTCAAACCCGCGGTGGGGTGTCCTTCAGGCGCACCTCCCCGCAAGATTCCATGAAAACCACGTACGATGCAGGCCAAGGCGGCATCGACGACCATTCGGTCGAGAAAATGGGGCTCTCGGTCGAACCGCCCGACCGCGGGCGTCTGTTTGTGATCTGTGCAGGACGGGGCGCGCGCCTCCCGTTTTTTCTTTGACCCGCCGCAAGACACCGCATAGCAAGGATGGGCCGTCGATCCTGGCGGCACATTCTCGGGGCGGGGTGCAATTCCCCACCGGCGGTGACAGCCCGCGAGCGCCTCGCGTTTCATCCGAAACGCTTGGGTCTGCAGATCCGGTGTAATTCCGGGGCCGACGGTAACAGTCCGGATGAAAGAGAATGGCGAGGCACGCGCGGGCTTTCGGGCACGTGTGGTCTTTCCTGTCTGCCTTCGAGTGCCATTGGAACGCGAAAGGACAGACGCCTTGGCTCTCACGATTTCCCAACCCGCCCGCGCCGCGGGACTGATGGTGGCGGCGGGGGTGATGTTCGCGCTCGTCAACACCGCGCTCCAGGGCGCGACAATGAAGGCGGGCGCCGGCTCGACCACGGTCGCCTTCTGGCAATACCTGATCGCTCTGGTCTTCTTCGCGCCGTGGATCTGGCAGAACCGACGGGCGGTGCTGGCGACGAACCAGCTCGGTCTGCATGTATTCCGAGTGGCTCTCGGCGCCATCGGGGTGCAGCTCTGGGTGATGGGCCTGGCCCAGGTGCCGATCTGGCAGGCCATCGCTCTGATCCTGCTGTCGCCCTTCTTCGTCACGCTAGGCGCGGGGCTCGTGCTCGGGGAAACGGTCACGCCTGCGCGCTGGGGCGCGGTGATCATCGGCATGGTGGGCGGCGCGATCATCCTCGATCCCTGGTCGGACCGGTTCCAGCTTGCGGCCTTGCTGCCGATCGGCGCCGCCGCCTTCTGGGCCGCCTCCTCTGTCGCCACCAAGCACCTCACCCGTGCAGACGGCGCGGCGACGATCACCATCTACCTGCTATTGCTGCTGACCCCGATCAACTTCGCGCTGGCCGTGGGCCCCGGGTTCACGCTGCCCACGGCCGCCATCTGGATGGTGGTCGCGGCCGGAGTGCTGAGCGCGGGGGCGCAATTCGCGCTTGCGCGGGCCTATACCCTGGCGGATGCCGCCTTCCTGCAACCGTTCGACCACCTGAAGCTGCCGTTCAACGTCGCGCTCGGCCTCGTTGTTTTCGGCTTCGCGCCGGCGGGATCTATGTGGATCGGGGCGGCGATCATCATCGCCGCCAGCGTCTGGCTTCTGCAAAAGGAAAGCGCGGGGACACAGCCGGGTTGACCAGCGCCGGGCGCGCCACTCGCAGAGCGCGCCCGGCGATCCGGTTTCAGCCAAGGCCCGGGGTGCGGCCATGTGCAACAGGCCGTGCATCCTGCCCGAGAAATGCCTGCCAGTTCGTTTCCCGGGCGCGGGCGTTGGGGCCGGTTGCCCGCTGGGTGGCATGCGCGGGCGCGCAGCACGGTCCATTCAGGACGCCATCCCGATGTCGATCACGTTGGGGCCGGAGAAGTCGGGGCCGGAAAAAAGGCGCCGGGCCGCGGCCTTGTCGGCGGCGTCGGCGCGCATGCCTTGCACGATCGTCTCGTAGATTTCGGTGTAGACCCCCCACCACGCCGTCGCGAGGCCGGGATGGTCGTCTTCTGGCAGGAATTCGATCAGCATTTCGAGAAATACCGCGCCGAAGACCGGGAACATCTCTTCACGAACCCCGACACGCCGGTGAATCCGGCCGAACTCGAACATCTCCGCACGCAGATCACGCCCGGTCTCGAGGCCTTTCAACATCATCGACATCGCGGCAAAGAGCATCATCTCCTGGCGTTTCGGATCATGGATGAACATTGCCTCGGTCTCGGGAAGCTCCTCGAGCAGGCGCTGGTAAAATCGCTCGGTAAACAGGCACCGGACCGCGCATAAATGATCAATACAGATCGAAACTGTCTCCGCGTTATTCGCCTGCATGGTGTCGCTCCTCCGATTGAACCGCTCGGGGAAACAGTTGCCGATCAACACCTAACAAATAGTTTTCAAGTCGCCGCCGATTTACCTACGGCCCCCTGCCGCACCCCAGAAAAAAGAAGACAATTTTCCGAAGAGTCTTGTGTCGACCACAACGTACACGGGGCGCAGCTTGCCTTGCGGGGACAGTCTTTGCCGACCCGGGAGGCGGTTTGTTGGGCCGCGACAAGACCGGCAGGCCGCCGGTCCATCCTTTTTTGCGCACCCCCGTTTCGTGACTGCTGTTTGGCTCTCCGGTCCCTGTTTTCAGCACGCGACAGATGCCCGAAAGACGTGCCGAACAGAACCGTCAGTCTATGAGCGTTCGTTTTTGGAACTGGCTTCGGACAAGGCCACAGGCAGTACGGATTTTTCGTTTCGGATCGACACTGGGCGCGGTCCATTGCGCGCCAAGGGGAGGTTGGGGCCGCACCCACCGCGACCAGCGGAACTGCCATGAAGACGATCAAATCCACAACCCGGCCCGGGATCCGGTTTCCGACGCGCTCTACGGCAGCCCGAGAAAATACTGACGATTATTCGGTTGCGGGCGGTGACAAGGCGACCGAAATGGACGACCTTTGAGGCCGAGTCTGATTGGACTTCCAACCCAAGGAGGATCTGAGAAATGGGTGTTCTGACCAAGATCGCGGGCGCAACTCTCGCGCTCGGTATCGCGGCGCAAACCGCGGGTGCTGCCGAGCTTAAACTGGCCGACTTCCAGCCGCCGACCCATTTCGTGGTCGATAAGGTCTACGCCCCGTTCACGCAGGCGATCTCGGAAGCGACCGGCGGCAATATGACGGTCGAAATCTTCATGGGTGGAGAGCTTGGGCCGGGCCCGGCGGAGCAATACAACCGCGTCGTCGACGGGGTGGCGGACCTCGCCTTCAGCCTGCCCGGCTACACCGCGTCGAACTTCCCCTTAACGCTGCTCACCGAGCTACCGGGCTCGATCGACGCCGAGACCGGCACCGACCGGATTCTCGCCAACATCGACATGTTGTCCGACGAATACCGCCGCGTGGTGCTGGTGGCGCTGTGGAACAACGCGCCGAACCTTTTGTTCATGGCAGAAAAGCCGGTCAACACACTCGAAGACCTCGCCGGGCTCAACATCCGCGTGCCCTCGCGCAACGCCGGTATCGTGGTGCAGGCCTGGGGCGCCAACCCGGTGTCGATGCCCGCGCCCGGGATCTACAACGCGATGCAGACCGGCGTGCTCGACGGCGCGATGATCGACGCCACCACGCTCGGCGCGTTCAAGCTGGCCGAGGTGACCAACTACATCACCACCGGCATGGACAGCACGATCTCGGATTTCTTCATCGTCATGAACCGTGACGTATTCGACGGCCTCGACGACACTGCTCAGGCGGCGATCCTCGAGGCGGGCAAGGCCGCCTCGGTCAACGGCCATGACGCCTGGAACGGCGTGGCCGTCGGGGCGCTCGAGGCGTTTGCGGCCACCGAGGGCAAGCAAGTGATCACCCTGTCCGACGATGAAGCCGCGAAGTTCAACGCCGCGTCGGCCGCGGCCGTGGAGCAGATCCTGACCGACGCCGAAGCCGGGGGGATGCCCGCGCGCGCCTTCGTGGAGGCCCTGCTGGCCGAATGAACGGCACCCGCGCCTTGTCGATTGGGGCCTGGTCGACCTTGTTCGGCCAGGCGACGCGCGTCCTCGCGGCGCTCGCGGGGGTGATCCTGGTCTTCATGGTCGGGCTGATCGCCTTCGGCGTAATCATGCGCTACGTCGTCGGCCAGCCGATCCTCGGGATCAACGAGATCGTGCAGCTCGCCGCCGTCGCCCTGGCGATGCTGGCGCTGCCCTACACCACTCATGTCCGCGGTCATGTGCGCGCCGACATCTTCGACCGGCCGCTTGGCCCCAAGGGCCGTTTCGCGGGCGATCTCCTGACCCGGGCGCTCTCGATCGTCACGCTCTGGGTGCTTGTCGGCCGGGCCTGGGACAAAGCCCTCGACGCGATCGAATTCGGCGACGAGACCAACATGCTCGGCCTGCCGATCTGGCCGGTCTATGGCTTCGTCGCCGTCGCCGTCGCCCTCACGCTCGTGGTTCTGGCCTTGCAGTTGCTTGGCATTCTTTTCAGCGGGAAAGCCGTGGATGACTGACCTCGCTTTCGGCTTGCTCGGCTTCGTCGGATTGTTCTCGCTGATGATCCTGCGCACGCCGGTGGCCTTCGCGATGCTGATGACCGGCTTCTTCGGCATCTGGATGCTCGACGGGCTGCGGCGCGCGGGGGCGGTGCTGTTGACCGAGACCTATTCGTCGGTGGCGAACTATTCGCTGGTGGTGGTGCCGATGTTCGTCCTGCTCGGCAATATCGCCTCGGAAGCCGGCTTCTCGCGCGGGCTCTACGACGCCGCGCACGCCTGGGTCGGGCGGATGCGCGGCGGCCTCGCCACCGCCTCGGTGATCGGCTGCGCCGCCTTCTCGGCGGTCTCCGGCTCCTCCGTCGCCACCGCCGTGACCATCGGCCGGGTGGCGCTGCCGGAGATGAAACGTCTCGGCTACGGTCCCGCGCTTTCGACCGGCGCGATCGCGGCGGGCGGCACGCTGGGTTTCCTGATCCCGCCCTCCACCGGCTTCGTGATCTACGCGATCCTGACCGAGGAATCGATCGGCCGGCTGTTCATGGCCGGGATCCTGCCGGGCATTCTGATGCTGTCGCTGTTCGCCGCGGCGATCTGGCTGGTGACCCTGCGCTATCCGGACGCGGGGCCGCGCGGCGAGTACGTGCCCGTTGCCGAGCGCTTCCGCTTGCTCGCGCGCGCCCTGCCGCTGCTCGCGGTCATCGTGCTGTCGATCGGCGGCATCTATCTCGGTGTCTTCACGCCGGTGGAAGCCTCCGGCATCGGCGCCGGGCTGATCCTCGTCTTCGCGCTGGCCGGCCGCGTGCTGGATCTTGCCGGGCTGCGCCGGGCGGTGATGGAAACGGTGCGCACCTCGGCGATGCTCTACATGATCGTGATCGGCGCCAACGTGCTGAACCCCTTCCTCGCGCTCACCGGCGTGCCCGACGGCCTGGGCGCAGGCCTCGCGGCCCTGGGTCTTGGCCCCTACGGCACCTTGCTGGTGATCCTGCTCAGCTACGTCGTGCTCGGCATGTTCCTCGACGGGCTGGCGATGCTGGTCATTACCGTGCCGATCTACTTCCCGGTCGTCACCGCGCTCGGGTTCGACCCGATCTGGTTCGGCGTGGTCGCGGTGATCGTGATCGAGATGGGCATGATCACCCCGCCGGTGGGCTTGAACGTCTTCGTCGTGCGCAACGTGGCCGAGGGCGTGGCGCTCAGCACCGTGTTCCGGGGCATGTTGCCGTTTCTCGTCGCGATGGTCGTGTGCCTCGCCCTGATCGTCGCCTTCCCGCAGATTGCACTGATAATTCCAAACTCGATGTACAATTAGCGAATTGCCGGCGTGACCCCGAGCCGTCATGGCGCGGGACGCGACGACCGGCCGACGACAGAAAGGACACAACGAAACGCATGGAACCGGACCCGCAGGCAGACCGCACCACGCCCCGGCGCGACGCGCTCGTGGCGATGCTCGCCACGACGATGGTGGTTGCCTGCATCCTGTGGAATCTCGACGCACCGATCCGGCTGGGCTTCGCTGTCATGACGCAGCAATACATGGCCTTCCAGCTCGGCCTGGCGCTCACGCTCACCTTCGTCCGCTTCGGGTGGCGGGGTGGCGACAAGCCCGGGATCGGCTTTCTCGACGGGCTTATCGCCCTCGTCGCCTTCGCCACGCTGATGTATGCGGCCTGGGATTTCGCCTGGCTGCTCAAGGAACAATCCTACCGCCCCTGGCAGATCACGGTGATCGGCACGGTGGTGGTGCTGGCGGTAATGGAAGGCATCCGGCGGCGCGCGGGCTGGATGCTGTTCATCATCGTCTCGCTTTTCCTTGTCTACGCGCTGTTCGCCGACAAGGTGCCGGGCCGTCTGATCGGCAAGGCGCTCACCCCGGAACGGCTGGTGCAATACGTGGGCTTCGACCCGAACGCGGTTTTCTCGACGCCGCTTGCCGTGGGCACGATCATCGTTTTGCTCTTCGTCTTCTTCGGCCAGCTCCTGTTCGCCGCCGGCGGTGGCAATTTCTTCACCGATCTCGCGATGGCGCTCACCGGCCGGTCGCGCGGGGGGGCCGCCAAGATCTCGGTGGTCGGCTCGGCGCTGTTCGGCTCGATCTCGGGCAGCGCGGT
>JGI24025J20009_10001192_pt1 | contig 19866 bp, 13 predicted proteins | sample Cruoilmetagenom3_FD_20009 | JGI IMG/M metagenome (IMG submission 20009) | reverse complement strand
AGAGCAAGGTATAACTCATCATATTGTCCCACCCCAAGGAATAAATATGCGTTTAGTGCTATAAAAGGTTAATTATGCAAAAGGTTTATTATATATAACCTTCGTGTATTAATAAATTTGTTATCATTTAGGCGAGCAATTTTGCATGAATCTTAAATATCCTCCTTATCTTAAAATTATCTTCCTTACCTTAAAATAAATCATTTTTTCGCCTTTATACCAGTTACCCCCCTTTTCTCAAAGTCAAATAGAACCTCTTTCTCCTCACCATCTTGCACGATAAGTTTCCTCTCTTCGATTATCTTACCAATTCTTTTTGCATCGAGTAGATGGTCCTTAAAAACAGCTATCACTTCCTCTGTATCCTTCTTTTTACAGGTCACCACAAACCCCATTCCAGGATACATCTTGAGCCATTTTTCCATCTGCATCATTGGCGGTATAGGTATATCGCCCAGATCTACGATCGCCCCGACCCCACTAACCTCAAGGAGCATACCGAGTGTTCCAAGCATTCCCGGATTACTCAAATCTTTCCCCGCCGTCAGTAGTTTTCTTTTCCCCAATATCTTCATAGAGTCCATCTGTCTCTTCAACGTCTCACTATCTCTCGGTGTGACACTATCCCAGCACAGGTTACATGTGGGGTAAATTCTGCCATTCAAATCCACGCCCACAACAACATCTTCGCCGACGTTTGCTGTGTGGCTATAGATCACAGAATCTTTCTCTGCTTTTCCTACGATGGTGACACCCAACGAATTGTATGAAGTAGCTGGATGCAGGTGCCCTCCGACGATGGGTACGTTGAACTTCTTTATCGCGTCCCGCATGCCTTTTAAGGCTTCCATACAAAATTCTTTGGACTTCATTGAGAGAATGTTCACCATTGCAAGGGGAGTTCCTCCCATCGCACAGATGTCGTGAATGTTTACGAGTATGGAACAATAGCCCGCCCAATATGGGTCGGCGTCTATCATCTTTTCCCATATACCATCCGCCGACATGAGAAGGACGTCATCCCCGAAATCGAGGACTGCGGCGTCTTCCCCGAAAGAAGCTATCACAAAATCCTCTTTCTCTTCGAATCCTTCTACGATGGGACCTATATCACTCTTCCTCTTGACGCCGTCAAATTCTCTTATCTCATATAGCAGATCTTTTAGATTCATTTGAAAATCTCCGATTTTCAATTGTGCAAATCTTCGATTTGCACTCATCGTCGATCTCTCTTTTTAAAAACCGTTAAATATAAATTTTGTTCATCCTCATCTCATATTGGATGATTATGGACTGGACAGAAAAATATAGGCCAAAAACTGCAAAAGAGATCGTCGGAAACACGAAAGCAGCAGAGGGTTTTAAGAGATGGATAAAAGATTTTGAAGGCGGGAGAGTCAAAAAAGCATCAATTCTATATGGTCCTCCAGGAGTCGGAAAAACATCTTGTGTCTATGCGATTGCAGGAGAAGAAGAGCATAAATACGATGTAATCGAGCTAAACGCAAGCGATCAAAGAACATACAAAGTTATCAAGAGGATGGCGGGTTCTACCTCAAAAACTTCTTCTTTGGAGGGTAAAAAAAAGATAATACTCTTGGATGAGGCAGATAATTTGCATGGAAACGCTGATAGAGGTGGAGCCAAGGCAATAGGGGAGATAATAATGGGAACAAGGCACCCCGTCGTATTGGTGGCTAATGACCTCTCTAAAATTCCTACAGGTGTTAAGAATCGGTGCAAGAAGATAAAATTTGAACAGATAAAAAAATCTTCCATCTCAAAAGTTCTAATAGATATATGTGAAAGAGAGAATATCACGTTTGATGAGGACGCAATAGAGGGAATTTCGGAGAAAAATAGGGATTTAAGAGCCGCTATAAATGATTTACAGGCTATATCTTTTGGAAAGACTCATATAGGCGTTGATGACATCTCCGTTTATGAAAGAGACGTTTTTTTGGGGATGAATAACGGGGAGGATAGATCTCACTTCTTGGACGCCATCTTTAGGAATGATGATCCGAAACCTCTCTTAAAGATGGTGATCAATCTGGATGAAACGCCAGAAGATTTGATCCAGTGGATAAATGAGAACCTATTCAAAGTTTATTGGGGAAACGACCTTATTTTAGCTTTGGATTGCTTATCAAGAGCAGATTTGTACCTGGGAAGGGTATATTTAAATCAAAATTATGGGTTATGGCGTTATGCGGTGGATCTGATGACTGCAGGTATCCAACTTCCAAAAAACAAAAGGCATGGAGATATAGACTACTCCCGTCCGTCCAGGTGGAATACGCTTGGTAGAGCAAAGCGATCGAAGAAGATTGGAAAAGAGGTCTGTTACAAAATATCAAAAAGGTATAATATCTCAATGAAAAAGGCTAAGATGAATGCTCTGCCATATATAAAAAAGCTGTGCACGGACAAACATACGTTAATAGGTATTAAAAAGGAATTAAACCTGAAAGAAGAAGAATTAGCGCTTATTTCTGGTATCAAAAAAGAGTATATTGATAACATATTCAAAGAAAAGACAAAATTTGATGAAAATACAAAAGAGAAAGCGATAAAAGAGAAGAGCGGCAAAGCAGAGCAAAGATCCATCTCCGATTTCCCTCCATATATTCGATGAGCATCAAAATTCTGAAAAAGATCCAAAAGAAAGTTTTAAATATAAAAATACTAAATGGAGATCTAACCACTATACAAGCTTGTTAGACGAAAATGATGGCCGAGGTAGGGTAGTGGTTATCCTGAGGGACTGTGGATCCCTCGACCCGAGTTCAAGTCTCGGCCCCGGCCCATTACTTTATATCACAAAGAGCAAAATGTTTATATAGCGGTGCGTGAATAGGATGACTTTGGCAGTAAAGTTTTGATATCTTACTGCTAAAATGGAGATGTGAATTCTTTTTACATCTGACATAAGCCCTTTATAGACCAACCAATTCTGGTCGGTGACGTACTTTCCATATTAATTCCGGTTGATCCTGCCGGAGGTCACTGCTATGGGAGTTCGACTAAGCCATGCGAGTCGCGGGCACCCCTTCGGGGGGGACCCGGCGAACGGCTCAGTAGCACGTGGATAATCTGCCCACGGGTCGGGGATAACCCCGGGAAACTGGGACTAATACCCGATAGGTCATAGTTGTTGGAATGCTCTTTGATTTAAAACCTTGTGCCCGTGGATGAGTCTGCGGCCGATTAGGCTGTTGTTGGGGTAACGGCCCAACAAACCTATGATCGGTACGGGTCGTGAGAGCGATAGCCCGGAGATGGGATCTGAGATACGATCCCAGGCCCTACGGGGCGCAGCAGGCGCGAAACCTTTACAATGTGGGAAACCATGATAAGGGAACTCCCAGTGCTCCTACATAGTAGGAGCTGTTCAGATGTGTAAAAAGCATCTGATAGGAAGGGCCGGGTAAGACCGGTGCCAGCCGCCGCGGTAACACCGGTGGCCCGAGTGGTGGCCGCTTTTATTGGGTCTAAAGCGTTCGTAGCCGGTTTGACAAGTCATCTGGGAAATTCGGCGGCTTAACCGTCGGGCGTCCAAATGATACTGTCAGACTTGGAACTGGGAGAGACTAGAGGTATTCTTGGGGTAGGGGTGAAATCCTGTGATCCTAGGGAGACCGCCGGTGGCGAAGGCGTCTAGTTAGAACAGGTTCGACGGTGAGGAACGAAAGCTGGGGGCACAAACCGGATTAGATACCCGGGTAGTCCCAGCCGTAAACGATGCCAGCTATGTGTCGGGAGATCCACGTGTTCTTCCGGTGCCGTAGGGAAGCCGTGAAGCTGGCCACCTGGGAAGTACGGCCGCAAGGCTGAAACTTAAAGGAATTGGCGGGGGAGTACTACAACCGGTGGAGCTTGCGGTTTAATTGGATACAACGCCGGAAATCTCACCGGGGGCGACAGCAGTATGAAGGCCAGGCTGAGGACCTTGCTAGATTAGCTGAGAGGAGGTGCATGGCCGTCGTCAGTTCGTACCGTGAGGCATCCTGTTAAGTCAGGCAACGGGCGAGACCCGCGGTCTTAATTGCCAGCATACCCTTCGGGGTGATTGGGTACAATAAGACGACTGCCAGCGCTAAGCTGGAGGAAGAAGCGGGCTACGGTAGGTCAGCATGCCCCGAATCCCCCGGGCTACACGCGTGCTACAATGGTCGGAACAAAGAGTACCGATCCCGAAAGGGAAAGGTGATCTCCTAAAGCCGATCGAAGTTCGGATCGAAGGTTGCAATTCGCCTTCGTGAAGTTGGAATCGGTAGTAATCGTGTCTCAAAATGACACGGTGAATATGTCCCTGCTCCTTGCACACACCGCCCGTCAAACCACCCGAGTGGAGTCTGGAGAAGATTTTCTTCATTGGGGAAGATCAAACCCAGATCCCGTAAGGGGGGTTAAGTCGTAACAAGGTAGCCGTAGGGGAACCTGCGGCTGGATCACCTCCTACGCAAAAAAAGTTGCCGGCCAGAGGTTTAAGGTCTATAGGGGCTCGTAGCTCAGCTGGAAGAGTGCTGCCTTTGCGAGGCAGATGCCACGGGTTCAAATCCCGTCGGGTCCACTTGGGCAAGTGCACCTGTGGAAGTAATTCCACGGGGAAGGATTGATGCATTTATTTGCATATGAGGTCATGTATATGAGTTTATAGGGCGTCTACTGAAGAATGGCAAATTATATGATCTAGCATTTCGCCGTCTGGTGGATGGCTTGGTTTGGGCGCCGAAGAAGAGCGTGGCAAGCTGCGATAAGCCTCAGCGAGGCGCAAGCAACCGTAGAACTGAGGATTCTCGAATGGGCAGTCCTGTTTTTAAAACACTCCGTAATGGAGAGGGAACGTGGGAAATTGAAGCATCTTAGTACCCACAGGAAAAGAAATCAAAAGAGATGCCGTGAGTAAAGGCGATCGAAAACGGCAGAGTCTAAACCGAATTCTTCACTAAAATGAAGAAGATGTGGTGTTGTAGGACCCCGTCTAATCTTGTGTGGGGGAAACCGAAGATCTCTGGAAAGGGATATGCCAGAGCGGGTGATAGCCCCGTAGGTGTAACCCCACCTGAGTACAAGACGAGGTATCCTGAGTAGCGTGAGTTGGAAATCTCGCGTGAATTTGGGGGTCATCAACCTCCAAGACTAAATACGTCCCAAAACCGATAGTGTAATAGTACCGTGAGGGAAAACTGAAAAGCACCCTTAAAAAGGAGGTGAAAAGTGCCTAAAACCAGGCGGTTATAGTGTGGCATGGCCCAAAAGGATAGATTCTTCTCGAAGGAGTTTCTCGTGAGGGAAAGGTACGAGGGAAGATGACCAGGGTTGTGTCGTACGTTCTGAAGAACGGGCCAGGGAGTGTATTCAAGTGGTAAGGCTAAGTCGTTGAGACGTGGCCGAAGGGAAACCAATAGGTGTGCAGCCTTTTTAGGTAAGACACGGCGTTTTTTGGCGTGTAATCACTTGAATACGACCCGAAACCGGGTGATCTAGGCGTGGGCAGGATGAAGCGTGGCGAAAGCTGCGTGGAGGTCCGTAGGGATGTTGATATGCAAATCGCTCCTTTGACCTGCGTCTAGGGGTGAAAGTCCAATCAAACCCGGAATTAGCTGGTTCCCTCCGAAACATACCGTAGTATGACCTCGCTGGAGATGGATGATGGGGTAGAGCACCGATTGAGGATTTAGGGAGGAAACTCCTCGGTTCCCTGTCAGACTCCGAACTCATCATCGTTGTAGAAGGCGGGAGTCCGGGTTGGGGGATAAGCTTCTAATCCGAAAGGGGGACAACCCAGACCGGAGTTAAGGTCCCAAAATGTCGGTTAAGTGTTAATTCAAAAGGCTTATGTGCCTAAGACAGCTGGAAGGTTAGCTTAGAAGCAGCTATCCTTTAAAGAGTGCGTAAAAGCTCACCAGTTGAGGTGTGTGAACCTGAAAATGGACGGGGCTCAAACCGACTACCGAGACTCCGGGGCACCGAAAGGTGATCCTGTAGGAGGGCGCTCAGGGGGGGTAGAAGCAAGGCTGTGAAGTCTTGTGGACCGCTCTGAGATGAAAATCCTGGTAATAGTAGCAGCATAGTTCCGTGAGAGTCGGAACCGCCGGAGGGGCTAGGTTTCCTCGGCAATGTTGATCAGCCGAGGGTTAGCCGGTCCTAAGATAAGTCGTAATTCGAGCTTGTCAAAAGGGAAGTGGGTTAATATTCCCACGCCACCGTAATTACGTCGTCAAGAAGGGGACGCTTTGGGATAGGCTGAGCTGTCTTGTCTAACAGTCCAAACATTCGAACCCCGGGGAGAACCGTAATGGTGAGAACCGGGTGAAGGTGCGATAGCGAAAGTCAGCTGATTTCTAGAGCCCGTGAAAAGCTTTCTTGAAAGGAAATACGGTGTCCGTACCGAGAACCGACACAGGTGCCCCTAGGTGAGTAGCCTAAGGCGTGTCAGATTAATCTAGCCAAGGGAATTCGGCAAATTGGCCCCGTATCTTTGGTATAAGGGGTATCTGCTATGAAGATGGCAGATCGCAGTGACAAAGAGGCTTCGACTGTTTAATAAAAACATAGGTGGTCGCAAACCCGTAAGGGCTGGTATGACCATTGAGTCCTGCCCAGTGCCGGTATCTGAAAGCCCTTTACAAGGGGACGAAGGACCGGTAAACGGCGGGGGTAACTATGACCCTCTTAAGGTAGCGTAATACCTTGCCGCTTAATTGGCGGCTTGCATGAAAGGATTAACGAGAGCCTCACTGTCCCTGGCTGGAATCTGGTGAAGTTGACGTCCCAGTGTATAGTCTGGGGATCCCTGACGGGAAGTGAAGACCCCGTGGAGCTTTACTGCAGCCTGTTGTTGGGATGTGGTCTTGGATGTGCAGAGTAGGTAGGAGGCGTCGAAGTCTCCGCGCCAGCGGAGATGGAGCCGACAATGAGACACTACCCTTCTGAGAACATATCTCTAACTCCACAAGGAGAACAGCGATAGGTGGGCAGTTTGGGTGGGGCGCCACCCCGCTGAAAAAATATCGGCGGGGCCCAAAGGTCGGCTCAGGTGGATCGGAAATTCACCGTAGAGTGCAAGGGCAAAAGCCGGCTTGATGTGATTCTGGACAACAAGGAATCACGAACCGAAAGGTGGGCCTAGCGAACCTTTAAATCCCTCTTGATGAGGGTTAAAGATGACAGAAAAGCTACCCCGGGGATAACAGAGTTGTCACCAGTAAGAGTACATATCGACCTGGTGGTTTGCTACTTCGATGTCGGCTCTTTCCATCCTGGCCGTGCAGCAGCGGCCAAGGGCGGGGGAGTTCACCCATTAAAGGAGATCGTGAGCTGGGTTTAGACCGTCGTGAGACAGGTTGGTTACTATCTGTCGGGGATGTTTGAACATTTGAGGGGAAGTTGGAAATAGTACGAGAGGAACTTTCTAACGGCGCCTCTGGTCTACCGGTTGTCCGACAGGGCATTGCCGGGCAGCTACGCGCTGGCGGATAAGAGCTGAAAGCATCTAAGCTCGAAGCCGTCCCCAAAAATAAATGTTCTTTAAGGATGCCTCTAAAAGAGAGGCTTGATAGAGTTGGGGTGTAAGCACCGAGGCAACGAGGTGTTCAGCCCGCAACAACTAATTTTCCGAGCTTGGATCTTTTATTTGTCATCTTCTGGCGCATACCTATAAACTCATATCAGGTATTGTCTGCCTTGGCGGTCATAGCGATGGGGAAACACCCGGTAACATTCTGAACCCGGAAGTTAAGCCCATCCACGTACTTCACTGTACTGAGGTGCGAGAGCCTTCGGGAACTGGAGATCGCTGCCAAGGCAATCAATTCCAATCTCTTCTTCTTCAGTTCATCGTTATCCATTACAAATATGTTTGAAACTGTTTATGTATGCCCGATGGTTATTTGTATATACTCGATACCAGATACATATTATTTGGCTAATCTTTATATAGGTAATCTTTATATAGGTAATCTTTATATAGGAAATAATATTAGATAGAAAAGAGAGCCATGAAGAAAATTATGGTTGATAAAGTTTTTCTATTTAGAGGTCGAGCAGATACACATACCCACACCTACTACTCTGGCTTCAGCAAGCTATTCTTCGTACCCTATCCAGAGTCGGTTACACCGCCAGAAACGATGGTTGATACCGCGGTGAAGAGAGGTTTGGATNTCATCTGTATCACCGACCACGATGAGATTAAGGGCGCTTGGAAGGCAGAACGATACGTCCGAGAGGGCGGATTAGAGATCGAGGTCGTNNTCGGAGAAGAGATANCCACNGCTGATGGTGAGGTTTTAGGGCTTTTTTTACAAGAATTAGTACCCCGAGGACTTTCAGCGGAAGAAACAATAGATATCATCCATGAGCAGGGTGGTTTGGCTGTGGCGCCTCATCCATTTAGCTACTTCTGCCCAGCTCTTGGAAACAAGGTTAAAGAGCTTTCTCTGGACGGCGTGGAGGTGTTGAATGGCGCCCACCGGGACCCTTATGTGAACAGGTTGGCTCAAAAAGTGGTAAAACCATCTTTCGCCTGTGTGGGAGGAAGCGATGCGCACTCGCCATGGATGCTTGGAGACGCGTTCACAGAATTTAAAGGAAAATCGGCTGAGGAGTTATACCGGGCGATCATACGGAGGAAGACGAGACCTGGCGGAAGATCCGTTCCCCTGATACACTGGATTTTTTGGAATATGGGGATTGCCAACGGGATCTTCAAGAAGCTGATCGCCATAAAAGAGGATGATCCCAGCAATCCCTTAGAAAGGGTGAACCAGATGCGCCGCCGCAACAAGGTCATCACAATTGGAGCATGCCTGGCATTCATGGCGACTCCTCTGCCTTTGGTGTGTGGTATGATTGGAGAAGGGTGGATCCGCCGGAAAGGCCGAAAGAAGTGGAGAGAAGTCAACTCCGAATCGATGCTCGTGGATGGAATGGTTGACTGTGGATTAGTGAAGTGAAGATGAAGAAGAATGCCTACGATATAAATGTCATCGTACCCGTTTCTATATTCGAGCCCGCGGGGGTAATAAAGAGATCAATGGAATCTTTGGAAAATTTGAAAGAATATGAGAGGAAGAGAGACAAATTAAATCTCAAGATAAGGTATATTCTGGATGCGGATGCAAAGAACGCAAAATTTTCATCCTTAAAAGAGTTTGCAGAAGAAAAAGGGGTAATACTCATATTCAGAGGAGATACCAGGGGAAGGAAAGCAGGAGCGATGAATGACGCATTGAGAAAAATTTTTCGAGAAGAAGAAATTCCAGATTTTTTTGCCTTCTTCGACGTCGATAGCAGGCCCGGAGAAAATTTTATCCACGAATGTGTGAATGTATTTGAAAGAGATATAAAGGGAGATATAACGTTTGTGAGTGCGCCGAGATATGTCACGAACGAGGGGAATTTCATACCAAGACTCGTATCCGTGGAATATCTTTTATTAAATGATATTTATAAAGTTTTCAGTGAAAGGACATCGTTTAAACATTTTAATGGTTTGATAGGGCTTGTAAAGAAGGATCTCTTCCTCGAAGAAGGTCTCTTCGACGAGGGCAAGATCTGCGAGGACACGGACATGTCCGAGAGGATCTATCTCAGCGGGAAGAGAGAGGCGTTTACAGATAAGACCGAGGTTGGAGAACAGGCACCTATCACGATGAGAGATCTTTATGGGCAACGCGTCAGNTGGATGATTGCTCCCCTAGAGGGAATGAGTTCTTACCTATATGATTTTTTCCACATGAAGGATAGAAAGGTAAAGATGACGTGGTTTTTTGCCATGATTATCCCCTTCTTTATAATTCTATTTTTGCCCCTCTTTCTACTTTACTCTATCAGGATCATCTCCTCATATAGAGGTGATAAGGAAAAGATAAACTGGAGAGATCTCTTCATAAAACTCGTCGCCCTTCTCTTTTACCCCATCTTTATTGAAATCTGTAGCATCGTCTCCATATTTAAATTTGTGATGGGAAAGAAGGAGTGGAATCATATCGAGAGGGAAGAGATATAGGGGGAATTACCAACGTCGAAGGAGAAATCTTATGATAAGATAAGGGTCGTACAGGCAACTCCATATTATCCTCCTCATGTTGGTGGTATTGAAAATCTTGTGAGGGATTTATCCCATTATTTAAGAGAGATGGGTCATGATGTCGTAGTGGTCACATCCGATATCCCCAAAGGAGCATCGAAATCAGACGGCATAAGAACATATCGATTTAAGGCGATCGATATACCATACGTGCCATACGTCTTTAACCTTAAGAAGAAGATTAATCTAATAGACGGCGATATCTTTCATTCGCACTCTCCATCGCCCTTCTTCTCCAAGGCTATCGATAAGAGACCACATGTCATTACCTACCACAGCGATTTAGAAGTTCCTCCAAGCGTAGGGAGGTTAAAAATCCCAAGACCTCTTCGTGGTATGATAGATCATCTTTACGAGAAGATGTACGCACGTCCAATATTGGATTCTTGTGATGCAATCATCGCGACGAGCAAGAGTTATGCCGATAGTTCACCCATCCTATGTGATTATCGATATGAGGTGATACCAAATGCGATTAACATTAAAAAGTTTGATGCGGTTTTATTTGAAAATCTCCGATTTTCAAGTTTGCGAACTAAAGTAGTCGCAAATCGAAGATTTGCGTATCCCAAAAATCGAAGATTTTTGAGGAATTCACAATCACCTCACCCGGAGAGAAAGCCAAAGGTCTTATTCGTTGGCAGACTATTTCAGGGTAAAGGGATAGAATATTTGATCCGAACAGCCCCAAGAGTGATTAAAGAGGTTCCTCAGGCCCGTTATACAATTGTGGGAGATGGCGAAGAGAGAGATAGGCTTGAGAGACTGACGAAAAAATTGAACGTTCATGAATATGTGAAGTTCACAGGTTTCATAAGATTTGAGGAGTTAGTAAAGATGTATGCGGAGTCATCCGTTCTCGTTCTACCATCCATAACCCGATTAGAAAATTTTGGTATCGTTCTCTTGGAAGCGATGGCATGTCGCACACCGGTTATCGCATCGAAGATCCCAGGCGTTATGGATCTGGTTACTACTGAAAATGGTCTGCTCGTGGAGCCAAAAAGTGTAGAAGGGCTTGCAGAAGCTATCATTAGTATAATTCATGATGAAAATAAAGTCATTAAAATGGGGGAGAAGGGCAGAAGATTGGTGGATGAGGAATATAATTGGGATGTCGTCGGCACTAAAATCATCGACTTGTATAGGAAGTTGATTTAGAGATCAACATTGCAGACATCTTTTTAAGTTATGATACTAATCTGATAAGTCTATAATGACTCTGGGGATTTCTTAAAGGTGATCTTCAAAGGTGCAGAGATCAAAGATGAGATAATCGCTGGTCTGACAACGTTTATAACTATGGTGTACATAGTCTTTGTGAATCCTCAGATCTTGAGTGCGGCAGGCATGGACTTCGATGCCGTCATGCTTGCAACGATTTTGAGCGCAAGCGTGATAACGATAATCGCCGGCATATATACAAACCTCCCTTTTGCTCTGGCGGCAGGAATGGGGCTGAATGCCTATTTTGCATATAGCGTCTGCGTCGGAATGAATATATCCTGGCAGGTTGCGCTTGCAGCCGTTTTTATCGATGGTATAATCTTTCTGATAATCTCCATACTGCCAATAAGGGAAGGCATGGTGAAAGCCATTCCAATGAGCTTGAAACTCGGAACGAGCGTTGGGATTGGGCTATTTATTACTCTCATAGGCATGGTCAATGCAGGGCTGGTTGTATCAGACCCTAAAACACTCATATCTCTTGGCGATCTTACAGCACCGGCAACACTTCTGGCAATATTTGGACTGATGTTCATGGCAACTCTTGGTGCTTTCAGGGTCAAAGGAGCCCTTTTATTTGGTATCATAGGCGCAACTCTGCTTGGATGGATCTTTGGCATTCCGGCAAGGCCAGAATCGATCTCGGATATATTTGCACTTCCAAACTTCTCTTCCCTCTCAAACACCTTTCTTCAGATGGACTTTGCTGGAGTCTTTAAGCTCGGTCTGGTGTGGGTCATAATAACCTTCACATTTGTTGATCTCTTTGATACACTTGGAACAGCAACAGGACTGGCGACAAAGCTCGATATGATAGATGAAGAGGGTAGCTTTAAAGGTGCCAGAAGGCTCTTTATAGTCGATTCCATAGGCACAATATTTGGATCTCTTCTTGGCACGTCAACCGTAACGACTTATGTTGAGTCTGCCTCCGGTGTTTCCGAAGGAGGAAGAACGGGATTAACCTCTGTTGTAACAGGTTTGGCTTTTCTCTCAACACTCTTTCTCGTTCCATTTGCAAGACTTATACCACCAGCAGCCACGGCTCCAGCTCTTATAATGGTTGGTCTATTTATGATGGAGCCTGTTTTGAAGATAGATTTGAAGGATATAACGAATGCTCTGCCTGCTTTTTTAACCATTGTAACAATACCATTCACGTACAGCATCTCAAATGGGCTAATACTTGGTATAATATCTTACACTATTATAAAGGTTCTAACGAAGAGGTGGAACGAGGTAAGTGTAGCTATGTATGTTCTAACGGCAATATTTATTATATATATCTCCTATCCAGCTCTTTTATGATTTTGCTATTAGATTTATAGTTTCCCAAACAAATTCATTGAATTCTATTCAATCGCTCATACATTGCCTTGTTATTCTTATAAATTCGTACAAATTCTTTGAATAATTCATCGTATATCTTTCTATTTTTTGGGTTTGGATGGAATACATTTGAGTATTGGATTAATTCTGAAACGTCATCAAAGGTAATATACCCCAAAGTCACGGATGCGATGAATGCAGCACCACGTGCGTTTGCCTGCATGGGGTCTTTCACCTGTCTGATTTTCCTGTTCGTCACATCTGCAAATATCTGGCACCAAACATCAGATTTGGCACCACCACCTATGATATTTATTGTATCCATCTTTCTCCCGACGAATTTCTCGACATACTTTAGAGCCCATCTGGTGTTGTATGCCACTCCTTCAAAGAAAGCCCGTACAATACGATCACTACTGGTGGTCTTAGAAATATTGTAGAGACCTGCCCGCAAGGTGTTACTATCAACTGGAGTTCTCTCCCCATTGAGCCAAGGGGTAAAGATCAATTTATCACTCCCAGCGGGTACCTGCTCTGCGATCTTATCGAAATATTTGTACACATCTGGAGGGGGATCTCCGGATTTCAACAGGTTTTTGTGGTAGATAATATTATCCACCAAGAACAAAAGAGCTCCTCCTGCGATATCCTGCTCATTGATGCATTGGTATTTTCCTGGGATTGGTGTGGGCAGCGATGCAATAGAATGAAGCGCGTCTGTCTTCTTAAATGGAACGATACATTCAATCCAAGATGAAGTACCAACATAGATATGGCCTTCAAAATCTCTGACTGCTCCGGAACCAACACAAGCTGATTGATGATCTGGAGAGCCCATAACGACCTTTACATCTGGCTTGAGCCCGAAATCATCTGCCGTCTCTTTAGAGATCGTGCCTAAAACATCTGTGGATGCTTTTAAAGGGGGCAGTTTGCTCCTATCAATCTTTAACTTCCTTATCAGCGTATCATTATAGTGGACATTATTGATATCCTTAATATCCGTAATCCAGAACAGCATAATAGAATCATACGAAGATGCAAACTTGCCTGTGAATCTCATGTTTAAATAATCTTTGCTTCCCAAAAACATGTATGTTTTTTCATAGATCTCAGGATACTCATATTTTATGAGCAAGATATGGGCAATATCATCTTTTCCGGATAAACTAGGGGCACCTCCTGTCTTGGGAATCCATCTTAAAATATTAAATAAACTATACCCGAAAACATTAGGAAAACCACCCATCACTTCTTTAACATAAGGGGCACCTCGAGAATCCATCCAGGTGAGAGAATTCATCAGATGATGCCCTTTTGCATCTACAGCAACCGTGCTGGACCAGGTGCTTGACACAGATATCGCAACAATGTCTTTTACAGGGATAACATTCTTCTGAATCAACCGCTTTGAGGTCTTTACAATGGCATTCCACCACTCATCAGGATCCTGTTCGGCACCACCATTCGGCAAGAAATAGACTTGGGTCTTCTCATATTCGAAAGCGATCACTTCACCGTATATGGAAACTATTGCAGTCTTCACTCCAGACGTGCCGTGGTCAATTGCGAGAATGTATTTTTTCTCATCTCTCTTTACCGTTCTCATTTACCTTCCCGCTTTAGCCCCTCTCATCATTTTATCTCGAATTTAAAAGATAAGATTACGTGAACGGTTCCAGGGTTTATATTGTCGGGGGGTTACTAATAAGAGAAACGATCATCCCAGTCGTCTATGATAACCGATACGTCTCCATATTCTNTGGTACAATCGTCTCGATCTTGAATCTCTTGTGAATGCCACTCGCCAGATCTATACATTTACCCTCTTCGCCGTGATTTGTCAGTATTTTCTTTGGCATTGGATTCAATCTCTTCACATAATCCATGAGTTGTTGCCTGTCCGAATGGCCGGAAAAACCATCCACGGTTTGCACTTCAAGATTCATCTTTATCGTTTCCGTTCTGCCTTCCGATGAGATCGGTATCTCTCTCCATCCATTCTGGATTCTTTTTCCGAGCGTTCCTTCTGCTTGATAGCCCACAAATATGAGCATATTCTTCTCATCAGGACCAAGATATCTCAAATGCTCCATTATCGGACCCCCATTGATCATACCGGAAGTTGCCAGAACGATCGCCGGTCCATTTTCAAAGATCTCTTCTCTTTTACCCCGCGAATCGACCCTCACAAAACAGTCAGAGAGGAAAGGATTCAAATCATCGTGAAAGATCATGTTTCTAAGGTTATTGTTCAAATATTCAGGATAAGCCGTGTGTATGGCGGTAGCCTCCCAGATCATTCCATCCAGATATACCGGCACTTCCTCCATCTTCTTATTTCTTATCGCATCTTCAAGTACGATCATCACTTCTTGACTTCTGCCAACGGCAAAGGCAGGGATCAAAACCTTCCCTCCCCTCTTTAAGACATCTCCAATGACAGCCTGTAATCTCCTTTCTGCCCACTTCCTCGATGGCTGAAGATCTTTTGAGCCTCCATACGTAGATTCTATGATCAAACATTCTAAACGAGGAAAGGTATTAACCGCAGGATCAAAGAGCAGTGTTTTTTCGTATTTTATATCCCCCGTAAATACCACGTTGCAGAGCCCCTCCCCAACGTGAAGATGTGCTGTGGAAGAACCTAAGATATGGCCTGCGTTGTGCAAAGTTAGATGAACATCCGGTGCAATATCGGTGACTGCCTCATAACTGAGTGGGATGGTATGTTTAAGCGCTTCCCTCACCATACTGGACTCATAAGGGGCGTCTTTCCCCTCCCTGACGGATACATCGATGAAATCTAACTGTAAAAGAAGCATCAGATCTCTTGTGGGGGGAGTCAGGTATATCGGGCCGTCGTATCCATACTTATAAAGTAGAGGAACCAACCCGCTATGATCCAGGTGTGCATGGGTGATTACCACTGCATCTAAATCAGTTAACGGCGTTACCTCTGGGATATATAGATAAGGATAGGCATTATTGTCAGAACCCATGTTCACTCCGCAATCAATTAAAATTTTTGTCTCCGGAGTTGACAAAAGAAAACAACTTCTTCCCACTTCCCTACAACCACCCAAAGATGTTACTCTGGCCCACTTATCCGTTGGATCGATTTTTCTGTGTATGCTCACACCTATTCTCTTTAAGAACTTTTTTCTATCATTGCCCATCGATTTAAGATAGTCTCTCGTATTTTTTATGATCGTAGACTCTATAGGGGGAACGCGTATTACCCTTGGAGTCCAACCAACCTTCTTCGTTATAGCCCTCAGCGTCGCCCCCCGCTTACCTATTACAAGCCCGGGTTTATCAGCTTCTATTGTAACCTCTCCCATCTCGGGATCGAAGTAAAAGTTTTTTACGCCAGAATCCTCCGGAATAACATTCTCCATACCTTTTATGGCACTTTCTGGACTTGTAAGAGCCTTTTTATCGGGTCTAACCACTATTCTCTTCTTCAGATCTTTGGCGAGATTTCTTATTATATTCTCGTTCTCGACAAACGCCGCCGGGTCAGATGTATATATAACAAGCTCTGCCCCCTCATATTCTATACCGGTTAATTCCACCGCGTCCCCGACCCGCCCCCGTATCTTACCCAATAAGTCATCGAGTGTCTTTTCGAACGTCATTTAAATCTTCCAATTTTTAGATCAATTATCTGTCCAAATCCACCAAATTGCACAAACAGTGTTGATGAGTAACTCAAAAATAAAATAGTGTTTAAATAATATTATCTAGGCATATTTAAAAGTGGAGCTTATCTCTTTAATCTCGCCTTCTGCTACCTCCTTAAATCCTTCCTTACCGATCTTTACGGCCTCGATACTTTCTCCCGACGCAGAATCCCTTCTCATGGCCGCTGAAATAGCTCTTACAGCCAATTTTACCCCCTCTTCCATCGATATATCTCCTCTATATCCGCTTTCGAGAACTCCATACGCAATGGGAGAACCGGAACCTGTTGAGGTGACCTTCTTTTCCTCGATCATACCGCCATAGGGATCGATAGAAAATATCCTTGAACCCCCTCTATCCATCCCCCCAACCAAAAATTGTGTTATGAAGGGAAAATATCTATTATCATTCAGTATATTCGCAAGAAGCGTCGAAAGAGCGTTAATTGTCATAGATGTACCAGTTCTCACTTTATAGAGATTCACCTCGACTGAGAGCCATCTTACAATCCTCTGAGCGTCTCCCACAGCCCCCGCCGTGGTCATTCCGATAAAATCGTCTATCTTATATATCTTCTTTGCATCTTTACTCGCTATAAAATGTTCCATCGTGGCTCTCTTCTCCGATGCGAGCACGATACCATCCGTACACACCATGCCCACCGTTGTAGTCCCCTTATAATACTTTTCACTGTAAGGCAAAATTAAACCTCCGTTCCTCCTCTATTAAACGTTTCATTCATCCCCATCTAAAAAATCTAAAAAGGTAATGATTCAAAAAGTCGGATGCACATTATAGTATGTTCCCCTCTTATTTAAAGATTGCTCCTTCGAATACAGATATACTCACTCCATTGTTATTGCTTCGTTTGGGCAAACGTCGACACACGTCTCGCATTCGACGCATTCATCTTCATCCACCTCTGCAATACCATCATCGTTCATACTTATCGCCTCTACCGGACACTCGTCAACACACGTCTCACAACCTTCACACTTTTCTGGATCAACCACAGCTGGCATTTTATATCACCTTTTTAAACAAAAATCTTTTAACAAAAAAATGATCCACCATATCTTCCATTTATCTTTTGCCCTTCGATCTAAAGTTCAAGGACGTCTTCCATCGTGTATATCTTCTTCTCTCTTCCACCTTCCGAGGGGGAGAGCCACCTTATTGATCTTAAAACACCGGATGCGAATGCTTCTCTGCTGTGTGCCCGATGAGTTATCTCCAATCGCTCTCCCTCTCCTCCAAACAGAACCGTATGGTCTCCCACGATGTCCCCCGCCCTAATCGAGTGCATTCCTATCTCTGCTTTTCTTTCGCTAAATCCACTTCTGCCATATACCGGCTCTCTCTCCCCCCAAACCTCGCATAAAAGATCATAAGCCTTCTTGGCCGTTCCGCTCGGTGAATCTTTCTTAAATCTGTGGTGCGACTCGATGATCTCGGCATCGTACCCCTTCAGGTGGATCGCAGCTTCTTTGACGATCTTCCAAAAGACGTTTACGCCCACTGAAAAATTTGGGGAGATGACCGCGGAAACGCTGCCATTTATCGCCCGTTCGATCTTTTCCTTTTGCTCTTTCGAGAAACCCGTCGTTCCAACCACTAAATCAATTCCACTTCTCGATGCAGTTTCTATATTCTCCACAGCGGCATCTGCAACCGTAAAATCCACATATACATCTGCTTTTGGAGATAATCCTTCAAATATCTCATCCATCCTTCTTGCATCCTCTATCTTCAGGTCCCCGACCTTTTCTCCAACCCCAGAAACGTCCATCGCGACTGCCAATTCCATGTCGTTCGCCTCTACTACATCTTTACATATCAGAGCTCCCATCCTTCCGTTTGCGCCGGCGACTGCAACGTTTATCATTTTTTTATTCCTTGATGTATCTCTCTAAAACCTCTTTCAGTCTTCTCTCATTCTCTTCGGATAAGGGGACCAGAGGTAGTCTAAGCCCACCTGCCGCCAATCCCCGCATCTTACATGCGGTTTTGACAGGTATTGGATTCGTCTCGATGAAGAGAGCCCTAAAGATCGGCGAAAGATCGTAATGTTTCTCCCTCGCCTTCTCTAAATCTCCAGATTTGAAGTATTCGTACATCTCGACGAGTTCCTTCGGTAATACGTTTGCTACAACGGAGATCACGCCAACTCCCCCAAGAGAGAATATGGGGAACGCCTGATCGTCGTTTCCAGAGAGAGCCTCAAAATCTTCATCTCTCGTAAGCTCTATGATTTGAGAGATCTGGGATATACTGCCTGAAGCTTCCTTTATACCATCTATACCATCTATCTTAGATAATTCCGCCACAACGGACGGCTTCATATTTATTCCAGTCCTCGATGGGACGTTGTATAAGATGATCGGTATATCTATACTCTCTGCCAACGTACTAAAATGTTTTATCAGTCCTGCATCCGTCGGCTTGTTATAGTATGGCGTTATGACCAATACCCCATCCGCCCCAGCGTCTTCAGCATATTTTGAAAGTTCTAACGTCTCTTTTGTGCTATTAGATCCAGAACCAGCCAAAACTGGGACATTTGCAGTATCTACGGCAATATCTACAACTTTTTTATGCTCTTCGTGCGACATCGTCGCCGATTCGCCTGTTGTTCCGCAGGGGACTATTCCGTGGACTCCGTTCTCCTCCAAAAATTCGATATTTTCCTTAAGCCCCTCTTCATCTACCTCATCCTCTTTTGTGAACGGCGTTATAATTGCTGGAATAACACCCTCAAACATCACTTATCTCCACTCCCTCTTTAGAGCGTCTTGAATATCGAACCTTTCGGGTAACATATCCCGCAACAGTATTTCTAATCTTCTTGCTCTCTATATTCGTCAGTTCTCCAACCTTCTTTTTGTTCTGATCGTATTCCACCGTGAATTCACTCGGATATCTTTCGAGGAGCTTCTTCGCCAAAACCTTCACCATCGTCGGTTTAACCGTCATATCTTTGATCCCTCGAAGGTCTTAATATTTAAATGTTGACTAAAATTTTTCGCGCCTTCTCTGCAACATCATCAGAAGATCCTCCAAAGATCCTGATCATCGGCTCCTTTCCGATTCCCCCTCGGTCAAATATTATCTCCGGAACTTTTCCAAAGTTTCCAAAGTTTTTGATACCCTCAGATATTCCCCACTCCATCGTTTTTACCCCTTCTGGTTCATCTTTCCTATCGAAGTATGAGATTGAAAAAGAAAGCTCTTTACATATATCCAATATCTCTTCTGAAAATTTTATGTTCATTGCACTTCTGATCTTCTCGTCGTATCTCATTACCGTCAATATCGTCCTCGCCACGTGTTCGCTTGCTCCAAACCCTATACACCCTGCCCTAACCTCCTTTTCATTCACTTTCGTTATTCTCCCTTCCACTGCTGCTATGTCTTTCAGATCCCTTGGATGATGTATCGCCATTCCGAGATTGCTTCCGACCTCAGGAATGACCTTACCGATATTTTTAAGCTTTAAAATTTCTTCAAGGGATCTCTTCAAATTA
>JGI24025J20009_10001190_pt1 | contig 19893 bp, 18 predicted proteins | sample Cruoilmetagenom3_FD_20009 | JGI IMG/M metagenome (IMG submission 20009) | reverse complement strand
GAGGTTTCTCCGCAAACCGTTGCACAGTTGACACAGGCACAACAAACTGGCCGCCTCACACTGTCGCTCCGTGGCGCGGAAGATATCATTCTTTCAGGTGAACTTGAAGTCAATCAAAATGACATTTTGGGCAATGAAAACATTGCGGTAGAGGCAAAACCAATCTGTACGCTTCGCACAAGAAAAGGTGCTGAGGTAGTGGTTGTGGAAGTCCCCTGCCCCGAAGAGTGAAATACGCCCACATTTGCTTCGAATCGGCATTTCGCGTCCGGATAGCGAATCAGTTCGAAAAAGATTGTTGATTCTTTTACATAGTTCGCGCATTGTCGCCAAAAGATGCACCCTAAGTGCGCTATAAATACAACCCTGAGTGGTTTTGAGAGGCAGGATCACATGAAATTAAGAAATTTGGTAACATCGGGATTATTAGGGCTAGCAGTAACCCTACCGATGGCAACGCAATCTTCAGCGCAAGCTGGACTTTCCGTTATGCGGGGCGTGACATCGAGCAATATAACGGTGGCCGTAAACCGCGCCATTGTCGTTCAGAGCGATCGCGCCTTTGCAGAAATCTCCGTCGCCAATCCGGCAATCGCCGATATCGCGACATTATCAGAGAGCACCATTTATGTTCTGGGCAAAACGCCCGGACGCACGACACTGACTTTATTCGGTGCCGACGGGGGCTTGATTGCCAACGTCGATGTGCGGGTTGTTCCAGACATCGCAGAATTCAAGGAACGTCTGGCAGAGATATTGCCTGGTGAGCCTATTGAAGTGCGTACGGCTAACGACGGCATCGTTCTTAGTGGTACAGTTTCGGGTGCGCGCAAAGTTGCACGTGCCATGGAATTGGCAAACCGCTACGCACCTGATCGGGTGACAAACCTGATGATGGTGGGCGGAAGCCAACAAGTTATGCTGAAAGTTCGGTTTGCAGAGATGCAACGTTCGACAACAAAGGCGTTGAGTAGCTCTGTTGGTATCACAGGTCTTGTTAACGGAGGAAGTATTGGAACTGGCAACCTAACCGGATCGCTCGGCGCAACTACGCCAACGTCGGGTCAGACCGCAGACACAGCCTCTGGAGTATTCTCCTTTGGTGCCGGTGGCTTAGCGGTTGATGTTCTAATCGAAGCTTTGGAAACCAAGGGAATGGTCCGGACTTTGGCTGAACCGAATGTTGTAGCGATTTCGGGACAGTCCGCTAGCTTCCTTGCTGGTGGTGAATATCCGGTTCCCGGCGCTGACGGTGCCATTTCCTACAAACCTTTCGGTGTTGAGTTGTCGTTTACGCCTACAGTTATCGATGACAACCACATCAGCCTTCGTTTGAACACCAAGGTTAGTGCGTTAGATCGCTCGATCGCGGTTGGAAATCAATTTGGCTTCAAGTCTCGTAGCACCAATACAACAGTCGAGATGCGTGACGGGCAAAGCTTTGCAATTGCTGGACTTTTGCAGGATGACTTTGATGACACCGTTGGTCAGGTTCCATGGTTGGGCGACGTTCCAATCCTTGGCGCGTTGTTCCGCAGTACCGATTTCGCACGTCGTCAGAGCGAGCTGGTGATTATCATCACACCGCATCTGGTAACACCGGTATCGGGCGATGCGTTGGCGATGCCAACTGATCGTATGCGTGTCCCTACCGAGGAAGAGCTATTCCTTTTGGGAACGATTGAAGGCACAACAACTCTTGGTGGCTCTGGTTCTCAGGGTGTTCAAGGTTCCTTTGGCTATGTGTTGGAGTAAGGCAAATGAAAACCACACTTAAAATAACCGCCGTTGCTTCTGCCCTACTTACCGCTGGATGTCTTGATCCAGCCGGGTCAATGCTGAACGAAGACACCTTCGCTGAAGCTGCTGCAAGCAACCAGTTTGCGCAAACCGCTTATCTTGAGCCAGGCGCGGCCTTGCAATCTCTAGATCAGCAGTTCCGCCGCGCGACCCCAACGATGATTAACTTTGACTTCAATGTCTCGACATTAGACACCGAAGCCAAAACAATCCTTCGGGGTCAGGCAGCCTGGATCAAACGCTTCCCGCATGTCCGCTTTAAAGTTTACGGGCATACGGATCAGGTTGGTTCGGATAGCTACAACAACCGTCTAGGCATGCGTCGTGCAAACTCTGCAGTCGCCTATCTGGTTTCGCAGGGCGTTCCGCGCGGCAACCTGATCGCCGTAGTTTCAAAAGGCGAAAGCGAGCCATTGATAAATTCGCAAGATCGCGAACGCCTTAACCGCCGCACGGTGACGATGGTAGCCGGTTTTGTTAAGGGCTACATTGGCGATGATTTCGACGGAAAAGTGGCTGTTCGTGTGTACAACACATACGTAAACGGCGGCTGATCTTAGATCTTCGCCTCCTAATATCTAAGGCTCCGGAAATTCGGGGCCTTTTTTTATCCCGAACCAACATGATAATGGTTAATAAAAATTACCATAAACTATTACCTGCGGGATTTCGTTTTCAAATTGAAAGCGCTATGGTTCATTAGTACAATTGTATAGCTGCATTTATTTCGTTGTAACAGTTTTTAACTAGTTTGAATGACTCTACTGGTATCAAATCCACAGAATTGCGGGGCGCAGGGCGGTTTATGGCACTTATAAAACTCAAAGAACGGGTTATTGAAGCATTTGCGGCAACAAGGGATATCAAACATTTCCCGGAGCTGACGGATGAGCTTTCGGAGCATTTCGCCAAGAATTGGGCGGTAGGCTCGTTTAAAGAGGCTACTGAATCCCTTAATCGTGGATCGCTCGACAATCTAGAAGTGATCTTTGTTTGCGTTGACGGTAGCGACGAAGCCAACATCGAGCCTATTTCGACCTTTATCAAAGGCGTTAAGGCCCGGGGATTGAAAATCATCTTGATTGCCAGCGATATATCTGCCGCCGGCCTCCACCAACTTATGCGCCACGGCGCAGACGACTTTGTTCCGAGTCCTCCCCCCAAAGACGCAATCGGCGACGCGCTCGCCCGCATGCGGAGCGATGCAGAAAAGGTTGTTGCACAAGCACCTGCTGCTAAGAAACGCCGTCGCGGGATGATTTTGCCGGTATACGGCGTCGCAGGCGGCGTTGGCTCGTCAACATTTGCGGTTAATCTCGCTTGGGAGATGGCCATCCATGACAAAAAGTCCTCGATCAAAGTCGCAATACTCGACTTAAATTTCCAGTCAGGATCCGTTTCGACTTATCTAGACCTAGGGTTCCGTGATTCCGTTTCCGAAATGTTGAATAACATTGAGAACCTTGACGCTGATATGTTTGCCGAAAGCCTGACTTCGTTCAAGTCGCGCTTGGCAGTTCTAACGGCCCCTCCTGAAATTTTTCCACTGGACATAATTAAAGGCAACGACGTCGATACGATCCTGTCCTTCGCACGTGAATCCTACGACTTTGTAATTGTCGATATGCCAACCACGCTCGTGGATTGGAGCGCGAATGTACTGCAAATGGCTGAGACGTATTTTGCGATAATGGAACTGGATATGCGTTCCGCTCAAAATATGATGCGGTTCTTACGGGTGCTGAAGGCTGAAGAGCTGCCTGAGGAAAAGCTCCAGTTTGCCCTTAATTTCGCACCGGCTTTCACCGACTTGAACGGCAAAGCCCGCGCTAAACGGTTTTCGGAAAGCTTGGGGATCGATATTAACATTCTGTTGCCAGATGGCGGAAAACAGGTTCTGGCAGCCAGCGACCAGGGACGCCCCCTTGCAGATGCGGCCCCGAAGAATCCGCTGCGCAAGGAAATTCGTAAAATTGCGGCTGCCTTGATTGAGAAATCAGAAGAACAAAAAGCCGCTATAGCGTAAGGAGCGAGACATGTTCAAACGTTTTAACAAAGATGAACCAGGCAAGGGCGCGGCCGTGGCCTCGCCATCTTTGGCACCGGCGGCTAAAGCGAAAAGTCCTCCACCCGCAGCGGGGAAAGCGGCACCTGCGGTTTCCACCTCCCCCCCCAAAGCCCAGCGTAAAGCTGCAAAAAAAATAGTCGTGGAGACGGATACTAAAGAGAACAAACGCGCTGATAAGCTGCTTGATATCCGGATGGAATTGCACAAGCGGCTGCTCGAAAGCTTGAACCTCGCCGTTTTGGACAAGGCGAGCAACGAAGATTTGCAACGTGAGATTTCGATTATTTCACGCGAAGCGCTACGTGATATGGGCGTTGTGCTGAACACTGCCGAGCAAAAGCAGCTTAACAGTGACCTGATGGACGAAGTCACCGGTCTTGGCCCGCTGGAGGGTCTGCTGCGCGACGAAACCGTCAACGATATTCTGGTGAACGGTAGCCAACAGGTATTTGTTGAGCGCGCCGGTGTTTTGGAACTTACGCCAGTCAAGTTTAAAGACGAACGTCATTTAATGCGCATTATCGACAAAATTGTGTCGGCTGTTGGTCGTCGTGTTGACGAAAGCTCACCTTATGTGGATGCACGGCTCGCTGATGGCTCGCGCTTCAACGCTATGGTCCCGCCCTGTGCGGTTGACGGATCGCTGGTTTCCATTCGTAAATTCACCAAAGAAAAGCTGTCGATCGACAAACTTATCGAATTTGGTGCCTTCAACGAAGCGATGGCGACCTATCTGCAAGCGGCTGTGGCGACCCGCCTAAACATTATCGTCTCCGGCGGTACCGGTTCGGGTAAAACGACAACATTGAACGCGTTATCCGGCTTTATTGGTGACGAAGAGCGCATCGTAACGATCGAAGATACAGCCGAGCTTCAGCTACAGCAGGTCCATATTGGCCGCATGGAAAGCCGCCCACCCAACGTGGAAGGCAAAGGCGAAGTCAGCCAACGCGATTTGCTGCGGAACGCGCTTCGTATGCGTCCTGACCGGATTATCGTCGGCGAGACCCGTGGTGACGAGGTTATCGACATGTTGCAGGCAATGAACACCGGCCACGATGGTTCAATGACAACCATCCACGCCAACTCCGCGCGTGACGCGGTTTCCCGCCTCGAAAACATGATTGCGATGACGGGTGTTGAGCTTCCGCTTAAAGCCAGCCGCGCACAGATCGCCTCGGCGGTCGACCTGTTGGTACAGATCAGCCGCTTGCCAGATGGTTCGCGCCGTATGGTTTCAGTAACCGAACTTACCGGCATGGAGGGCGAAATCATTTCCATGCAGGAAATCTTCAAGTTCCAGCGCACCGGAATCGGCGAGAACGGCAAAATTCAGGGCCACTTCGTTTCGGGCGGCCTACGCTCGCACTTCACGGAGCGCTTCCGCCAGTGGGGATATGATTTGCCAAGCAGCATTTACGCGGGTGGGGACCTGTAAAAAGGAGTAAATACCATGAGTTTACAACCACTTATATATGCGTTGATCTTCGTCGGCGTGTTTTTCATGGTCGAAGGTATTTATCTTGCCTTCTTCGGTAAGTCGGTGCGTCTTGAATCCAAAGTAAACCGACGCCTTCAGTTGCTACAAAGCGGTGAAAACCCTGAAGAGGTGATGGAGACGCTACGCAAGGAACGCGAACAACATCGCGAGAGCCGCAGCATTCCCCTTATAGCGCCACTTTCTGAAAAAGCGGCGCAAGCTAACATCGCGTTCACCCCCCTCGCCCTGATCCTGGTGATGATTGTGGTCGGAGTGATGGCCTTTATCGGTCTGACGCTTTTTACCGGCACGGGAATTCAGCTACGTATCGGCATCGCTGTAGTCATGGGCTACGGTGCGGTCTACACTTGGCTGCGCAACAAGGCAAAAAAACGCGTTGATCTGTTCCAAGAACAGCTTCCGGATGCCGTTGAGCTTATCGTCCGCTCGCTTCGTGTGGGTCACCCGTTTTCCAGCGCCATCGGCGCCGTTGCTTCCGAAATGCCTGACCCACTTGGCACCGAGTTCGGGATGCTGGCCGATGAATCCACCTACGGAATGGACATAACAGAGTCGCTCGACAAAATGGCTGAACGTATTGACGTGCAGGATCTTCGGTTTCTCGCCGTTGCTGTAAAGATTCAAAGCCAATCGGGCGGTAACCTCGCCGAAATTCTGGAGGGGTTGGCCAAGGTGATCCGCTCGCGCTTCAAGCTTTTCCGTCGTGTTGATGCGATTACGGCCGAGGCGAAATGGTCCGGCTGGTTCCTTTCCATTTTCCCGATCGTTGCGCTGGTTATGATCAACGTCATGCAACCTGGCTATTATGACGGTGTAATGAGCACCCCAGTCTTTGTGCCAGCCGCAATTGTTGTTGCTATTTTCTTGATAGTAAACGTTATTTTCATGAAGATCATGGTGGACATTAAAGTCTAGGTCTAGCAGGGGCAATTTATGGAAAAGATAACAGAAACTTGGGCGTTTATAAACGCGATGCTTGGACCGGGCGCGCCATTTTACGTCATTGGCGTCGCAGGAATGTTCCTGATACTGCTGGCGCTGCCCTCGTTATTCAAAAAACCGGAGGACCAGTTTGCGCGTTTGCCAAGCAGACGCGGAGCAAACAATCCTTCGGAAAAAGTTTCAGCAGAGTCGCAGCAACTACGCTATGACAACAACAAGGGCCTGAACCTCGAGAAGTTTTCCGAGTATCTTGAGCCACAAGACGAAGAGGAAATGTCTGCTGCACGCTTAAAATTGGTGCAGGCCGGTTACCGCTCAAAGACGGCAGTCAGGACGATGAACTTCGCGAAGATGGCAATGGGCGTCGGATTCCTCGCTGTGGGTTTGCTCTATGTGTTGATCCAACCAAACGAACCGTCATTAGCTGCGTTGTTAATGACAATCTTGATACCGGGTGCCATCGGCTATTTCATGCCCTCCTACTGGGTTGAACGCCGCCGGCAGCAACGTCAGGAAGACGTTACTAACGGATTCCCAGACGCGCTCGACTTGATGCTGGTCTGCGTGGAGGCAGGACAATCACTTGACCAAGCGATTCTGCGTGTGGCGACCGAAATCAAAGTTTCCTACCCTACCCTTGCTGAAGAGTTCGAGATTGTCGCAAATGAAATGCGCGCAGGTAAGGACCGTGTAACCGTTCTGCGGGATATGTCCGAACGTTGCGGCGTAAATGATATCAGTTCTTTCGTGACAGTGCTGGTTCAGTCCGCCAACTTCGGTACGTCAATCTCTGATGCGTTGCGTGTGTATGCCTCCGAGATGCGCGACAAACGCGTATTGCGCGCTGAAGAAAAAGCAAACGTTTTGCCTACCAAATTGACGATCGGTACGATGATGTTCACTGTACCACCGTTGTTGATTATTATGGTTGGCCCGTCGATTTACGATATTTACGTTAACCTTATTCAAGAGGGGGCGTTCTAATTCTACGTCCCGCGCTTATGGCGTCTGTCCTTACGATGTTAGGCGCCTGTCAATCCTCCAACTTCGAGTTGTCGCCAGAGGCTCGTTCTGGCCCTCCGGCACCGTTTGGAACGCGACCTCCCGTTGCAGTCGATGGCTTGACCGTCGGGCATCGATTGATGGCTGCCGAAGAGTTCGAGCTTGCGCTCGACGCATATCAACGTGCTGCGACCGAGACAGGCGTGACCGCCGAAGTTCTGAGTGGAATGGGCTCAGCGAATTTACGACTTGGGCGATTACAACAGGCCCGTATATTGCTGGAAAAGGCGGTCGAGGATTACACGGATTCCGCTTCGGCGTGGAACAACTTCGGCGTCGTCCTGATCAACCTTGGCGAATATCAACAAGCCCGCCAAGCGTTTCGGGTCGCATTTGGTCTGGACAACGGAAATGCCGAGTTGATCCGGCAAAACCTGATCCTCGCCAACCGGCTTATTGTAGAACAATCGGCAGAAATCGCCGAAGAAGCGGATTTCTCACTAGTCCGATACGGAAACGGAAGCTATCTTCTGTTAGGAAACTAAAAAAAGGGGGCGAGCAGATGAGCCTTTCATTAATACGCACACTCACAGCAGGTATCACGGCAGGTTTCGTCCTGTCCGGTTGTGCAGAGATGACGGATGCTGAAAAAAATGCCGATCTCGGTCCGATCAATGCGATCGATTCAACCGGATTAAATGACATTATGCTCAATCTCGCGGATCCTGCCGAGGCCGTGAAGTTTTTCAGTGAATCGCTAGCGGCTGAACCAGACCGTGTAGATCTGAAGAAAAACCTCGCGACCGCATTGGTGAACAACAACCAATACGCCGAAGCGGCGCTGGTTTACGAACAACTGATCGATGAAGGTAATGCCGACAACGACGACCGTCTCGCCTATGCGGATGCCTTGATACGCAATGGTGCGTGGGAAGAGGCCGAAAAGCAGTTAAACGCTATTCCGCCGACCGTAGAAACTTTCGATAGATATTTCCTCGAAGCGTTGATGGCGGACCACAATAAAGACTGGGCAAAGGCCGATAATTTTTATGACATCGCGCGCGGGCTAACCACACGTCCGGCGCAGGTTTTGAACAACTGGGGTATTTCGAAAGCGGATCGCGGACAGTTCGACGATGCCGAAAAGCTGTTTAAACAGGCAATTTCAGCTGATCCCAAAATGTTTACTGCAAAAAACAACCTCGTAATCACACTCGGGAAACAACGAATATATTCGCTTCCGATCATCCCGATGACGGACAAAGAACGGGCAATACTGATGTACAATTTGGCCCGTGAGGCAATCCAGAATGGCGACATCGATGTTGCACGCGGTTTGCTCGCCAACGCTATCGATACCCACCCGCAACATTTCGAACCTGCCGTAGCCTTGCTGGCGTCACTATGAGTATCGAGATGACCAACTATATCTTTCTCGCGGTCGCCCTTCCCTTCGCTCTTTGGACGACCTGGAGCGATTTGCGGTATATGAAAATTCGCAATATCACAGTGCTATTAATGGGGGCTGCCTTTCTAATCACCGGCGCGATACTGCTACCCTTCGAAGTCCTCCTGTGGCGCATTCTGGGCGGACTGATAGTTCTGGTGCTGGGTTTCGGCCTGTTTGCTATCGGCAGAATCGGTGGCGGCGACGCTAAATTCGCAGCGGTTATGGCTATGTTTATCGATCACTCTCACATCGCGATGTTCCTTTTCACACTGTCGATGTTTGCGCTACTCGGCGTTTTCCTTCACCGCATGGTAGGAAAAATGGGTTTCTTGAACCCGATAACCGACAAGTGGGAATCCTGGGCAATCGAGCGTCGCACGAGCAAAAAGAACTTCCCTCTGGGATTAGGTATGAGCGCGGCGTTGATTTACTACCTGATGTCTGTGGCCGAGATTATCTAATAACTCTATAAATTTCGGCAACATCCGTTCTTTCAATTAGATCCAAACCATATCCGGCGTCCGCAAGGTTAGTTAGTATCGCCTTGCGAACATGGGTTTTCGCGGCACAGTCAGGGACAACCACAATTTTTGCGTTTTCAAACCCTTGCGCTCCACCGTATTGCCAAATCGCGCCGTTTTCGAGACGGCCATAATTCCCGAACATCCAGTAGTCACTGAATGCATCAGCGACAAGGAGTTGACTTCCATCGTTCAGATCAAGGTCAGTGAGGCTTTCCATGATCGCTTCTGACTGTCCCCAGCTTCCAGAAACAATGGCACAATCATTCAGCTCTACCATCTTACTATTGCGAAACTCGATTACGTCTATATTCTCTTGCTCCGAAACGGTAACGGATCTGATATACGAGCGATCACGATTGAACAACAACGCCCCATTCGTTTCTTCTTGGAAAACAGAATGAAAGTCATCTCTTTGAAAGGCAACCGGGCGCAAGTTGCTGATCGCGAGATTGATAAAAACAGGGCCAAGAAAACCGATCATCACCATAGAATAACCGATTGAGACCGTGTGGGAATTGCCTTTTGACACCCACATCATCAGCGCCAAAAACAACAGGAACTTAGGTTCGAAACCCCAGTTGTAATACGTGATAAATAGGAACGCCGGTGTGAGCGCCAACGCAACGACGCTGCTAATCGTTTCGCCAGCGCGGGATAACAGAACGGCACCAACAAGCATCGCTATTAGTGCAAAAGTTATGTCAGGCCGGGATACAAATTGCGCCCAACCACCGGCGCGAATAGTGAACCCGGCTGAAGTCGCCATGTTTAGGTCCTCGACCAAAGCAAACCAGTAGGAAGTGCCGCCAGCCCAGATTGTAACCACGAGAATTGCAACTAACCCGACCAAAGCCGATGTTCCGATGGTGCGCCATTGTCGCCGAGCCACAAGCGCGATCAAAATAACCGGTGCCAACGCGACAAAATAGGTGATTTTAGTCAGTGCAAGAAACGATAGGCAAATGCCGACAATAGTTCCGTCGAGAAGTTCGCGATCACTTTTTAAATTGGGGAACGTTACGGCCGTAAGCAAAATAAACGCGATCGCCCAAGACCACCGATTATAGTGCATCGAAAACGAGTTAAAAGTGTCAGTTGAGCCAAAAACGCTTGCGGTAAACAACAGTATAATAACCGCACTCCACACCAGCCTGACCGATGCGGACAGTCTCGTAACACCGACCCAATACAAAGCTGGCAAAAACAATACGGCAAGAAGGACACCCGAGTAGGCCATCGCAGCCCCGTACCCAAATCCAAGCCCTAGTAATACAGCGATTGGAGCGAAAGTCAGAACACCCAAAGGTGTCGCGAAATCAAGATGCGGGAGCTCTGATTCCAACAGAAGAATAGCACCCTGAAGAGAGTGAAGTACGTCACTCTCGTGCCCGGTGATGTAAACATCGCCCGCCAGCCACATTAACGAAGCCTGAAGCAAAATTGCGAAAACAAGCCAACCCAAGTAAAATATGTTTGATTTCATTAGCTTCGCCCAATTTCCACAATAATATATTTATACGAATAATGCATCTCTGCATTGCGTAAATACCATAATGCAAGTTAAATTGAAGCCACACATCACTTTTTCAGGTTAAGAGGGCAAACCGATCATGGATGGATCCGCACACGAAAGTTTCAAACCTCGCGTTCCGAGCAGCCTTGCAGATATCGGGCTGGAATTAACCTTAATGGGTGACATCCTTTTAAAAACGATATTCCGTCGAAATCTAAACGAAATTGTGCATATCGCCGAGGCGCTTTGCACTTCAGTTCCTATTGTGCAGGAACTGATAGATGACGCCCGCTCTAAAGGCCTGATCGAAACGCTGGGTGCGCGGGGTGCATCGACGACATCTGCATTGCGTTATCAACTAACCGAATCCGGTAAATCCCGCGCCCTCGATGCGTTGAATCAGTCGGAGTATTATGGAGCACTCCCCGTTCCGCTAGCCGACTTCTGGAAGCAGACCGCCAGACAGAGCATTAAAGACGTAAACATCAAACGCGAAGACCTCGAATCTTCGTTATCGCATTTGGTCATGCCGGAAGGCATGTTGGACCAACTTGGGCCAGCCGTGAACTCGGGCAAGTCGATTTTACTATATGGTCCTCCGGGTAACGGTAAATCCTCGATCTCGAACGGAATTCGTGATTCACTGGGAGACAATATTTTCCTGCCGCGCTTCTTGGAATACTCCGGTCAGGTAATCTCGCTATACGACCCAATCGTGCACACGCTGGCGAAAACCGAAGATTTCGATGAAAGCGCCTTGCGTCGGCTAGGGCCAACCTTTGACCAGCGCTTTGTGCTTTGTCGCCGACCCTCGGTTATGACTGGTGGTGAGTTGACGCTCTCGATGCTGGATCTTAACTACAATCCGGTTTCACGCACCTATCAAGCGCCCTTGCAGCTAAAAGCCACGGGCGGCGTATTTATTGTGGACGACCTTGGCCGTCAGCAGGAATCGCCGCAAGCCCTGATCAACCGCTGGATCGTTCCGATGGAGCAGCACTTTGATATTTTGACGCTGCAATCGGGTCAGAAGTTTATGGTGCCATTTGATACTTTGGTTATTTTCTCTACCAACATGACCCCGTCGGTAATGTTCGATGGTGCTGCGTTGCGCCGGATTTATTACAAAATTAAAGTCGACAATCCAAGCCGTGACGATTTCATCAAAATCTTCGTGAAAACTTGTCGTCATTATAAGCTCCGGCCCGACGAGAATGTTTTGAAGTATCTGCTGAACACAAAATATCCTGCCGTGGACAACCAATTTGCTTCGTATCAGGCGCCCTTCCTAATCGACCAGAGTTTGTCGATTTGTGATTACGAGGGCATGGAGCGGCATATGGATACAAACCTGATCGACCGTGCTTGGGAGAACCTTTTTGTCGACGACTGAGCGGGTAAAGCTCTCCCATAACGGTCCGATTGCGCATGTGGTCTTGAGCCGTGCCGAAAAACGGAACGCGCTTGATCAGGCGATGTTGGATGCTATTGCGGAAGTCATCGAACAGTTGAAGGAAGCCCGCGAAACGCGGGTGGTTGTTTTGTCAGGAGACGGGGAAGCGTTTTGCGCCGGGCTCGACTTCTTTAGCTTTGCGGCAATGCTGCAGAACCCCGAAAGTCTCGATTTCATGACGAGAACGCACGGTGACGCCAATCTGTTTCAACAGGTATCAGTTGGTTGGCGCGACCTGCCGATGCCGGTCATCACCGCATTGCACGGTGTAGCTTTTGGTGGTGGTTTCCAGATTATGCTCGGCGCCGATATTCGCGTGGCCGCGCCTGATACCCGTTTTTCGGTAATGGAGGCAAAATGGGGACTAGTGCCCGATATGGGCGGAATGGTCCTCATGCCACAAGTTGCGCGACAAGATGTAATCCGGCGGCTAACCTACACGGCCGAGGTTTTTACGGCACAACAGGCGCTCGATTGGGGCTTCGTCAGCGAGTTGTCGGACGACCCCGTTGCCCGCGCCTTTGAGTTGGCCGAGGCGATTGCAATGCGGAATCCGGAAAGTATCCGTGCAGCGAAACGACTGATTTCAGAGACCTGGAATGCCGACCCTGCGGAAACCCTAACGGCTGAATCCATTGCGCAAAAAGCAGTGCTTGGAAAGCCGAACCAAAGAGAAGCCGTTCTCGCGAATTTCGAGAAACGCACACCGAACTTCAAGGATTAATCATGACAAACGTCGGAGTGGCCGGATGTGGACGCATGGGCCTACCCATGGCGGTTGCCTTGCAAGAGGCCGGTTTTCCCGTCCGAGGGTTCGACGTACGCCCTGCAAGTTCCTACGGCGAATTTCAACGCCTTATGACTGATGATGTATCCGAATTTGCCGACAAACTCGAAGTTCTGTTTACGGTTGTTAGGGACCACATGCAGACCGACGATGTGCTTTTTGATATGCAGGCACTGATCGCAATGGCTCCAGATTTGACCCATATCGTGATCTGTTCGACCTTATCACCGAAATATGTTCAATCGTTGCGCGCGCGAGTTCCAAAGCACATCGCGTTGATTGACGCACCGATGTCGGGTGCCGCCATCGCTGCGAAAGAGAAGCGTCTGTCGTTCATGCTCGGTGGTTCAGATGAGAATATCGCCGTTGTTCAACCGTATCTCGACGCAATGGGGACGCATTTTCATCGGATGGGGGATTTTGGTACCGGAATGGCTGCTAAGGTTCTGAACAACTTACTCGCGGCGAGTTCAACCGTGATGACCCGCTTGGCACTCGATTGGGCGGAAGCGTTAGAGATCGATCAAGATAAGTTGTTGGCACTTATGCACACGAGTTCGGGGCAAACCTGGTTTGGCAGTAACTTTGATACAATCGAATTCGTGCGCGACGGATTTGATCCGGAAAACACCATCGGCATCCTCAAGAAGGACGTCGAGGCAGCGATTGACGGCGCCCCGGATCGCTCGGACTTAACCCTGCCGCACACCATGATCGCCGCCATTGAAAAGCTCCGCCCGCTTTAGGTTTCGTCTTCTTCGATGGCGTATTTTGTGAAAACACCCATCTGGCTGAAAATGAACACAAAGGTCGCCACCGGAAGCGCGAAGGTTTTGAAGTTGACCCATGTATCCGTTCCAAATCCGCGCCAGACCACCTCGTTGGCAATCGCGAGCCCGAAAAAGAACAGTGCAAAGCGTTTGGTGAAAATCGTCCAGCCTTCGGGTTTTAGCGGCATGGAGTCCTCCATCACATACTGAAGGTAACTCTGCCCGCGCATTAAACCAAACCCGAGGATCGCGGCAAATAGCGTATATAGGATACTGGGTTTCATTTTAATAAACGTATCATCACGCAACCAAAGCGTAAGCCCGCCCATCACCACCACGACAACTGCCGTGATCACCGCCATTTTCGGAAGGCTTCGTGTCATTACCCAACTAATTACCAGCGAAATCAGGATCGTCGGGATGAACACGCCGGTCGCAAACAATAGTTGCGATAACTGGCGTTCTTCGGCCGTCGCCCCGTCAGGGGTTGCAGCGAACTTACTTATATGCCAAAAAGAAGACCATGATCGGTCCTATTTCCAGCGCGAGTTTCAATAACGGGTGTATCTTTTTCTTTTCCATAACGCCTCTTAGCCTCTCTATCCGCCGAATTCCACCACTACAGCACCGGCGGCAATAATTGCCATCAAACCGGCGCGCACCGGCCCGACAGTTTCTTTAAGGAACAGCCATCCAATTAGTGCTGCAAAGACAGTAGATGTCTCGCGCAACACGGCAGCCTCACCTACTTTGTCCAGTCGCGTCGCTAGCATTACAGCGCCAAAGCTGATGAAAGCGATCAGCGCGCCGATAAAGCCCTTGCGTAGGAGTGGCGCAGGGTCCGGCCGGTCCTCCATCCTTTGCCATCGTATGTAGGCGATAATCGGGAAGGTCCAACCATCGACGACAAAGAACCAGAACAAAAATGTAAATGGATCAGGTGTGGAGCGCATTCCGAAGGCATCGAACGTTGTGTAAACGGCGACGATGATACCGGTCAGAAAGGCAAAGCCCAACGCGGATACCAAAACGTGGCGCCCGAATTTGGTTTTGTGCAGGTTCCATCCTGCCAACGCAAAGATCCCGCCCGAAAGCAAAATTACACCGCCCCACTGTATTGGAGTGAACACCTCGCCAAACACAAACCCTGCGGCGATTACAGTAACCAACGGTCCTGTCCCGCGGACGACGGGATATACCACCGTATAGGCCCCGCGTGTGTAGGCCATTGCCATGAAGTATTTGTAGGCGACATGGATGATCCAGACGCCCACCAAGATGATCCATACCTCGCCTTCAGGAAGCGGGAACACAAAGAGCGCGATAGGCAGAGCTATCAGGAAGTAGAAGATATCAATCGCGCCTCGCATCAGCCAAGGATCATAGCGACCTTTCTGGAGGGCACCGAACACCGAATGCGCGACCGCCGAGGTCAGCGCCAGTACCATAGCCAGCCATTTACCGTATTCCGTCCCCTCAACAGAGAGGATGAATTCGGTCACAGGGCGGCTCCGGTCAGGGCATGTGCGAATTCGTCAGGGTCGAAGGCTTGCAAGTCCTCGATGCTTTCGCCCACCCCGATCGCGTGAATCGGCAGACCATAGGTATCGGCCAATGCGACGAGCACACCACCTTTGGCCGTTCCGTCGAGCTTGGTCATAACCAGACCACTCACATCCGCGATCTCGGTGAACACCTTAACTTGAGACAGCGCGTTCTGGCCCGTTGTCGCGTCTAGCACCAGCAATGTGTTATGGGGCGCATCCGGATCTTTCTTGCGGATAACGCGAACAATCTTCGCCAGCTCCTCCATCAGGTCCGAACGGTTTTGCAAACGGCCCGCGGTGTCAATCATCAACAGGTCCGCGCCATCCTGTTCAGCTTTAACCATGGCTTCATATGCAAGGCTGGCGGGATCGGAGCCCTCGGGCGCTGTCATCACAGGAACGCCGGCGCGATCACCCCAAACTTGCAGTTGCTCAACTGCCGCTGCGCGAAACGTGTCACCTGCGGCAATCACTACGGATTTCCCTGCTGCCTTGAACTGGCTGGCGAGCTTGCCGATCGTCGTCGTTTTGCCCGATCCGTTCACCCCCACAACCAACACCACCTGCGGTTTTTTGGTATACAGCGGCATCGGCCGTGCGACCGGTTCGAGTATCGCTTTAACTTCGTTAGCTAAAAGCTCCTTGATCTCGTCTACGGTCAGCTTCTTACCAAATCGCCCTTCGGCCATACTTGCAGCGACTTTCAGGGCTGTTTCGACCCCCATATCGCTAGTAATCAGCAATTCCTCAAGGCTTTCCAGCATCGCGTCATCCAACACCCGACGCGGTTTTTCTTCCCGCCCGAGCAGATGGCCAACGATCCCCGCCTTTGGCGTAGCATCTTCCGCAACCTCGACGGCGACATCTTCTTCAACGATAGCCTGCAACCCTTCGTCAATCTTCGACGAGGATTTGGTAAGGCGGTCTTTCATCTTCGAGAAAAACGACATGTTTGCTCCGTGGTAAATACCCTTCCCACCTAATACGGCTAGACGCCGGATGGAAGCCTAGAGGTCCGGAAAAGTTATTCTTGTAATATGATAGCCTTCAGCAGAAAGTGCGGCTCCATCACAATTATAAACACAAGAGACAAAACTATGGCTTCACGACGCAAGGTAATAGGTGGACTGGCAGCGGGCGCAGCCGTGCTAGGGGTTGGCGGGTATTTAAAGTTCAAACCCACGCCACCAGCGATCGGTTTTACGTTGACCGACGCTGAAATGGAGCGTGCCGTCGCTTTCCTGAAGGCAAATCCGGCAATCGATTCCCACGCCCATCCGGGGCGAACATTCGTTCGGGATGCCAAATACCTGAACTGGAAACTGAACATCTACCGACTGATGGGGACTTTCGAGAATACGACCGTGGCCGATATGCATAAAGGTGGCATGACGGGCGCGGTCTTTAACGGTGTTGCCGACTTTCAGTTGCTAGAGCAAAACAGCGAAGGTCTTTCGGCCGGTCGAGAGTTCGAAGAAGGCGAAGCCTGGGAAAGCTATCGGACCCAGATAGATCACCTCCACGATCTGGAAGACGTCGGCATTGTAAAGGTTGCCCGCAGTTCTGCCGAAATCCGTTCAGCGCATGCGGACGGCCATCAAGCCGCCATTCTAGGGATGGAAGGCGCGGATTTTCTGGAACAAGACATAAGCCGCCTGCAAACCGTCTTTGACGACGGTGTTCGTATGATTACGCTGATCCATTACCACAACAACACTCTTGGAGATATTACAACTGGCGAAGGCCTGAACCGCGGCTTGACGGATTTCGGGCACGAAGTCGTTGCGGGTATGAATGATGCTGGCATCGTGATTGACGTCTCGCACGCTTCGGCCAAGACGGCGGCGCAAATCGTGACGGCTTCGAAACAGCCGGTGGGTGATTACACATAGCCATATCAATTCACCGTCGCTTGAGAGCCCAAGGTTTATCTCCGCCGAACTTGCGCGGTCGGTTGCTGAAACCGGCGGCTATTTAGGGGCTTGGCCTGCCGGTATCGGCATCGACACGCTTGCCGGGTTTATCGACCGTATCGATGAACTGGTAAACGTCGTGGGCGAAGATCACGTCGCGCTCGGGTCGGACATGGATGCCAACTACAAACCGGTACTCGAAACCTATCGCAAGATGCCGCTGGTCGTCGGGGCGTTGTTCAAACGCGGTTATTCCGATGAAGCCGTCGCCAAATTCCTTGGCGGAAACTTCATGCGGGTAATGGATCAAGTGCAAGGCGTCTGATCAGATTTCGTCGGGGAAATATTTCATTACCGAAAGAATGGGGTTAGGTGCCGCCTGCCCCAACCCGCAAATAGACGCATCAACCATAGTGTCGGATAAATCCGTCAGCAGCGATTTGTCCCATGTTCCGGCCTGCATCAATGTCACCGCTTTTTCACAACCAACTCGACAAGGCGTACACTGACCGCAACTTTCGGCCGCGAAGAACCGCAACATGTTCAACGCCGCGTCACGCATGCTGTCCTTATCCGACAATACCACGACCGCCGCGGAACCGATAAACGTCCCGAAAGGTTGGAGTGTGTCGAAATCTAGCGGTATGTCATTCATACTGGCCGGCAACACGCCCGACGACGGACCGCCCGGTTGATAGGCCTTTAATACATGCCCGTCGAGCATTCCGCCCGCTGCAGCAATTATGTCAGTAATCGTAGAACCCGCAGGCAGTATCTTCACGCCCGGTTCCTTAACACGACCGGAAACCGAATAGGATCGCAAACCTTTGCGGCCATTGTGCTCCACAGAATTCAGCACTTCGGGACCTTCGCGCATTACGCGAGTTACCCAGCATAAGGTCTCAACGTTGTGCACAAGTGTCGGTTGCCCGAAAATTCCGTTTTGCGCTACATAGGGCGGGCGATGGCGCGGGATGCCACGCTTGCCTTCAATCGACTCGATCATCGCGCTTTCTTCACCGCAGATATAGGCACCGGCCCCACGACGCAGGTTTATATATCCAGTCGGCACAACGCCCACCGTTTCCATTTTGCTTATTTCGGCCAGCAATATTTTACGAGCAGCCGGGTATTCGTCGCGCAGGTAAATGTAACACTTTTCGGCATCAATGACTTTGGCCGCCAGCAACATCCCCTCCAACATCAAATGCGGAGTGCGCTCTAGATAGTATCGATCCTTGAACGTACCGGGCTCCCCCTCGTCGGCGTTGACGGCAAGATACCGCGGCCCCTCTTCGGCGCGCACGAATTCCCATTTACGCGCTGTCGGAAACCCTGCGCCACCCAGCCCGCGAAGACCCGAAGCTGCCACCGTTTCCTGCACAAAATCACGCGTAATTTCGCCGGAATAAAGCGCAAGAAATTGTAGCCCCCCGCCGTTGGCAACGTAGGTGTCCATGTTCACGTAGTCAGGTATCACCGGTTCGGTTTCGCCAGCCTCCACAGCTGCGAGTGTTTTCGCGAGATTCGCGTTATCGATATGCCTGTGACCTAGTTCAAGCACCGGCGCAGTATCGCAACGCCCCATACAGGGCGCACGCAGGACTCGGACCTCGCCGCTCGAATATTTTGCGGCAAGATCGGATAGTAGCTGCTCAGCCCCTGCCAGCTCGCAGGATAACGATTCACAAACGCGGATTGTCAGCGACGGGGGCGCGTTTTCGCCTTCCTTAACAATATCGAAATGGGCGTAAAAACTGGCAACCTCGTAAACTTCGGCCATTGAAAGCGACATTTCTTCGGCCAAAGCGCGCAAATGCGCGGCGGACAAACATCCGTATTTGTCCTGAACAAGATGCAAATATTCGATCAGCAGATCGCGTCGCCGTGGACGTGCACCAAGCAATAGCTCGATCTCTTTCCACGCGGATTCGTCAAGCTGTCGTCCTTTGGGCGTGTGACGACCCTTGCCCTTGCCCGATTTCCAGACACCTTTTCGTTCGTCCAACGGAGCCATAAATTTCCCTCGCATGTTCCTTTCAACAACATACAGCACCCGAACGCCCCTCCTAGCCACAAAACGACATCTTGATCGCAAAAGTTGTCTTCTGGTTACGCTTTAATGTTCCCCAAAGCGCATTTCGGAGTTAGCTTTCATTGCAACTGAAATGACAGCAAGCGAGCCATCATGAACCTCTACAGCCTTCTGAAATCCCGCGCCGCCGAAAACCGCCCGATCCGCGTTGGACTGATCGGTGCCGGAAAGTTTGGTTCGATGTTCTTGTCACAGGCGCGCCGGACGCCTGGGTTACAAGTGATGGGGATCGCCGATTTGTCGGTAGATCGTGCCAAAGACGCTTTAAGGACGACCGGGTGGCCGGACGAAGTCCAAACTCACAGCTTTGCCGATGCATTGCAGTCCGGCGGTACGCACTTGACGGTGGATGCTGGTGCTCTGATCGCGGCAGATGGCATGGATATAATTATCGACGCAACCGGCGACCCCGCTGCAGGTATCCGGCACGTACTGGCTTGCTGTGAACAAAGGCGGCATATTGTTATGGTCAACGTAGAAGCGGACGCCTTGGCGGGGCCATTGTTAGCCCAAAAAGCAAGGGATGCC
>JGI24025J20009_10001189_pt1 | contig 19900 bp, 8 predicted proteins | sample Cruoilmetagenom3_FD_20009 | JGI IMG/M metagenome (IMG submission 20009) | reverse complement strand
GAACGTCCATGTTAGGGTCTGCGTTGCAATATCAACGCAGTTCATCGCGTTTCCGCCACCAAAGAAGAGTTTGCTGCCGTCTGTTGCAACCGACATGTACATATCAGATGCGCCTGATGCCGAGTAGTTCCACTGCTCGACTCCATCAAAGTCGATGGCGTGCATCGTTCCATCTGAGAAACTGACCACATAGACCATGCCATCGTAGATGAGGGGCGATGATGCCAGCCCCCACCATGCCGGATTCGGTTCAACGCTCATGTTCCAGTTCGTGGTGCCATTGTTTGCGTTCACGCAGTACAGGTCGCCGTTATAGGATCCGACAAAAACCCTGTCACCAGAAACCGCCGGTGTCGAAACTCCGCCATGCCCACTCAGTGGGTTATCCCAGATGATGCTTCCATCTGATTCGTCCAGGCAATGCAAGCCAAGACCAGTACTTGGACCCATCGTGGGCCAGTTCGAGACGTAGACGCGACTATCGACAATGCTTGCACCGCATCCGATGTAGCCATTTCCTAACGACACGTTTGTTGACCAGATCAGGTTGCCTGTTACCGGCGCAAACCCGGATGCATTTGCTGTGCGTCCCGGGTCAAGCCCGAACATCGGGTAGTCTGCTAACGCTGCCTGCGCCATAACGAGTACTGCAAGCAGCGCAAATACAATTGTTCTTGTTGTTCTTGTTGTTCTTGTTTTCATGTTATTCCTCCATGTTTTTGTTTTAATGTAACTATACTTAATATTATATCCAAAAAAATATTTCACCTATTTTCCATACCACCCCCCCGCCTGACAAACCCGATCAGCATAACAAGCCCGATCGCAACCAGAATGATTCCTGAAAGCTCAGGGACCGGTGCCGTAAATCCGGTGGTTCCGAGTGAATCGATGCCATCATCGGATGTGTGGTACACGTTGTCACCATCATCGATCACGATATCGTATTCGTGATGTGAGGGGGTCGCGCTATCCGGGATCGTCCAGATCGGAGTCGGTCCGAACTCACTGTTCACATCGGTTGTCACATACTCCTGAGATATTGATGGATCATCGCCTGCGACAAGCGTATCGCCCTCACAGACTCCATCATCTTGAATCCAGATCCGGTAATCCGTATCTGGTGAAAGTCCCACTTCGCTGACATACACGGTTTCGCCGGGGCAGAATTCATCCTTTTCGCTACCTGTTACATCGCAGGACGAAACACCAGCGCTTCGAAACGCATACACCCTGCCGCTTCCTATCGTAAAGACCATGCCGTCGGCAACAGCCGGGGATGATCCACCGGCAGGGTAACTCCAGATCATGTTGCCAGTTGCGGAATCGAGTGCGTACGTTCCGACAAAATCCATGACCGGGTAGCTGAAGTACGGTTTTCCTGAGAAGACCAACCCATCCGCAACAGCGACCGAAGCCTTCCAGCTTCCGATCTCATCTGACGCGGACGTGCTCCACATGAGGGTTCCTGTCGTAGCATTGAAGCAGTACGTCACAACATCGGTCATCCCCTCGACACCGCCAGAGACGTACACATTCCCATACGCAAGCGCTGGTGTCGAATCCGAACGCTGCACCGGCTGGCTCCAGATAACATTGCCTGTTGCCGCATCCAGCGCATAGAGTGCACCATCGCCATCGAAGTTGTACTCTGTCAGGTACACTGCCCCATCTCCGATTGCAACAGACCCGCAGAACGAGTTATCTGTTGTAATGTTCCAGATCTCAGCTCCTGTCGCCATATCCGCGCAGTAGGCAACTCCACCGTCCTCGCAGATTCCTGTGTAGCTCCCGAAGAAGACATACCCGTCCGCAACCGTTGCAGCAGGAGTTGATTGGGCTTTTCCGCCCACCGCAAAGTCCCAGATCATGCTTCCGTCTGCAACATCCAAACAGTAGTAATATCCGCCGTCCCAGTCGCTCGTAAATACCTTACCGTCTGCTATCGCGCACCCGCCATTGACCGCACCTTTTCCGGTCGGAGGTGCGAAGCTCCAGACCTCGCTGCCATCCGTCGCATCGAAGCAGTACGTCTTGTTTGCGGAGAGGAAGACGTTGCCATCGTGATACGCTGGCGTTGTCCATGAGCCGCAGACATCAGGCGTGCATTCGACCGAGACGTTCCAGAGCACCGCTCCGGTCTGCTCATTCAAACAGACGAGATAATCATTGCAGTAGACGAACACCTTCCCTTCTGCAATCACAGTGCTCGATCCGGTCTGTGCGCCGATATCATCGCTTATCCATGCAGTGTGGTTGGTATCGGGCGCATCCGACTGCGAGAATCCCGCATGCCCGATGTCCCGGTGGAACTGCTGCCAGTCGATCGATTCCTTGACCCGTATCGCTCTTGTCAGGTTGTTGTTCGTCTCGTTTGATTCGTCGATTGCGTTTTCGAGGTCAACGGCGACAGTCAGATCGAACGTTCCTGTTGATGCTGGCGTCCACGAAAACTCGGTTGTTCTCTCAACGCCTGCATCAAGCGAACTGATAGTATTTGTGCCGATCGTCGTTCCCTCGTATTCGAGCGAGACGTTGAATGCTGTCGCGTCAGCAGCACCATCATTCGCAATCGTTGCTATGATGGTGCTTTGCTGGCTGGAATAGAGCATTCCCGGCACAAGCGAGATCGATACAAGGTCTGGCTTTAGTGGCTCTCCAAATGCATAGACCCTGCCGTCGCCGCCTATCGTGAATACGATTCCATCAGCGACCGCGGGCGATGAGCCACCATCAGGAGAACTCCAGATCACCTCCCCTGTTGCGGAATCGAGTGCGCACGTTCCTGCACATCCCGAGTACCCGCTGGAATTTCCTACAAAGACCATACCATCCGCAACCGCAACCGAGACAGTCCATCCACCGATCCCGTCCTCGCTTGCGGTTGTGTTCCATACCAGAACACCGGTTGTCGCATTGAAGCAGTAGGTCACAAGATCACTGACCCCCGCGCATCCTCCACAGACGTACACGTTTCCATAAGCAAGCGCAGGCGTTCCATCAGTGCGCTCGATCGTCTGTTGCCATAGAATCGAACCATCGTTCGTATCCAGTGCCAGAATCTCTCCGTCGTCATAGAAGTTGTAGGTCGTGACGTAGACGATGCCGTCTGCGATTGCCGGAGAGCCGCAGCACTGATCAGGGATGTTATTCTGGTGCCACACCAGTGCGCCGGCATCAGCATCAAGACAGTATACATTCCCGGCATCAGCACCATATAGCCAGCTCGTGAGGTAGACCTTTCCATCCGAGTATGCAGGCGTTCCCTGCGCACATCCCCNGCCGATGGCTCCTGGATCTGCGCCTTCCACCGTAAAGTTCCAGAGTTCCCNTCCGTCTGCAACATCTAAGCAGAAGTACTGACCGCCGTCCCAGTTGCCGACGTAGACCTTCCCATCCGCTACCATCGTCCCGCCGTTTACTGAACTGTACGGTGCATCTTCGGGATATTCATTAAGCCCGCACCATACGTTTCCATCGTGGTAACAGGGAGATGCCCACGAACCATACGCGCTGCTGCCTTCTCCATGCGCCGACAGATACGCCCCTGTGGATTCATCCAGTGATACCACGGTGTCACCACAGTTGACAAAGAGCCTGCCTCCGGTGACCACAGGCGATGAACTCGATACCGCACCGATGTTGTCGCTTACCCATAGAATGTTATTCGTGTCCGGGGCAGTAGAGCTCGAAAAGCCAGTATGGCGGGCATCGTTATGAAACTGTTCCCAGCCATCCCCTGTTACCCAACCCGGCACCACCCATTCGATGCACCTGATGTAACTGGCTGCGGTCTTTGTATCGCTGCCATCAGTGTTGGCGACGGTTAACGAGACGTTGTAGGTTCCAGGTGTGAGATATGCGTGTTTCGGGTTCTGTCTGGCCGAGGCGCAACCATCGCCAAAGTCCCAGTCCCATGAATCAGGATTGTTCAGTGATAAATCCTCAAACGAAACTATGAGGGGCTCATATCCTGATGTGATACTTGCTCCGAAATTGGCAACCGGTGCAGAAGATGATAAGACTGTGATGTAATTGGTACGGTTGCAGGTATCACTGCCAGTAGCGTTGGTGACAGTGAGCCTCACACTGTATGCCCCCTCTGCATATACATGGCTCGGGTTCTGCTCATAAGATACCCCACCGTCACCGAAGTCCCATTCCCAGTCGGTGATGCCGTATCCAGTGGATTCATCGGTGAATGCCACGTTGAGTGGAGCTGTTCCGGATATGGGTTCTGCGATGAAGAATGCGGTGAGCAGCGGTGGCGTCTCCATGCCGGCGATGCAGTAGAGGTATCCGGCACCGGTTCCGAAGTACACGTTCCCGTCTGATATCGCAGCCCCCTGCAGGATGTATCCGTCGTCAGGCGGATTGAACTTCCATGCGAGCGTTCCATCTCCGCTTAAGCAATATAACGAACCGTCATCCTTTGCCCCTGTGAAATAGATGTAGGGATTTTCGCCCTGCACTGATACCGCAGGAGATGATTTCACGCCAGCGTCAACAGGATATGACCATAGTATAGCTCCATCCGAATCGTTAAGGCATGTGAGGTTTCCTGAACATCCATGCTCACCCTGACCGACATAGACCCGTCCATCGTAGATAACGGGTGTTGATGTGGAAAACCCGTTTGCCGTGCTCCACCCACAGTCGTTGAATGTTCCACTGCTATCGTCGAATCCGACCTTGAATATGTATCCGATCGACTGCCCCTGTTCTGATGTGGTGTACACGTAGCCATCGTGATACGCTACCGATGCACGAATCCTTCCAAGATCGGACTTCGAAAACGATAAATCTGATGTTAGATCAATTTTATCTGCAAGCGTTCCGTTGTTTTTGTAAACGCTTATCAGTTCTCCTTCATGGGTTGCAAAGACGATGTAATCGCCCACAACGGATGCACCGCACCACAGGAAGCCCGCGGTATTACTGATTGCGTGGCTCCATATCTCTGTTCCGGCATCGGAATAGCAGTAATAATATTTGGTCGTTACGCCGCCAGATAGCCCCTCTCCGATGTATATCCTGTGATCGAAGTACGTTATCGGGCACTCGAAGTTCCTGTCTGTTACATGGACGTTCCACAGTTCCTCTCCTGTTTCTGCATCGAATGCAAAGAGATCGCCCCTCTTTGCTGCAACAAATATCTTTCCATCGCCGTAAGCAGGTGTTGATGTCTGGAGAGTTCCTCCGGTCGTCTCGTTCTCCCATATCAAATCGCCGTTCGTCCTGTTAAATTCCCAGATAGAGCCGTTTGCCGCGAAGACGTATATCTTATCTCCTGCGATGATCGGTGTCACATCGATTCCATTTCCCCACTCGCTCGTGTATGTAAATGCACTCCATGCAAGTTCGGGATATTCTATCGGTGCAGGACTGTCTGTTACTCCGGCATTCTGCTCATCGCGCTGGAACTGGTGCCAGTCTGCTGCTGAAGATAGTGGTGTGGCGAGCGCAAGTATTGTTAGCACAAGTAGTATTATCGTTAATCTCTTCGTGTCCATAAGTTATATCTCCATATTACTTGACTAATATCCACGATATTTGCCTTTGCACAATACAGATCATCTTACTTAAAAGTTCCTACCCCACAAAACAACAGGACGTCTTTCTGGAACTGGTGCCAGCCATCAGCAGCCGAAACACCAGCGAGACATGCCAGAGCAAGCAGCACGACAATGCACATCCTACTTCGAGGGCATATAGATCATGCCAACGTCTGGCATCGCAACAGTTAATAGTAGTAATCTGCATTATCATAACCGTGATTACTAAATTCATCGACCGTGAAAAGGATCTCGGTTTCCTTGAGAGAAGATATGAGGAAGCATCCGCACAGGTGATCGTCCTGTATGGGCGGCGAAGAGTCGGCAAGAGTCGCCTGATACAGGAGTTTATAAGAAACAAGAGATCTGTGTACCATCTTGCATCAAGAACGGTGTCCCCACTCCAGATAAGCGACTTTATGACGTCAGCAGCGCGAGAACTGGATGACGACAGGATACCGGACCTGAAGACGGATTGGGAGGTTGTATTCAAACACCTGACTGAATCAGAGGACAGAACCATAATCGCGATCGATGAGTTCCCATATCTGATCGAATCGGATAAGGGAGTGACCGCAACGTTTCAGCGAATAATCGACCTGTACATATCCAAATCCCGCCTATTCCTGATCTTATGCGGCTCAAGCGTTGGTATGATGGAGACCGTGGTTCTCGGACACAAAAGTCCGCTGTACGGGCGCAGAACCGGGCAGTGGAAACTTGAACCGATGAGATTCAGACAGATAGGAGAGTTTCTGCCAGAATATTCCTGTGAGGAACTTGTAAACGCATACTCGGCTGTTGGTGGCGTCCCCTTCTATATTAAGAGATTTGAAGATTCGCGGGATGTCTTCGGAAACATTCTCGAAAAGATTCTTGAGAAGGGAGAAATATTGAGCGAAGAAGGAGAGTTTCTGCTAAGAGAAGAACTCAGAGAGCCGAAAACATATTTTTCGATACTGCGAGCCATCAGTTTCGGTAACACAAAGTTCTCCAGCATAATGAACTACACCGGGCTTGACCGGAACTCAATGACACGGTATCTGGACATTCTGCGAACGCTCGGGTTTGTGCGAAGGGACGTCCCTGTAACAGAGAAATCGCCTGAAAAAAGCAAGAAGGGATTGTATTATGTGGATGACAACTATCTGAACTTCTGGTTCAGGTTCGTATTCCCGCATAGAAGCGAGATCGAGGAAGACCCAGCCGAAGTGCTGGAAACGTTGATAAAACCATATTACAATCAGTTCGTGGGCAGGTCTTTCGAGAATATCTCAAAACAGTTCCTACAGGACTTAAATAGAGAAGACATGCTTCCGTTCAAGTTTCTGAGGATTGGCAGGTGGTGGCACAGGGATAAGGAGATAGATATCGTGGCGCTGAATCAGGAAACGAAGGAGATTCTGCTGGTGGAATGTAAATGGCAGAAACTTGGAGAAAACGATGCATTGAGGGTTCTCCACAGACTTAAGGAGAAATCGAAGCATGTTCAGTGGCATAATGGCAGTCGCAGTGAGTATTATGGGATCATCGCAAAGGAGATGGCAGGGAAGGAGGATCTGAGGAAAGGGGGGGTTGTGGCGTTCGATCTTGATGACTTTTTCAGTCGTTAAGAGACTTTGAAGGATGGCGGGGTGGTTCCGCTCACCTATTTGCTCGGCACATAGATCATACCTCCACCCTTCATTTCATAGATCGTCCCGACAGTCCCGACAACATCCTCCTCGATCGCAGTCTCGCTCATATTTAGTGTCTCGATCGTCTCCCCGCTCTTAACGATGACCTCCATCGTGGGCTCGCCCGGGTTTTTGACGATCGTCACATCCTGATCAGGCGTGATCAGTTCAGGCAGGTGGTACGAGGTCACAAGCGCAACAAGGAGCGCAACAGCGAAGACCATTGCAACATCGAAGAGGTTTGCAACCCCGCTCATCGGGTTCTCGTCGCCCCGTCTTCTTCTGCCGCCATTCCTGTTATTTCCGTTCTTAAGATACATCAGAATCACCATATATCATATCACAAATATACCTCATGTCGTCGATATCCCGATCATACCAGCGGCTCCGCACAATCGAGATCGCGTACGATCCGCCACCCACGAGAAGACCGAGAACGGTCGTCCCGAATGCAAGGATCATGTTAGTTGCAAGGAGTTCGACGTCTCCCTGTGCAAGTCCGGCAAGCGCGGGACCCATCGGGATCAGTGTTCCCATCAGCCCGAGCATCGGACCGACCCGAGCCACAAGACTCGTCCGTTCAAGCCGCTTTGTGATCAGGGTGTCGTACTCGTGAAGCAGCTTCTCGATCTCCACCTTCAGGACATCGTCGATTGGCACATTGCGAAGATCGTTTATGAATGCATATACAAACGCACCTGACATAAAATTCCCGATCAGATCGAGTGCATCACCCAAACGACCAACTTTCGAGAGTTCTCTTGCTCTTCTGACTCCCGAGAGGTCTCTCTTCCGCTTGAACCGCATGTAGTACTCGTAGGCAAACGTCCCGATCTCCACGATCAGGTATCCGGTGAGGAGCAGCAGCGCGATTATCACCGGGTAGAGAAGCATCGTCGATACGATGTATATCGATTTCTGAAGCACTATCGGCAGATTCAGTATTCCTATTCCTATTGTCATTTCATAGATCTCCTGTATCTCCCCCGCTCCTTACGAATCCCGTGTACAAGCAACCCGAGAAGGATCAGGGATGTGAGGATCATGATATAACTGAAGTAACCGCCGCCCGCACCGCCGGTATTGAACTTCGTGCCCATCGGATAGCCCTTTGCCTTCTGTTCGGAGCCTGTCGATTCGGTCTTGTTGACAACTGCCTCTACGCCAGCTTCAGCGGTCGTCTCGGTATCGTCCGTATCATCACCAAAGCCTGCGTACAGTCCGAGGTAGCCGCCGTCGCCACCCCAGCCGGGGAGACGGACATGTGGACGGGGCTCTGGCGGAACCGGATCTGGCGGAACCGGATCTGGCGGATCTGGCTCCGGATCCGGTTCAGGTTCATGATCGCTCGGCACGCCTCCGCCGCCGCACGGAACCTGCAACTCCCTCCAATTATTGTGCTCATTATGTTCAGGGATATCGCCGCCACTGTCTGCCGTAACCATCACCACCCCACATACCCCAGAGAGCGTTACCGTTACGGATTCGCCAGCATCCAGTGCGTCTACCGTGCATTCATCGCCCCGATTCGCCCCACGCGTGAGCGCAACCCTGAAACTCTCGTCCGTGCCGCCTGTGCCATTGTTCCTGATGGTTGCATGAACCACACCACCACTTGCAGATGCGGCTGTGACCACGAGGTCCGGCTGATCCCTCTTCCCGAATGCATACAACCGGTTCCCGCCGATCGTGTAGATCCTTCCGTAAGCGATGTAAGGGGAGGATCCGCCGTAGGGCGAGCTCCAGAGTTCTGTGCCATTGTATGCATCGAGGCACTTCAGTCCGTTGTAGTTGAAGTTGCCCGCGCTGACCCCGACAAAGACCTTGGCGTCCCTCGAAACCGCAACCGAGTTCGTCCATGAACCAACCTCTTCGCTGCCCCAGAGAAGTGAGCCATTGGTCGCATTGAAGCAGTACACACCACTGCCGGAAAAGCCCTCGCATCCGCCCACGACATAGATGTACTTCTTATCCGAGTCCCTTGGCGCAAAGTACGCAGGTGTTGAGTCTGTGCGCTGTACCGGATAGCGCCATAAGATGCTTCCGTTGAATGCGTCAAGGCAGTTGAATCCGCCAGATCCCATGCCAAACTCGTAGGTGGATATGTAAACCACGTCGTCCACTACGACCGGTGTGCTGAAGGCGTCATGCTTGAGGCTTGTGTTCCAGACTATCTCGCCATCATCCATTGTAAGGCAGTAGATATTAGCGCCGCGTCCGTAGTATACCCTGCCGTACTTCGTGGTCGGAGTCCCGAGATGTCCTATGGGTGGTAGATACGAGGTATTCCAGAGTTCCTCCCCGGTCTCCACATCCAGACAGAAGAGGTTTCCTTCACTTGATTCAGGACATGCCACGGAAGGGTCTGGATGCATAGACCTGTGAAACGACGTGACATAGACCCTCCCACCGCTGACCGAGGGACCTGCGTTACAGTTTGCACAGCAATCAGAGAACGGGTAGTCCCAGAGAATTGCTCCGGTATCACCGGCGATCCTGTAGACATGCATTCCTGATGCGATGAAGATACTGCCGTTGTGGTACGCAGGGGATGCCCATGAACCGTACTCGGCAAGTGCAATCTCGGTTGCCCAGAGCATCTCCCCATTCGTCGCATTCATCGCAACCATGTACGTGTAATCGCTTGACGAGAATCCCTCGCTTCCTGTGCAGTAGACAAAGACGGTATCATCTGCAACAACGATCGATGTGGAACCTCCCGCGAAGATGTCCTCACTCGCCCATGCAAGATGCGGCTCATCAGGTGTATCCCAGTCGAAGTACCGTGCATTCCCGCCGATTCCACCGCTTGCAGCATCGCCATTGAGGACGATCACTGTGTTTGAGGTGTACGCCACCTCAAGGATGTACCACCGTGCCGTAATCCTGATCAGATACTCGCCATCAGAGTGGTTTGTGGTATCCCATAGATAGACTCCGTTGTAATCCACGCCTGTGATGTTGGTTGCGTTGGTAGCATTGGTAGCATTGGTAGCATTGGTAGCATTGGTAGCATTGGTCACATTCCGCACCAGATTCTCTGTCAAGTTTGCAGTAAGGGCAGGGTCGCACGTCAGATTCGATGCGAGCGCCATCCACTCAATCCCGTAGTTCGAGCTGTAGAATAGGTCGATTGTCAGATTCTCATCGTGTAACGCCTTCCATTTGATCGGATGGATTCCACCACACACCTTGCCGCCTCTCGGGGATACGAGTTCCAGTTGAATCTCGTTTGCGACGAACACCACTCCTGTGAGATTGTTGTTGCTCTCGTTCGTCTCGTTCACATCGTTATCTGGATCCACGATCACAGCCAGGTTGTACCATCCCGGAAAGTCGGGCTGCCACCAGATTGTCAGGTTTCCGTTATTGTAGGTGTCGAGGTCTGTCGCATTGATGATCCTCGGGTTGGTGATATTGGTGGCGTTTCCGGTCTCGTCCCGGACTGTGATCGTGCCGCTGGGCAGGTCTCGTGCGTACGCTATGAGAGTCGCATTGAACCCTTCGGCAGTTCCGGTAACAGGTATGATCATCCTGTTCGTCTTGTTCAGATACACGATATCCGGAAGCATCATGGTCGGGGCAAGATCGGTCAGCGTCACGTTTATGACACTGCTTAAGTTGTTATTACTCTCATTCGTCTCTAAAATGTAACCATCCGAATCGATGACCGCTGTTACGGTGTGATTCCCAAGACTCGTCGGTTTGTACGTGAGATTCACGCCCGTCTGCCCATAGCAGGTGATATTTGTGGCATTCGCAACCACGGTGCCGTTTTCCACAAGCGAGATATTGAACTCCTCGGCAGTGCCGTTCATAGTAACTGTAATATTGTTTCTGGCGCGTACGAATGCCACATCCGGGGCCAGACCGATGGGCACCATATCGGGTAAGATAACCTCGCAAGCGAGTTTGGCTGCATTGTTTGTCTCACACACCTCCCGCACCTCGCCATCCGGATCTGCGATCATCGAGATGTTATAGATGCCTCTGGTACCTGGTCTCCACCCATAAGAGAGATTGGTACTACCCCTTATACCCTCAATCCTTCTTCGGTCCACCTCTATGCCATCTGCAACGAATGAGACATTGGAATGCTCATCCGTTATTCCGCAGACGCTTACGTTGATGAGGTTCGTTACGTTCACGTAGATCTGGTCAGGAAGCGCCACATCCGCAATCGTAAGGTCAGGGAGGTCTACGTAGACCTCTCTCGTCAGGTTGTTGTTATTTTCGTACCCCTCATCGACCCTGCCATCCGAATCGACAAAGACTGTTATATTGACGAATCCATTCCTTGACGGCGCCCATTCAAGCGAGAACGGGATATTTGGAATCTCGGAGTCGTACCATATCGACCGCACTGTCGTTACGGCTGCGGAGACACCGTCCTCAAGGAGGGATACGTTGAAGAGTCCGCCGTTGCACCGCAGTGTCCCGTGCACGGTGCAGCTGGTATTTACATAGATGGTGTCGGGAAAATCGATTTTGTCGGTCGGGGTGACATCGGGAAGCGGATACGACTCGATATCCGTGATCCTCGGAGGATATGGGCATGTCGCAAGCGCGGGAATCACCTTTGCGGTGGTATATCTCGGGAAGAAAGAGATGTTCGCGGTGTAGTTGAACGATCCGTCCGGCTGTTGCAGGCTTAGCAGGTAATCGATCGGAGTTGCGCTCTCGTTTACGCTTGCATTCCTCCATTCGAGCGGGTTCTCGCCCATGGCAACAATCGCCTGCACCGCGCACGCGGTTGTGATCGCATCCGAGAGGTTACCATCAGCACCTACATTTCTGCGGAGGAATGCCGAGGCATTCAGGATGACCCCCGAACCGGAGGGTTCGCCTGCCGCCACGAGTGCCTGAATGACGAGCGAGGTAGCCTTGATGTCGCTTATGATCTCAACGGTGGTATTTCCGTTCGTGACATTCCCCTCTGTCGTGTTTCCGCTAGTGGCGTTCCCACCGGTCATGTTTCCGTTCGTGATGTTCCCGCCAGTCATGTTGCCATCGATGACATTCCGGGCAGGCTCTTCGATGATCTTGCTCCAGCCACCATCCTCGTTCTGATGGGCTATGATGTAGTCCCTTGACTTGCCGATCCTCTCTGCGGCACTCCTATCGCCACACGCGGTTAGTGCGAGGATGCCGAGTGCGTCATCGTTCACAGAGGCGGGATCGTCGAACTGGACGCCGTCATGGTACGATTTCACCATCGTTAAGTAGTTCACGTTCCCGAAGTTCGTTGGGTCTGCGTCTCCAAGCATGCTGATGGCAAGTAATGTGCGTGCACAGTCCTCGAAGGTTGCGATCACGAAATCGTTGTACGGGAGCGAGGGATAACTCGATAGGTATCCTGCAGACGTTCTACCATATTTGGTCCTGACATCAGGGTCTTCCCAGCCCGCAGAGAACGCAAGCATCACCCATGCAGTGGTGGAGAACCCTCCGATGCTGCCACTCCCCGGGGTCTGTTTATCTCGCAGAAACCGGAGTGCATCGGTTAGGTTTCCTGAACAGTTGTATGGCAGTTTGGATACGTCCACAAAGAGGGATCTGTGCGTCTTTAACGACGCTATCGAATCATTGATGGATGCGCCGATGGATATGTTGTAGACACCCGTTTCATCGGGATTCCAGTTGAATCTGATAGTCTTCTGTGATGTCCTGATCAGCTTGACCTCTTTTGATTCGATTACCTCGCTGTTGATCGTGAGATTTACCGTGATGTCTGTTATCCTCTGCGAATCCTGATTGACTACCGCAATGATCGTGTTGTTCTGTTCGGTGTAGATTCGATTTGGTAGTGAGATTGACTTGACGTTTAAGGCGTACTCCTCGGCATAAGGCTTGCGGAGGGGGTGATAATCGCTTGCGTTATCGCTGATGTTGTATGGTGCGTCCCAGATTCCGTCATCGTCGAGATCCGCACATACCCAGCCATCCCAGTAGTTGCCGATGTAATTTGTGAAGGTCGTGTTGTTGTGTTTGTAACTGATCGGAATTGTGGAGTTCCAGTGATTGTTCTGCCCGGTATCTATTGCAAACGCGTTTTCTGGGTCGTTCTTGGCTTCTGCAAAGAACAAATTGTTGGCGTGGATCGTGTTGTTATCACCCTGCAATTTAACCGTGTACTGGCAGTTGGAGATCGTGTTTCTGCAAATTGTGTTATTGTCTGATGCGATCAGGACGCCTGACGTTGCCATACGCACCGCCCAACTGGCAGGAGACCGACTGCCTGATATGAAGTTATCTGATATTACAGAATCAACCGAGTTATCAACCCTTATGAGGTAACCAACCCAAGAAGCGTGCGTCAGCACAAGATTTCTCATCGATATGTTGTTAGAATCGTGTACGGCGATGATCCGCGCTCCTTGTGGATAGCCACCTCCATTTGTTCTATCAGCCTTCACTCCGAACCCATCAAGTTCGATATCAATCGAGTTGAATATTCCTATTACATCAGCGTTATACGGGCTTCCCTGGACTATTATTATAGCTCCGCTCTCGCCGATCATCTTGAGGTGACGTTTGTCCTTTATGGTAACCGGACCTATATATTCACCATCATCAATATGAATCACAGTATATGCAGTGCTGTTATCCACTGCATCCTGAATGCTCGGATAATCATACGGCACCTCGATGATCATCGTCTCCGCCACTACCACATCTCTCGATACTCCGTTACTATACTCATCCCGCTCATCAACCAGATCATCGGGATCGATTCTGATGCCGATTGTATGGTTTCCAGCATCTTCGGGTACCCACTCAAACGTGACCGTCGTATCTTCCATCGAGTCCAGTGGTGGCAGTGTCCGGATATCGATCACTCTGCCATCCTCCACAAGCGCCACATCAAAGTCATCCGAAACGGGCACGCCCCTGTTCGTTATCGTTGCCTCCACCGTGGTCACGAATTTTGTATATGGATCAGAGCCGAGTGCCATTTCACCAGTTATCGAGAGATCGGGAAGTAGTACAAAAGAGAGTTCAGGAAGTTCTTCATCCTCGCGGCTCCAGATGATGATATCCCCCTTCTTCAGGCGTTGATTCAGAGTTACATTCGTCCATCCATCCGGTTCATCATGGAGATGCACCACAGGGCATTCTATCCCATCAACCCGGGTCACGTTGTTTCCGGCGGATTCGAACGTCTGGTTCGATAGCTCGCACGCAATCGCTGTGACATTGAAGACTGTGGCGGTGGACTCGTTCTTCATAAAGACCGGCTGGTAATGGATCAGTCCGTCCGAATCGAGCATCAATACAATAACATCTACGGAGATGAAAGTGATGTTGTATTGTAAACTCCACCGATCCGCATCGTTCAGTCGGTATTCGGAGATGTTTATGGTGCCTGCGTCCGTATTTCTGGCATCGAACTGTAACACGTCTCCTGCGTGGATATCTGACCTGTCGAGCACGAGTTTGTAGTAGTTATAACCAGCACGGGTGTCTGCATCCCAGTTCTCGCCCGTGTTCAGATTCGTTACCGTAAGTGTGAAGTTGCTGCATGGAATCCCGTTTTCATAAGACGCCTGCCCCATGACAACGAATGGTGCTGATGGCTGCGCTGCTGCCGCGAGTGTGATGCCGAAGATGCACAGCAGAAAGGGCAACAACAGGTAGGATATTCTTCTCATTATTGTGTTCACATTACATTTTTTACCAAATTATCTTGATGCAAAGCAAATGTACTTTCTATCAATAAACGTTTCGGCTTTATTTGTGTAAAATCAGGTCAGATCGATACAGCACCAGAAGACGAAACAGCAGGTACTTCTGCTCAACCGCCGGGCTGCGGCAGAAGTACCGATGCCGCGACTTATGCGATCTCGGTTACTCCTGACGCTGCCTGCAGGATCATCAGCGCGTCGAGTGATGTGACCTTGCCGTCGTTGTTGACATCCATCTCCGGGTTGTATTCGCAACTGCCAGATGCAATTGAGAGCGCGATTACAGCGTCTGCGGTCGTGTACGTCGGTGTGTAATTCACGAGCGGCAGCAGGTCGTACGAATGTGGTGTGTCGCCGATCCCGTCTCCATCCCTATCGTTTCCAGCGTAGTCGCTCCAGTAGTTTCCGCCGAGGTACGGTCCGTCTATGATATTCGTTCCAGGGGTCTTCGTGATGTTGTAGGTGTTCTCGCTACCCATCTCTGCATAACCCAAAAATCTGTTGTTGTATACCAGATTGTCAGAACCTTTCAGAGAGGCGCCCCTTGCAAATGTGTTCCCTCTGACGATGTTATGGGATGCCGACTTATCATAAGAATTCACATAACCGCCAAGCAGCCAGTTGCTTCCGGGAACTGTGCCGAAGGTATTGTCTGCAATGAGGTTGTGGTCACCCCATACCCCCATCACGCGCAGGATACATGGTCCAACCGTGTTGTTCTCGACCAGATTACACGAAGAATCCTTGATCTGGATGCCACCGTACGTGCGATCGATGCGGTTATCTTTGACGATGTTGTGGTCAGAGCAGAGTCTGACACCGACACCTGGATAGTTCGAATACACGCCGGTATATGTAGCCATTAGGTCGAATCCCTGAACCGTGCATCCCTCGCCCCAAACTGTGATCTGATCTGCAGGATAGGGTATGTTCGTAGTACCCGATGCATCATTCCGTATCANAACATCCCCTTCTGCGATGAGCCAGATACCATCCCTGGTGATGTTGACATGCTCATAATAGACGTTGTCCGTATCGNTCTTTGGGGATATGATGATCGTGGTTCCTGCTGACGATGCATTGATCGCATCCTGTATTGTTGAGTGATCATCTGGCACGCGTATCGTTTCTGACGAATCGACCTGCACCATCTCTGTAAGGTTGTTGTTCGCCCTGTCCGGTTCGGAGATGACGTTACCTGAATCTGCGGTCACTGTCAGGCAGTAGGTTCCCACGGACGCTGGCGTCCATTTGAATGTTACGTATATGCCTGCAGCACATGTCTCAAGTGGCAATACAGTACTGACCGTGTCAATCACGCTGCCATTCACCTTGAGTGTCAGATCGAACGTACCTACATCGACCGTTCCGATGTTCTTAACCGTTGTATGGATCAGCGCGTCTCTACCACAATAGATGTGATCCGGCATCTTGATCGCGGTCACGGTGAGGTCCGGTCCTTCATCACTTATCATTACATCCTCTGTAAATCCGCCCCCCCGTATTTCACCCGCGGTCACTGTATGCTCGATCGTCTTTGACCGGAAGCATCCTGATGCATCAAACTGCAGGACATCATCTGCGCTTATATCATCGCTGTCCAGCATGAGCAAGTAGTAGTTCGATTCTGATGAGTTCCGGACATCCCAACCCTCGTTCGTGTTCAGATTCGTTACCCGAACCCATGAATCGTTGCACGGGTTGCCACAGAAGTCGTATACGTGCCCGGTGATCACAAACGGTGTCGGCTCTGCCATCACTGGAGTTACCATACAGATCAATATAATAACGATTATCTCTATTTTCATCTTGTTTTACCGCCCTTTTATTTGATTTGAAATTTTTTACATGCGCAACAGTGCTGGTTGTTTCCTGCTTATGTGGAGGAGAAAAAAATTGATGGCAGAAGATATCTGCCATCAACAATCAGTATATCCAAACAAGTCTCTAATCTCTCCTTCCAAGCCTCATGTATCCCAGAAGCATCACCAATCCGACCGCGAAGAGTGTGATGGTTGCAAGTTCGGGTATCGGTGCAGGGGGGAGTGTGACATCAAGCTCGAAACCGTCACTATTGATGTCGTCTTGCGAGACTGTGCACTCCAGGGTCATCGACTGCGAGCACCCTGATGCTTCAATCTCCAGGACATCGTCAGCACTTACATCATCGCTGTCCAGCACAAGCCGGTAGTAAGCTGTCGAGGAGTTCTCGGCGTCCCAGCTAACGCCAGTGTTCATGTTCGTTACCCGAACCCATGGGTCGTTGCATGGGCCACCGTTTGAGTCAGATACATGCCCGGTGATTACAAACGGTGATGGCTGTGCCATCGCGGGCGCAACCATCGTTATGCATATCAATGTGGCAAGTATCACGCCCGTCATTGTCTTCTTATTCATCCTTTTATACCTCCTTTCAATTAAATACAAAAAAGAGAGGAATACCAGATTCCTCTCTCAGTTCTTTCACGCTCCTTTCGCGGTCACCTTTACCGTACTGCTTCCTTCGAATCTTTCGCCTGTCGTCAACTCTCCTGTAACGCTCAGCAAAACCGCATCGCCGATTGGCACATCCACCAGATCCTGTATTTCGAACTTGACCTCAAGTGTTTGTTTGCCAGGTATGACACTACCATCTCCAAACGCATGCGCGCCCTCGCATTCAACTGTGCTCACTATAATATCTGCAACATTGTAGTCCTCCGACAGTGCGATGAATGCCTTGAGGATTCCGCTGCTGTTCAGGTCCAGCTTATTCAGGTCAAATGTCACGCCTGCCGGTATCTCACTGCCGCCAAACGCATAGACCCTGCCGCCGCCTATCGTAAAGACGATATTATTTGCAACCGCTGGTGATGCTCCACCCTCCGGATAGCTCCATATTACATCGCCTGTGAGTGCATCGAGAGCATAGGTTCCGGCATAGTCGAACCATCCTCCTTCCGTTCCCACGAAGACCTTGCCATCTGCAACTGCAACCGAGCATGTCCATGCACCGATCTCATCGGATATATTGGTCTCCCAGACCAGATTACCGGTAGTCGCATTGAAGCAGTACGTCTGTACATCGCTGTATCCCTTGATGCCTCCGGTAACGTACACGTTTCCATAAGCAACCGCTGGTGTTGAGTCCGTCCTCTGGATTGTATAGTTCCACAGAATGTCACCGTTGCCCGCATCCATCGCATAGATCGCACCATAGCCGTAGAAGTCGTAGTTCGTGACGTACACAGTGCCGTCCACAACTGCAGGCGAGCCGCAGGTGTCAAGCGGAGTGGTCTGATGCCATATCTCTGCGCCTGTATCCGCATCGATGCAGTACACATTCCCGCCGATATATATCCAGGTGGTGATATAGAACTTCCCGTCCTCATAAGCCGGCACGCCCTGGGTGTATCCGACATCCCATTGACCTGTCTGCTCTTCTGTGAATGTCCAGAGCAGCTCACCGGTCTCCTCATCGAGACAGTAGTAATGACCAGCCTCCCAGTCATTGCAGAGTACCTTGCCGTCAGCAACTACAGGACCACCGTTTACAGGGGGTTCTCCTGTTGGATTCTCAAATGCCCATATCAGATCACCGGTTGCTGCGTTGTAGCATCCGGTCTCTATCCCGGTGGAGGTGAATACCCTGCCGTCATGGTACGCAGGTGATGACCATGATCCCCATTCAGGTTCAGGGATGCTTGTGTTCCAGAGCATTGCGCCTGTGGACTCATCGAGGCAGTACAGTACACCGTCGCCACCGCTCCATCCGGTTGGACCGCCGTAGGCAAAGACCTTGCCCTCAGCAACCACTGTTGACGTACCTCCGATCGCAGATATGTCATCGCTGATCCAGAGCGTTTCGTTCGTATCAGGCGCACCTGATGGTGAGAATCCTGTGTGGACGATGTCATAATGGAACTGCGGCCAGTCTGTGGGCTTGATGATAACTGAGGTTCTTGCAAGATCATTGTTCGTCTCATCCGACTCTTCAACCTCGCTGTTCACGTCCGCAGTCGCACTCATTATATATTCACCTGTACCGGCTGGCGTCCAGATGTATTCAAGTTCGGCAGTCTCGCCAACAGCAAGAGATGAAACAGTCTGATCACCCATCGGCGTTCCGTCAACCGAGAGCGATACCGTGGACGAGCCCGCATCAGCACGACCGACATTCTTCACCCCAACGCCGAGCACGTTCTCCTCGTTTGCATATCCGGGAGTCTTCAATAAAATCTTCGTGATGGTGAGGTCTGGTGTTGTGGCAAGTATCAGGTCTTCCCCGAACCCGCCGCTGTTCATATCGTTAGCGGTTACGCTGTGGCTTGTTTCGTTGGAATTGGTGCCATCGGTTGTGGTGATCCTGATCGTATCGCCCACGCTCATACGCCTTGAGTCGGTCAATGCACAGTAGCAGTTCGAACCTGGTGCAGTCTTCACAGTGAACTCTTCGGATGTTCCCTGATTCGTTACTGTCATGAACAGGTTCGATGCCGCATCTCCATTGTCGTAGTTAACCATACCAGAGACCAAGAATGGTGTTGATGCTCTTTCCACCGTCACCATGACCATTATCGCATTGTTCGTCTCGTCGAACTCATCGATCACGTTCTCAGGGTCCGCGGTTACGGTCAGGTTGAACGCTCCGGCTGATTCTGGCGTCCATGTGAAGTCTACGCTCTTCTCTTCGCCTATGTTGAGTGCGTCCACCGTCTTCGTGCCGATGAGCGCTTCACCAAGCTTCAGCGAGACGTTGAACGCGCTTGCATTCTCGCCGCCATCGTTTCTGATCGTTGCTGTGAGCGTATTCGACTGGTCGAGGTGCAGTGTGGTCGGCTGAAGCGATGCTGGGATGAGGTCTGGTTGTGGAATGGTAACAGTTTTCTCCATTACATTAGACTTGTTGCTAATGGTTGAGTTTGCTATGAAAGTAGGACACTAACATGATCGCATTTATCTAATTATACTTAATTATATATAACATTTTTGATTATGAACGCCA
>JGI24025J20009_10001186_pt1 | contig 19941 bp, 19 predicted proteins | sample Cruoilmetagenom3_FD_20009 | JGI IMG/M metagenome (IMG submission 20009) | reverse complement strand
CGAACCATAAGTTCTAAACACTAAAGCTCCAAGTATTAATATAGCTAATACGCTTATAATTGAAATAAACTGCCATCTTGACCAGATTGGTTTGGGTATCAGAGTTGGAGGAATTTCTATACTTTTTTCTCTGACTAATTTAGTCAACTTTTTTGCTTTATCAAAAGATAAATCATAAAAAGCAGATGAGGAGATGAACTCTTTTACACCTTTTATCTCATTAAAATACTTTTTGCAATCCGGGCATGTCTTTATATGCTCTTCTATCTTTTTACTTTGTTTGATAGAGAGTTCAGAATCAATATATTCAGAAATCATACTTTTTACATTTTTGCAATTCAATTTATCACCTTTAATATATCTTTTAATATAAGACTTTAAAAATCTGTTTTTTGTTCTCCTTCTTCTTTTAAAATATTCCTTAAGATCTCTCGAGATCTGCTTATTCTTGATTTAACTGTTCCTAAAGGAATATTTAAAATTTCAGATATTTCTTTATATTTCAAATCGTATATATCATTTAGTACAATTACAATTCTAAGATTTTGTGGTAGTTTTTGAAGCAAGTTCTGTACTTTATCTGTTTCTTCAGCTTCTAAAATTCTATTTGAAACTTCATTAAATCTATTTTTATAAGTAATCTTTTCCGTTAATTTTAGTTCTTCATAAGAATCAGACATTGATTTTTTTCTTTTAATGAGTATGTCTTTACAGACATTGCATGTGATTCTATAAAGCCATGTAGAAAATTTAGAAGCTCCCTTAAAGCTTTTAGCTCTTTTAATTAATCTGATAAATGTTTCCTGGGTTGCATCCCATGCGTCTTGAGAATTACTCATAAAGCGGAATGACAGATTATAGATATTTTTCTGGTGACGTTTTACGAGTAGGTCAAGGGCTTCCTCATTCCCTCTTATGTAATATCTTATAAGTTTTTCATCGCTTATTTTTTCTCTTTTATACTTTATCGTCATGAGATAATTTTTCTCTTATATATTTTACTGATAACCTCTGATTCATTTAAAGTCTCTCAATCAATCAGTTACCCTTGAATCTTACGATTCAGTCCCCTTCTTAAATCTATAATTTCGGTGGGGATGATTGACTGTTACAGAATTTAAAACTAATATATATTTGTACTATTAACGAGATAAGTTTACAGTTTGCTCTTTTAAAAATTAATATAAACGAGATCCTTCCCCTTCGCTATGCTCAAGGGTCAGGATGACAAAATAATATTAAATTTTCAAAGAATAAAATACTAAAAGTGTTAACCCAACTCGTTAACAATACATATTATCTATAATATTATCTATAATATTATAATATCTAAAAAAATTCCAGCAAGAGATTGCCACACCACTGGAGTTTATTCTGATCAATATTTAGTTTGTCATTGCGAGCCACCGAAGGTGGCGTGACAATCTCAAATAAGATATGTTGTTAAATCTAATTAAAATGAGTTCACACAGTCTGTTTCTGATAGAGATTGCACAGTTTATCCCTTCGTTTCACTCAAGGGCAAGCTCTGAGCGAAAGCGAAGGACCTTGCTCGCAATGACAACTTAAATATTCTCATTTAAAGGTTATAATAATAAGTATTCTCAGTTAAAGGTTAAGTTAATAAGTTATTTTAAAAATTATTTTAAAATTTTGTTTTAGGAATAAGATAGAAAGAAAACAAACAACTTTAGTCGTTGGAAGTGTCACTAATAACTCAGGACATTTCTATTAAGTTAAAAAAGGGTCATTTCTAATAAGTTATTACAGAAATATTCTACAATTTGACTTTATATAAAGATTTGATTAAACTATTTTCTATCTATTTGAATAATTATAGTTATATTTAGGTTGAAATAAAAAATGAAGGTAAGAGATTTAATTATTATTGGAGCAGGTCCAGCGGGGATGAGTGCTGGAATATATGCAGCAAGATCTGCTTTATCGCCTCTCATTATGGAATCACAAATGCCTGGTGGTCAGATTGCTATTACAGATTTTATTGAAAATTACCCGGCATTTCCGGATGGTATATCAGGTCAAGAGTTAACTAAACTCATGGAAGAACAGTGTAATAATTTTAATATTGAGTTTATGAACTTTGTCCAGGTAGATTACGTTGAAAGTGAAAATAAAATTTTTAAATTAAAAACTAACCAGGGTGATTTTTTTGCTAAAACTGTTATAATTGCAACTGGTGCAAGTCCTGTTGAACTGGGTATTCCAGGAGAAAAGGAGTTTAAAGGAAGAGGAGTTTCGTATTGTGCAACATGTGATGGGCCTTTGTTTAAGGGTAAAGATATCCTTGTTGTTGGAGGAGGGGATTCAGCTGTTCAGGAGGCAATCTATTTAACTAAATTTGTATCATCCTTAAAGATAGTTCATAGAAGGGATGAATTAAGAGCAGTAAAGATGTTACAAGAGAAAGCTTTTAAAAATCCAAAAATAGATATTTTATGGAATTCTAATCTATTGGAAATTAATGGAAAGGATTTAGTTGAAAGTGCAGTAATTTTTAATAATAAAACAAATAAAAAAAGAGAGATAAAAATAGATGGCATTTTTATGTATGTTGGATTTAAACCAAATTCATTCCTGGTTAGAGATTTAGTAGAGATGGATAAACTGGGTGGAATAATAACAGATAATAAAATGAGAACTTCTACTGCTGGATTGTTTGCTGCCGGGGATGTAAGAAATACACCTCTAAGACAAGTTGTTACTGCTGTTTCAGATGGAGCGATAGCAGCTATAAACGCAGAAGAATATTTAGAATATGAGAATACAGGATGAAATTTTAATCTATAAAATTAAAAAAATAAAAGTTAAAAAATCTGAAAATTATAAAAATGTAAATTTCATAAAAAAATAAAGAATATACTTTTTAAAATAGAAAGGAGAAGGATTTGTCAGAGAAAATATTAAGGTTAACTGATGAGAACTTTCACGAAACTATTGAAAATATAGATCTTCCCGTGATTGTTGATTTTTGGGCTCCATGGTGTGGACCTTGCAAGATGATGGAACCAATATTTGATGTATTAGCAAAGGAATTGGAAAACGGAGTAGTACTTGCAAGATTAAATGTTGATGAAAATCCTGAAATTTCTAAGAATTTAGAGATTATGAGCATTCCAACATTTATGATGTTTAAAGATGGAAGATTGGTAAAAAAAGTAATTGGAGCTCGTCCAAAGAATAATTTCCTGCAAGAATTTGATTTGAACTAAAGCAGTAATATTATTACAATTTCAATTTCTCTCAAAATTATAAGAAAATAATATAAATCAAATTTAATAATTCTTCAAAATTCACTTTTATATATTATTTCGCATTTGAACTTTTATGAAGCTAATAAAGGGATCCAGGGGTAAGGAGGTTGTTGATTTACAAACCAGGTTAAAATCCTTAGGATTTTCACTCGGTTTGGAGGATATTGATGGTTTTTTTGGAGTAAAAACGGAAGAAGCTATTAAATCCTTTCAACAAAAACGAGGTCTGGCAGTTACAGGAAATATTGATTCAATTACATGGTTGGAAATTGTTGAATCAGGATATACTTTGGGAAGTAGAACTCTATACTTAAAAGTACCCCCTTTTAGAGGTGATGATGTGAAGACTTTACAACATTATCTCAATTCACTTGGTTTTAATTCAGGGCAAGTAACAGGAATTTTTAATAAAAAAACAGAGACTGCTGTTAGAAAATTTCAAAACAACATGTCTTTAAATGAAGATGGACTTGTTGGTTCAGAAACTATAAAGTCTCTTAATAATTTAAAAAGATCATTAAAAAGAGGGACTAATTACCATATTCCAGAAAAAAAAATTATCAAACAAACTAAACCATTAATCTGTATTGATCCAGGGCATGGATTACCTGCTGATCCAGGTAAAACAGGAGTTTATGGATTAACTGAAGCTGAAGTCTGCTGGGAAATTGCTGAAAATCTTATTCAGGAGATTTCAAAAACAGATGTGACTGGATGCTTAACTCAAAAGATCGGTAAAAATTTAAGTGAGAGTGAAAGGGCATCAGTTGCAAATTCAAAAAAAGCAAATATTTTAGTAAGTATTCATTTAAATTATTGTGATAATCCACTTGCTGAGGGAAGTAGTAGTTATTATTTCTCATCTGGCTTATCATTTTCTAATTCTGGGAAAATACTTTCAAATTTAGTGGAGGACAATCTAATTAAAAGATTAAGGGTACCGGACTGCAGGGTTCATGGAATGAATATTCCAATTTTAAGAGAGACATTAATGACATCTGTAAGAGTAGAACCAGGGTTTATTTCAAATCCTGAGGAAGAGAAAAGGATGGTAACTAAGAAATATAAAAGAGATGTAGCAATTGCCATTTTAGCGGGTATTAAGGATTTTCTAAATAGGGATGTTTAAGAATATTATTAGAACATATAATATTTTTTGCAATATTGTTAATTTTATATTAGAATCCTATAGTAATAGTAAACGATGGATAGTTGAAGAAGTGAAAAACGGAGGTTATTCATTGGAAGATCCCTTGCTTAAAAAGAGAAAAAGCTTCTTTATTATAAGTAAAATTGTTTTCAGTGTAATTTTAGTTATTTCATTTACGCTTCCCTGCTCGTCACCACTTGGTGCTACGCCTTTAAGTGAAAAAAAAGCCGAAAAAGATAGACTTATTAAAGAAATATATCGCATTCATGAGGATCTTGATGAAACAGTTGAGCAATATAATTTTTATCAAGATGAGCTTAGTAAAGTTGAATCAAAGATAATGTCTCTTGAAAAACGAAAAAGTATACTTAATTTTAGACTTATCTCTTTAAAAAAAGAGCTTGAAGCTGCATTAAAAGAAATTTACAAACATGGACAAGCAAATTTTGTATATATTGTATCATCCCCAGACACTGTTAATGATATTATTGACAGAATGAAATTCTTTTCAATAGCTGGAGATAAGCATACTCAATTGATAATGAAGGTTAAGGAAATAAGAGATGATATTGTTAATGTTGAGCAAGAAGAAGAGAAGCAAAAGAAAATAATATTGGGTTTGATATCAGAATTAAATTTAGCAAAAGAACAAGTGGAAGAAAAAATAAGGGAGAAGGAAAGACTTCTTGCCAAGGTTAAGCAGGATATACAAATCTTAGAAAGGGAGATGTATAAACCAGTAACTAATTTTGTTTCTCCTTCTGATTATACAGGTATGGTATCTCTTGCATTAACTCAACAGGGAAAACCCTATGTTTGGGGAGGATCAGGTCCCAATAGCTTTGACTGCTCTGGATTTGTTTATTGGGTTTTTAGACAATTTGGAACCTATCTACCCCGGACTGTAAGAGGTCAATACAATGCAGGATCTCCTGTTTCAAAATCAGATCTTAGATCAGGAGATTTGGTTTTTTTCAAAAACTTCAGTCATGTTGGAATATATATTGGAAATGGAAATTTCGTTCACGCTCCGCATACTGGAACCAAAGTAAGAGTAGAATCTCTAAGTATACCATATAGAGTAAAAAATTATTGCGGAGCCTGTCATATTTAAGACTAATAACAAGCTTCTAAAATTATCAAAAAAGATGTCTACAGGATTATTTTATCATCCAATTTTCTTAGAACATGATATGGGATGGGGTCACCCAGAAAGAGCACAAAGATTAGTTTCAATATTAGATGAAATTAGAAAAAGAAAAGATTTAAATAATGTTGAAACTGTTTTACCTGATAAAGCATCCATAAAGGATATCCAATTAAATCACAGTAATAGCTATATTAAATTGATTCAAAATACATCAGAAATAAAAGGCATAAAACATTTAGATCCAGATACAGCAGTCTGTTCAAAGTCGTATGAAAGTGCAATTTATGCATGTGGAGCAGTTTTGGATGCAGTCAAGTTAGTATATGAGGGTACCTATAGAAATGCATTTGCTTTGGTGAGACCACCCGGACATCATGCACTTTTTTCTAAAGCTATGGGTTTTTGTATATTTAATAATATTGCAATAGCTGCTAAGTATTTAAAGAATGTAATGGGTCTGCATAAAATTGCTATTATTGATTGGGATGCTCATCATGGAAATGGTACACAAGATTCATTTTATGGTGATCCGGATGTCCTTTATATATCTTTACATCAATTTCCTTTTTATCCAGGAACTGGTTCTGCTAATGAAATAGGAACTGGTATTGCAAAGGGATTTAATATAAATATACCAATGTTTGCATATAGTGGAGAAAATACTTATTTATTAGCAATGGAGAGGATTATTTCTCCGATTATTTATCAATTTTCGCCAGAATTCATTTTGGTTAGCGCTGGATATGATGGACATTATAAAGACCCTTTAACTCAACTTCTTTTAACAAGTGATACATTTTTTAAATTATCAAAAGTTGTAATAGAAATGGCAAATGAAATCTGTAGTGGTAGAATTGTTTTCTCTTTAGAGGGTGGCTATTACTTAAAGGGATTATCTCAAAGTGTAGTAGAAACTCTCAGGGCAATGGTCGGTCATAATAATTCTGTTCCTTATCCATCAGAAGATTTAAAGGAGAGGAATTCAAGCATGAAAATAGAACAAATAATAGAAATTCAAAAAAGATATTGGAAATTATAAGGAAATAAATAGCTTTTAATGAATATAAATTATAAAAGTATTAAATTGACATAAAATGTTTTTAAAAAAATATGCAATTCAAAAATATATCAAACTTCATCTTTCACTTTTAATTTTTCTACTGATTATAATCCTACCTATCTTATCAGGCTGTGAATTTTTGATATTTAAATCTGAACCTGAAAGAACAGTTTTTAGTTTTTTTAATGACCTTAATTTAAAAGATGTTGAAAGAATATATGATAAATATCTCTTAAATAATGATAAATTAAAGATAGACAGGGAAGATTTTAATTTATTGATTTCCAAATCTCTTTCTTCTGTTAGGAAAATAGAGTTAAAAAGAACTGATTTATTAAAGAGAAATGATGAGGATGCAGAGGTAAGTGTAAATTTTATCATTACTTATGTTGATGACAGAGAAGAGATAAGAACTGAAAAAATATTCCTAATTTATGAAGATGGTAAATGGAAAATCAATTTTGAAGAAACATTTTTGTCTTTAAAGCCAGAAACTTGAGTGAAAAAGCTGAAAAATAGATTTGTGAAAGAGATACATAATATTTATTTATCTTTGAATTAGTCACCAAAGACGCCTTCCTTCAGGTAGGGGTAGTTCACTCTCCTGACAAAATATATGAAAAATATTTTACTGCAACGTGATAATGCCATATTTGTGCAAAATAAATATATTTTTTCAAAAAAATATTGATTTTTGTGTGAAATTCTGATAATATATAAAAACTTTATGATATTATTATTAGAATACTTGACAATACTATTATAAAGTTTTATAATAATATCTAAAAATTTATTCTATTTTTTCAATCATAATTTGTAATATACAAGATATATATTTACAGTTTGCTCCTTGCAAGATTAATATGATGTAATAAGGATTCTTGTCATTGCGATGAGCGAGATTCCTCGTTGCACTAGGAACAAGCTGCGTAATATCAGTGTATAAATTATTGTTAATAATAGAGATTGCCACGCCACCTTCGGTGGCTCGCAATGACAAAATAATAATAAATTTTCAAAGAATAAAATACCAAAACTATTAACCTAAATTGTTAACAATACACATAATTTTTAACAATACACATAATTTTTAAAATAAAAATAAAAGGAGGAAAAATAATGTCAAAACCAATAGGAATTGATCTGGGTACAACCAACTCATGTATTGCTGTGTTTGAGGGAGGAGAATCAATAGTTATACCAAATGTGGAAGGTGGTAGGGTAACTCCATCAATTGTAGCTTTTACTAAATCTGGCGAGCGCTTGGTAGGAATGATAGCAAAAAGGCAAGCAATAACAAATTCGGATAGAACTATATCCTCTATTAAGAGAAAAATGGGTTCAAAACATAGAGCAAAAATTGATGGTAAAGATTACTCACCTCAAGAAATTTCTGCAATGATATTACAAAAGATGAAAGCTGATGCAGAAGCATACTTAGGTGAAGAAATAACTGAAGCTGTTATTACTGTTCCTGCTTATTTTGAGGATAGTCAAAGAAAAGCTACAAAAGAGGCTGGTAAAATAGCAGGACTGAAAGTACTAAGAATAATAAACGAGCCAACAGCAGCTGCTCTTGCATATGGTTTGGATAAGGAGCAAGATCAGAAAATATTAGTTTTTGATCTTGGTGGAGGAACATTTGATGTTTCAATTTTAGATATTGGAGATGGAGTTTTCGAAGTAAAATCTACAAGTGGTAACAATCTTTTAGGTGGGGATGACTATGATAATAAAATAACTGAGTGGATAATTTCTGAATTTAAGAAAGAACAAGGAATAGATCTTTCTAAAGATAAGATGGCGTTACAAAGACTTAAAGAGGCAGCTGAAAAGGCAAAATGTGAGCTTTCAACTACTCAAAGTGCTAATATAAACTTACCTTTTATAACAGCTGATGAGTCAGGACCAAAACATCTTGAGATGACACTTACAAGAGCCAAACTTGTTCAATTAGTATCTGATTTGATTGATAAGTGTGTTGGTCCAACAAAAAGGGCGATGGAGGATGCAGGAGTAAAAGCCGGGGATTTAGACCATGTTCTATTAGTTGGAGGTCAAACCAGGATGCCAGCAGTAAGAAATATGGTAAAGAAATTAACAGGAAAAGAACCGAGAAAAGATATAAATCCTGATGAAGTTGTCGCTGTAGGAGCGGCAATTCAAGCGGGAGTTTTAAAAGGCGAAGTTAAAGATGTTTTACTGCTGGATGTTACACCTCTGTCACTTGGTATTGAGACAAAAGGTGGAGTTTTTACACGGTTAATTGAGAGAAATACTACAATTCCTACCAAAAAGGGAGAAATATTTTCCACAGCTGAGGATAATCAAACTACAGTTGAGATTCATGTACTTCAAGGCGAAAGACCAATGGCAGCTTTCAATAAAACATTAGGTAGATTTCAACTGGTGGGAATACCACCAGCTATGAGAGGAATCCCACAGATTGAGGTAAATTTTGATATTGATGCTAATGGAATTGTTCATGTATCTGCCAAGGATCTTGGAACTGGAAATGAACAGAAAATAACAATAACCTCTTCAGCTGGTATATCTGATGATGAGATAGAAAAAATGATGAAGGAAGCCGAGGTTCATGCAGAAGAGGATAAAAGAAAAAAGGATGAAGCTGAGACAAGAAATAATGCAGATAATCTTATTTATTCGACAGAGAAATCGTTAAGACAATTAGGTGATAAATTACCTTCAGGTGAAAGAGACAATATAGAATCTGCTATTTCAGAATTAAAAAAGGTATTAGCTGGAACAGATGTTGAAGCTATAAAAAAGAAATCACAGGATCTAATGGATGCCTCTCATAAATTAGCTGAAGCAGTGTATGCTCAGACATCTCAAAAAACTACAGAAGCTGAAGAGTCTAAAGATGAGAAAAAAGTAAAACCAGAAGAAGAGGAAGAAGTCGTTGATGCTGATTTTGAAGTTGTAGATGAGAATGAATAGAATCTATTTGAATACAGGATCTTTACATGAAAAACGGGGTCAGGTCTCGCAATATAACATATTAACTTTGGGTATACTTTCTTGACTGAAAATATTTTCGAAAGTGTACCAAAAAGTCTTTAATAGGACTTCAATTTAAGTAATTTTATAAGGAAATAATTAAAAAAAGAAAGGAGACAAATAATTATGAGAAGATCAAACAATTTTCGCGATCTATTTAGAATACAGGATGAAATGGAGAGATTTTTTGGAAAGCCTCTATTTAGAGAAAGTAGATGGGAAGATGTTGATTGGATTCCATTTATTGATATATATGAATCCGAAAATCAAGTCTTTGTAAATGTTGAACTTCCTGGAATGAGCTCAGAAGAAGTGGATATATCAATCGAAGATAATGTGTTAACTATTTCAGGTGAAAGGAAGTATCCTGATAAAATGAGTGATGAGAACTGTAGAAGAAGGGAAAGAAGGTATGGAACATTTAAGAGAAAAATACCTCTTTCTGACAGAATAGATCAGAATAATATACAAGCTAAATTTAATAAAGGTGTTTTGCATATAGTATTAGCTATTAAAGAAGAAGTTAAACCAGAGCAAATAAGGATTAAAGTAGAAGAGGAGTAATAAAAATAAAATACTAATGCAATTTCTATAAGTAGTATCTCATAATGTTTTATCAAGGAGTTTATATTGGAAAACAATAGAGAAGATAGAGTAGATATAAAAAATATCAATAAAAGTGATTCTTCAAAAAGAGAGGCAAATAAAGAAGAAGTGGAAAAAAGTCGAATCCAAAAGAGCAGGTCAAAAGCAGGCAAAAAGAGAAAATTAAAGATAGAAAAAATGGAGAAGGAAAAGCAGTTGGAGAAAGAAATAACAAGGTTAAAGGAAGAATTATTGGAAAAAGATGAGCAGCTTTGTGAATATGTAGACACCTTGCAAAGACTTCAGGCAGAATTTGAGAATTTTAAAAAGAGGACTTTAAAAGAACAAAATAAACTCGTATTATTAGCAAACAAGGATTTGATAAAAGAACTTTTACCAGTACTTGATAATTTTGAGAGAGCTATAAACTCTTATAAAAATGGTGATGAAGTTCAAACTATTATTGAAGGTTTAAACATTATAAATAATCAATTTAATCAGTTATTAAATAAAGAAAACCTAAAAGAAATCTATCCTGAAGGTGAGATGTTTGATCCAAGATACCATAAAGCTGTAATACAGATTGAAAATGATCAACATGAGGAAGGAACAATACTTGAAGTATTAAAAAAAGGTTATTTTCTAAATGATTCATTACTAAGACCTGCGGTTGTAAAAGTCTCAAAAAAACCAGATAAGTCCTGAGAAAAAAATAAATTGAATTTAAAAAAGCAAAAATTTTATTAAGATTTATTCTTGGTGAATTAATTGGAATTTAAGGATTATTATAAAATCCTGGGTGTGGGTAAAAGTGCAACACAGGATAAGATAAAAAAAGCATATAGAAAGTTAGCTCATAAATATCATCCTGATGTTAACCAGAACAATAAAGATGCAGAGGAAAAGTTTAAAGAAATTTCAGTTGCATACTCAATCTTGGGAGATAAAGAGAATAGAAAGAAATATGATGAACAGGTTAGAATGTTCAGTCAGGGACCTTTTGGATTTCAAGCTAAAGGGTTTAGACCTGAGGATTTTAAAACAACCTGGAACTTTCAGGGATTTGGTGAATCTTCGACTTTTGAAAGTATATTTGACTTATTTAAAACCGGTGGTGCAAGAAACAGACGAACTAAAGTACCAAAAAGAGGAAATGATCTTACATATAAATTAAATCTCTCCTTTGATGAAGCAATTAAAGGTGTGACTACTAAGATAAATGTAAACGCTAATTTAGCGTGTACAAGGTGCAAGGGTACAGGAACTGAGCCAGGAACTTTTCCAATAACATGTCCAAATTGCAATGGGAGAGGAGTAGTATCGAGAAATCAAGGTTTTTTCAGTATAAGCCAAACATGTCCTCGATGTTTGGGCCGGGGTGTAATAACAGAGCACCCTTGCACTAAATGTAGAGGTACGGGGAGAGAGAGGAGAGTAAGAAAATTAACTGTAAAAATCCCTGCTGGAGTGAAAAATGGTTCAAAAATAAGATTTAAGGGTATGGGGGAATCTGGTGATAAAGGAAGTCCATCTGGAGATTTGTATATTATTACCAAGGTAAAACTGCACCCTATTTTTAAGAGAAGAAATAGTGATATTTTAATAGATTTACCCATTACCTTCACTGAAGCTGCTTTAGGAACAAATATTGAAATTCCAACCCCGAATAAAAAAATCTCATTAAAGATTCCAGCTGGTTCACAAAGTGGGAAAGTGTTTAGAATTAGAGGTAAGGGAGCACCGAAATTAAAAAGAAGTGGTATCGGGGATTTTCTTATAAAACTTAAAGTTGTTACTCCCAATAAACTTTCAGTGAAGGAAAAAAGATTATTTATGGATCTTGAAAGAGTTAGAAAATCAGATCCAAGAAAAAAGATGTTTAATTCTCATTAAAAAATAAATTAAATAAATGTTAAAAGCTTTAAGTATACTTTCTTGGCTGAAAATGCCTGCGAAAGTATACCATAAAGCTAATAATAAGGAATAACTTTAAGTGTCATTGCAAGGAACAAAGTTCCGAAGCAATCTTATTAATAAATCTAAGCGGTGTTCTATATGAATAAAATTAAATCGAAACCAGTATATATAATAAGTATAGCTGCTAAATTGACTAATGTGCATCCTCAAACTCTTAGATTATATGAGAGGAAAAAGTTAGTAATTCCTATAAGAACATCCACTAATATCCGTTTATATTCAGAGGAAAATATTGAGCAAACTATATATATTCAGGAACTAACTCAAAAACTTGGGATAAATTTAGCTGGTGTTAAAAGGATTTTAGATTTAGAAAGAGAACTTGATTTAGCTGAGTTAAATCTTAAAAAAGCACAAATCAAACTGGAAAAACTGACCAAGGAAATGGAAAAAGAAGTAGAAAATGTTCGTAAAAGCTTCAAGCATGAAATTGTCCCATTTTCTTCTCATGAACTGGAACCCATATAAATAAATAAATGAAATTATAGTAAGGAAAGCAGGAGATTAGCAGCTTTTACTGCCTTTGACTTATAATGATTATTAAAATAAACTAGAGTCTTGCCAGCTTTTTTATTCAATTCCTTTATTTTAGGAACCCATTCCAATAATTCGTCCTGCTTGTATTCGTAATCATATCTCTCATAAGCTTTTTTGTGATGCCACCATTTTTGAGAATTTCTTCCATGAAATCTGATATAGGCAGTATCAGAGGTTATTTTAGCAACAGGAGGAATTAAGCCCTTTAGTTTTGGCTGATCAACACAACAAAATCCTAAATTATTTTGCTCAAGGAATTCAAAGACCCTATCATCTATCCAGGAAATATTTCTGAATTCTATAACCAGAGGGATATCAATCATATTGTCTCTAAAATATTTTAAATAATCTAAGTTGTAACGATCAAGCTTAAAAGACCATGGAAATTGTGCTAAAATACAAGCTAACTGATCTCTTTCAATTAATGGAGATATACCTTTTATAAAATTATCATAATCCTTAGGCTCAGCTTTTCTTTCATGTGTCATTAAGTTATTTGCTTTTACTGAAAAAATAAAATCTCCAGGTACTTTTTGAGCCATTCTGTTGATTATGTAAGGGTTTGGCATTCTATAGTATGTGAAATTTATTTCAGTTGTTTTAAAATTTTTAGAATAGAAACCTAACATATCAGATTTATTTATATCAGTTGGATAATAATTTCCCTTCCAATCCTCATAGCTATAACCGGATGTTCCTATCGATATACCCATATGATACCTCCTACCATAAAAAGATTCTCTTTATTATTTTATTTGTACTATCTAAGCTTGGTATTTACAGTTTAATAAAATTTTACTCTTCTTTAATAAGAAGGATTAATAGATTTTTATAAACAAAACTCTTAAATAGTTCATTTTATTAATAACTTATTATCATTTTTGTTTAATAATATTTTAACAAAAGTAAGAACATAGTTGTGTTATAATTTTTTGAGTGTAATTAAGGAGCAACTAAAATGATTTCAAAATCTTTTAAAAAAATACAATTTATTGAAGCTTTAAGATGATATATTTCTAATTATAAATATATTTGTAATTTATCATTCTGTCATTTTAGGATTTGACTAAGTTAATTAATTTTAATATAAAAAATGAGGGGGTTGAATGAAAGGATTTAAAATAGCTATTAGTGGTAAGGGTGGTGTTGGAAAGACCACCATTGCTGGAACACTTGCTTTTATTTATGAATTAGATAAAAAAAATGTATTGGTTGTGGATGCTGATCCTAATGCTAATATTGCATCAGTTTTGGGTGTAAGCTATGATCAGTTCTCTAAAATCACTCCCATATCTGAAATGATAGAGCTCATAGAGGAGAGAACAGGAGCAAAGCCAGGAACTTATGGTACTATATTTAGAATGAATCCAAAAGTTGATGATATTCCTGATAAATATTGTTACAGAATAAACGGAATGAAATTACTCATCATGGGAACAATAAAGGAAGGTGGATCAGGATGTGTTTGCCCTGAAAGTGTTTTGCTTAAAAGATTGATATCTCATCTTATTTTAAGAAGAGATGAAGTTGTGATAATGGATATGGAGGCAGGGGTAGAACATTTAGGTAGAGCTACTGCAAGTTCAGTAAATGCTTTGATAATAATAGTAGAACCTGGACAAAGGAGTGTACAAACCGCTTTCACTATAAAAAAATTAGCTGCTGGAATTGGTTTAAAAAATATTTATATAATACTTAATAAAGTTAGAACAAAAGATGAAGAAGAGTTATTAAAGGAGAAATTGTCTGATTTTGAGATTTTAGGAACTATATATTTTAGTGAAAAAATTCGCTTAGCAGATCTGGATCAAAAGATCCCTTTTAAAGTTGATAAGGATTTTGTGAAGAATCTTAATCAAATAAAGGAGAAATTAGATACCAAAATAACCTAAATCAAATTAGTAAAAAATTTTAAAATATTTGAGATGGAAAGAGAGAAGTATATGTATGAAATTGTAGAAAGAGAAGTACTTGCTGAAAACAGTGACTTCTATAAAATTAATGCTCCAGAAATTGCTAAGAAAGCAAAAGCTGGTCAATTTGTAATAATAAGAATTAATGAGACTGGAGAAAGAATACCACTTACTATTGCTGATTTTAATGCCAAGAAGGGAACTATCACTTTGGTTGCATTAAGAGTGGGAAAAACAACCCGTCTTTTAAGTACATTAAAAGTTGGAGATAAAATATTAGATGTTGTTGGTCCTTTAGGAAATCCAAGTGAAATTGATAATTTTGGAAGGGTTATTTGTGTTGGCGGGGGATTAGGAATTGCTACTATTGTTTCAATTGCTAAGGCTCTTAAAGATGCAGGGAATTATGTAATTGGAATTATAGGAGCAAGAACTAAAGATCTTTTAATTTATGAAGATGAGCTGAGAAAAATATGTAACGAACTACATATTTCAACTGATGATGGTTCCTACGGTTACCATGGATTTGTTACTGATGTATTAAAGAAATTACTTAATGAGGATAATCCTATAAATATTATCTGGGCTATTGGACCTGCTATAATGATGAAATTTGTTTGTAAAACTACAGAACCATATAAAGTTAAAACAATTGTAAGTTTGAATCCTATCATGGTGGATGGGACAGGTATGTGTGGTGCTTGCAGGGTTGAAGTTGATGGGAAAACTAAATTTACATGTGTTCATGGACCAGAATTTGATGGTCATAAAGTGAATTGGGATTTACTGCTTTCTCGTCAACAGATGTATCTTAATAGCGAAAAACTATCTTTAGATGAATTTGAGAAAAAGATAGGGGGTTAACGATAGTGAAAGATAAGAGAGAAAAGAGGGAAGAGGAAAAGGGAATAAGGAAGGAAAAAGNANCAAAAAGAAAACCCAGTAAAAGAGCATTAAAAGTTGAAATGCCACAACAGGAAATAAAAGTAAGAATTAGAAATTTTGATGAAGTCCCCTTTGGTTATAGTGAAGAACAAGCTATTGAAGAGGCTAAAAGATGTCTTCAATGTAAAAAACCAAAATGTGTTGATGGATGTCCAGTGCAGATTAATATTCCAGCATTTATAAAATTAATAGAAGATGGTAAATTTGATAAAGCAGCAAAGAAAATAAAGGAGAAAAACAGCTTTCCAGCGGTATGCGGAAGAGTTTGTCCACAGGAAGATCAGTGTGAAAAATTATGTATTTTGGGAAGAAAGAAAGGATTTGAACCAGTAGCAATTGGTAGATTAGAAAGATTTGTTGCGGACTGGGAAGCTGAACATGGAACAGTTGAAGTTCCTGAGCTATTAAAAACAACAGGTAAAAAAGTTGCAGTTGTAGGTTCAGGTCCTGCAGGACTTACATGTGCGGCTGACCTTGTAAAAATGGGGCACGCAGTTACTCTCTTTGAATCACTTCATAAGCCAGGGGGAGTTCTGGTTTATGGTATTCCTGAGTTCAGACTTCCTAAGAAAATAGTCCAAAGAGAAGTTGACTATATTAAGAGTCTCGGGGTTGATTTAAGGGTGAATTCATTGATTGGTAAGTTATATACAATTGATGAATTAAAACAGAAATACGATGCAATATTTTTAGGAACTGGTGCTGGTCTCCCAATGTTTTTAGGAATTCCAGGTGAGAATTATAATGGGGTTTATTCTGCTAACGAATTTCTTACAAGATCTAATTTGATGAAGTCATATCTTTTCCCGGAGTGGGATACTCCTATAAAAATCGGGAGGAAAGTAGCTGTAGTTGGAGGAGGAAATGTAGCTATGGACTCAGCAAGAACTGCACTTAGATTGGGAGCAGATGATGTATACCTTGTTTATAGAAGAAGTGAAAAGGAGATGCCAGCAAGGATAGAGGAGGTCGGAAGAGCTAAAGAAGAGGGTATAAAATTTATGTTACTTTCGAATCCAGTTGAGGTTATTGGTGAAGATGGCTGGGTGAAAGCTCTTAAATGTATAAAGATGAAATTAGGTGAACCTGATGAATCAGGCAGAAGACGACCTATTCCTATTCCAGACTCTGAGTTTGAGTTTGATATAGATTTATTTATAGTAGCAATTGGAACAAGACCAAATCCATTAATTCCACAAACAACACCTACTCTAAAAACTACAAAATGGGGAACAATAGAAGTTAGAGAAGATGTTCCAATGACAAGCATGGATGGGGTTTTTGCAGGTGGTGATATTGTTACAGGAGCTGCTACAGTTATTTTGGCAATGGGAGCAGGAAAAGAAGCAGCAAAAGCTATTGATGAATATATGAAAAAAGAATAAAAAGATAAATTTTGACACCGTGTCATTGCGAGGGACAGGCTTCCAGTTGTCATTGCGAGCGTAAGCAAAGCAATCTATCTCAGAACAGGCTGCACAATCTCAGTATATAAATTATTGTTAATAATAGAGATTGCCGCGCCACCTTCAGTGGCTCGCAATGACAACCAGAACTTGGTTTGGAACAGGGTGTGCAACCTCATTTAAAAAGCAAATCCTTTTATGAACAATTTTTAATTTTTATTAGTCTAACTTATGAACAATCTTTAATTCTTATGAGTATAAATTTTGAACATTTTTTTTCATAAGTGTAAAAGTAAGAACTGTTAATATTTAATTAACATACTAAATTTTTTCTAAATAAAATATTAAAAACTTTTAATAATATTTTATAAACAGGGTCATTTTTAAAAAGAAAAAAAGAAAAAGGTCTGTATATCTAATAAAAAACTTATTTTTAAAATAAAATTGTTCATAAGGAAGAGGAAGAAATGAGAAAAAGCATGAAAAAACATTCTATTTGCAAAATTGGGATTTTTAAATCCTGTATAAGGACAGGAGAAAATAGGAAGACTAACTATTTTAGAAAAAATCCAATTACCAAATTTTCTCCATTAATATTATTTTTTATACTAATATTTTCAATTATAGCTATGTCCATNTCAGGTTGTGCTCGCATTGCTCCACCAATTGAAGAAATGGAGATTTTTGAAGAAAAAGCTTTACNACGAGAAAAATCAGCCTTTGATAAAGGAAATGAAGCCGAGTTGCNAACCGCAGAAGAACCGGAATCCGAAGTAGTTAACGAGGGAGAATATGCTTTCATTACTCAAGCTGTAACTATGGAAAGGAAGATGATCTATCGTGGATATATGGAGTTGGAAGTTAAGAAGGGAGAATTTGGTGAAAAATTTGATGAGATAGCTAATATTGCAAAAGCAGTTGGTGGTTTTGTATCAAATACAGACAGCAGTGCTTATGGAGATAAACTTGCTATGGGAAAAATAACAATAAGAGTTCCTGTTGATAGTTTTGATTCAGTCATTGAGCAGATAAAGAAACTTGGTAATGTAAAAAATCTAAATACAAATGTTCAGGAAGTGACTCAAGAATATGTAGATTTAGAAAGTAGACTGAAGCATTTTCAAGCCCAGGAGGAAATTCTTTTAAAAATGATGAAAGAATCAGAAACTGTTGAAGATAGTATTGAAGTTCAAAGAGAACTCTCAAGAGTTCAGGAGCAGATTGAAATTATTAAGGGAAGATTAAGATATTTAGATGAACAAATAAGCCTATCTACTATAACTGTTTTTGTTACTGAACCATCCGTAAAACCTCAGCCAGAACCAATTACCTGGGGATTTTTAGGTACTCTTAGAGAAGGTGTCAGGTTATTCATAAGTGTAATCAATGGTACGGTTATTTTTATAATGGCGATATTTCCAATAGCTGTTATTGCAGCTTTAGTATTTCTAATTGTAAAATATGTAATAAAAAGATTAAAAACAAAGAAGGCAAAAACCAAATAGTAACTATTAAATCACAATTGTTTCATTAATTCTTGATAGAAGAAAGATATCTCTATTTCTTATATTAAATACAAATTCCATTTCAAAAGAGAGATATTATAAGTAAACAAAGCCCGTGAAGGAAACTAATCTAAAAGGAGGTTATGATGTTTATACGACAAAATAGAAGAAATGGAAAACTTGGTTTAATTGTCTCATTTGCTATTGGTGTTGGTGTAGGTGTTTTAATTGCTCCGAGAACAGGAGATGATACGAGGAAGATACTATCAGAAATGGGAAAGCAATATATTCAGAAATCGTCAGATTGGTTAAATGAGAAAATAGATCAATTCTCGGAGATAGCAACTAAATATGCTGATGATGTAAAGGAATATCTTGAAGAAAAAGAATGAGAAATCAACCTAAATAGAATTTAAATTTTATTTAGAGTTATTTTATTTGACATATAACCTATAGGAGTTAATATAATTGGTTAAAACTGTATCTGTTAAAGTAGGGGATTTAGTAAAATTAAAAAAGAATCATACATGTGGTGAAAATAAATTTAAGGTTTTTAGGGTGGGAATGGATATTGGACTTGAGTGTCTGGGATGTGGAAGAAAAATAAAATTGATTAGAAGAGAATTTAATAGAAGATTTAGAGGGTATTTAAAAGAGAGACTTAAACAAAAGGAAATATAAATGAAGATAGGAATAGTTGGACTTCCTAATGTAGGTAAGTCCACTTTTTTTAATGTTTTAACCAAACAAAATGTAAAGATTGATAGATATCCATTCACTACGGTTAATCCAAATTTAGGTAATGTAGAAGTACCTGATAAAAGACTAAAAGCACTTAAAAATGTATTTAATCCGGAGCGGGTAGTGCCAACTTCAATAAATTTTTTAGATGTTGCTGGATTGGTTAAAGGAGCGAGTCATGGGGAAGGTCTGGGTAACAANTTTTTAGCACAAATAAGAGATACAGATGCAATTGTCCATGTTGTCCGTTGTTTTNAAGATATAAATGTAGCTCACATTAATACTGTTCTTTCTCCAAAAAGAGATATCGAGATAGTNAATTTAGAATTGATTTTAGCGGACCTTTCTGTTATTGAGAAAAGTCTTGATAGAACTAAGATAGCAAGTAAATCTGGAAAAAAGGAAGAACTTAAGAGATTGGAAGTTTTAACAAAAATAAGAGATTCTTTACAAAAAGGTGATACGGTAAGGGCTATTGGATTAAATGAATATGAGTCAAGAATAATAAAAGGTTTAAACCTTTTAACACAAAAACCAGTTATTTATGTTGCAAATGTTGACGAAGATTATTACACGATCAATAAGGGCAGAGAGCTTCTCAAAGAAATTGAAGATATTGTTAAGTTAGATAAAGCTGAGGTTATAATAATTTCTGCAAAAATTTTACATGAATTATCGG
>JGI24025J20009_10001184_pt1 | contig 19959 bp, 9 predicted proteins | sample Cruoilmetagenom3_FD_20009 | JGI IMG/M metagenome (IMG submission 20009) | reverse complement strand
GGTGTTCAGAGAGCGGTAGAACAACAGACTCTAGACGGGCTTTGAGTCGCCGAGCGGCTTGTGGATCTTCCAGTGCAATATGGCGTAGGAGTTTAGCGAGGTCTTCACGGGCGGTTTGCCGCCAAATCACTGGCAGCATCAGGCACGTTTCCTGTGCTGGACCTCAATGTCATTAATCAACGCGTCCATTTCCGCCATGACTTCATCATGGGGAATGCCGGGACGCGGATCAGCAAGGCTGGCTTGAACTCGCTCACGAAACCAACGTTGATAGCTGTCGGCCTGCTCCTGCGTCTCAAACTCGCTGACAATCGGATCTAGGGGGGTGCTCATGGGCCGCTCCTCTGTGTGTTGGTATCAGTCTAACGCACTCCGACTGCCCTCGCGAAAAGCGGGTTTTGCCCACCCTCGCAAAATTCACGATAAGGCGAATAATCTTGAGTTTCGGTTTATATGCGTGATTTTTTCACGCAAACTGCCTGTAATTCAACTGCCCTCATTCCCCTTTGTGGTCTTTGAGAGTAGAATTACTCGTGTCTCTATGAAAGCTTTGGGTTTAGAGCTACCCCATTCTAACATATTTAGCCTCAACAACTAGATATTAACGGATGTAAACCTTGAGCTCTAATTGGGGATTTCTACTACCTATCGCCAACAAATAGCCTCAGGCTATAAGGAGCTTTTATGGATCCGCTTATCTTGCTTCTTTGTTTGATCGTGGTTCAAAGGATTTTGAAGTAAGGACAGTTGGGGTGGGGCTACCCACCTCAACTTTTCACTTGTGAGTTAAGGGGCTCTCTATGGGTGTTCGAAAAATCAGTGACTTGAAACCAGTATATAGCGGGAAGAATGTCGTTGAGTGGCAGTTATCTCCGCAGGGGCCTCGTTATCGCTATGAGCGTGATCGAGCTGCTGTTGGCCAAGAGCTAGATCCTGGTAGTGAGGAGTACACCTGGCATGCTTTGGAAAAAAACGATTTAGCGCATGCGAAACGACGTGTACTAGACCTCATCAACGAGGACTATCTGTAATGCCTCGGCCCAGGACGATTCAGGGGAAGGAAGCTTTGGTTTGGTTGGAGATTTTATTAGCTTACGCCTTTAGTAAGAAGTACCACCGTGAAGCTCTTCTGAGTTTGCTGGATATTGCTAGAGATTCAGTTTTTTATGACGAGATATTGGATTGGCAGCTAGCTTACAACCTGCTTCATTGGGCTGAAAAGTATGTTTCTCCTGATGATTGGCAGAGGCTCCAAGCACGTGTACGTAAGAGGAGAAATCAGGCTTAACGCATTTCATTTATGAGCTGTGATAAAATTAGAAGCTGATTTAGTTTTTAAGCCAGCCTACCCTGTCTGACAAAATCGCTGACGCTCTTTGTCGACAGGGCTGGTGAGGGGCGCTGCCCCTTCAATCCCCGAACCCCAACCCCCGGAGGCATGGCCATGCCTGACCAACCTAGCCGCCGCCAGCTTTCCCAGCGGGTAACGCTGCGACTGCCCGACGACACCGCCGCACATTGGCGGCAGGCTGCCAAGGCGGCTGACAAGTCGTTGAGCGATTGGCTACGCCAACGTGTTGACGGTGCCGAGGCCGTGCAAACGGGGCTACGCCGACAGCCTCGACGGTTGCGAATACTGACCGCTGACCCCGCGCTCTTACGGCAACTGGCCGCCATCGGCAGCAACATTAACCAGATGGCTCGCGTGCTGAACAGTGTCGGTCTGTCGCCTGCTGACCATACTCGCTTGCTGGCCGAACTGGCCGCAATGCAGCGAGAGCTGCACCGACTGGCCGAGCTGCCCCGCTACGATCCTGCTGACCAAGGCGAGGAGGTTTAGCCGTGCATATCAAGTTTCTCGCTCACGGTCAGGGCAGCGCTCGCGGTGCCGTCAACTACCTGCTAGGTGAGCGTGACCATAACGGTGAGGAACGCGCCGAGGTAACGGTATTGAGTGGCGACCCGCACCTAGTGGCTGAGGTGGCCGACGCCAGCGCGCACCAGTGGCGCTATACATCTAGCGTTATCGCCTGGTCGCCGGAGGACAACCCGACCCCCGAGCAAATTAACCAGGTCGTGCAGGATTTTGAGCGCACCGCGTTTGCCGGCCTCGATCGCGACCAGTACGCGACATGCGCGGTTCTGCACAGAGAGCAAGACGGCACGGCCCACATTCACACGTTGACCGCCCGTGTTGAGCTGTCGACGGGCAAGGCGCTGAACATCGCCCCACCGGGCCATGAAAAGACTTTTGACCCGCTGCGCGACTACTGGAACCACTCACAGGGCTGGGCACGCCCAGACGACCCTGAGCGCTTCCGGCACGTACAGCACGGCCATGAGGCACAACCTCGCAGCGACGACCCGATTATTAAAGAAGAATCAGAAGAGAAAGCACCTAAAAAACATCCGCGTAGTCGATTAGAAATAACTGCATATATTGAAGAAATGATCGCTGATGAGCTGGTGACGAATGCCCAAGAGATACGTCAGGCACTCGCCGACATTGGCGAGATCACACGAGCCAGCAAGGACTATGTGAGCGTGCGGCCTCATGGCGAAGACAGGCCCATCCGGCTGCGAGGAGAGCTATACCGTGACAACTGGACAATCGATCAAACCCTTGAGCGAGAAGCTCGCCGAGCGCAGAGCGCAGCAGCTGGCCGAGATGGACAGCGTGACCCAGACGCAGCTGAGCGAGCACGAAAACGCCTTGAAGCAGCAACTGGCCGCCGCGAGGCATACCACCGAGAGCGCTATCAACGACCTGAACCACAGCTTGAGCAAGCAGCTGAACTCAGTCGTGGCTGGGCAACGGGAACAGATCGAGCAGATCGAGAAGCGCCTAGCCACGGCAGCGGCACAGGCCGAGCGGTTGAGTCAGATCGGTGGCCTTCGGAGCTGGACGCGCCCGGCAGCGATCACGGTGGCCGTGATGCTGACCGTCAGCGGCCTGGTGGGGAGTGGCATCCTGCTAACCGATTGGCAGATCAACAAGCGCATCCAGCACTTACAGACCTTGAACGCGGAGATCCAGCGGGCCGAGTCAATGCCTCGGTTGAGCGATCATTTGGAAATACGCACGATTCAGGGCGCGACGTACCTGGTTGGCGAAGCGTGGATAGGGAATATGGCAGAAGACGGGGCGCAGGTAGTCGAGCTGACGAACACAAGGAATTGAACCATGACGGAACTGGAAACCCTGCTCTTACAGCAGTTAGAGCAACAGCAGCACGACTCCGAGCAGCTGGTGAACGGGCTATCCGCGCAGCTCAAACGCTTGCAGACGGTGTTGAACGACCAACAGATCGCGAGCGAGGCGCTACGCCGAGAGCTGAAGGAGAGCGATCAGAGGCACGCCGAGGCTATCGACTCACTGACAGTGCGCTTCAACGAGCTGACAGCGCTATTGAACAACTTGGGCAAGCGGTCGGGCGAGTAACGTCCGCCTACCAGGCTTGGATGGCCCGGCAGGCTGAGCGAGAGCGGCAGACGCGCGAACAGCAAGCCGAGAAACAGCGGCAACAGGCGCAGGAACGCCAACAGCGGCCACCGCGCAGCCGTGGCGGCATGGAGCGTTAATGCTGATCATTAATTAATTTCTCTCTCATAAATCAAGATACCGTGATCCGCTACAGCCTTAGCTACTACTCCTTTTTTTGCATCATCAATGGCTTCGATATGAGTGTTTTCGCCAGTAACAGCTTTTAGGCCATCATTAAGATGTTTTTTACATTCAAACCAAATGGGTAAAAAGCTTTCATCGCCAGGTTTTCTAAACATTTCTATAGCGATATCAATGTCGCTGGAAACTTCAGAAAACCCTCCTTTTATTAAGCTTCCATAGGCCCAGCATCTATGAATATAAGGCTCTTTTTCCGCCCAAACTTTAATATTAGTAAATAAAATATCCCTATTCAACCGTGATACCCCTCTTTAAAAAAAGCCTCTCCTGTAATGTTGCTGTTTACTCTTCTTCCTTGGAAGTTTGATCCAGAAACTTCAATTTTAAAATTTCTGCTCATTTTTGACTTCTCAACAATAAATTCATATTTATTGGCTAATATAACGTACTCGTTTGAATTGTTTCTTAGTACCTCGTATTTTCCTCCTTCTTTAAATATGGGGGTTCTGAAAACTTTGTCAGTAGGATTTAGGTTGAAGATTACAGAGCTACATTCAAGATAAGTGACTGATTTTTCTAATATTTCTTTTGATTTTGCCATGGCTTTTCGAGTATCTTCTGCCATGGGAGAAAAGATACGTCTTATATTTTTCTCGCCTTTTTTCATCTGACTTTCGATATTATTTCTCATTTTATCGCTGATTAAAGCAGCAAATATCAACTCTCTATTTTTATCATGGTCTTTATATACGTCAGTGTTTAATTGAATTTTTTTGAACCTCATTTTATCTTCAAGGTATTCTATTTCCTGCTTTCCCAGTGGGTCTTTTATATTTACAAATCCATATACTGTTTCTTTCCTTACAAAAGTTCTGTCTGATAAATAAAGGCTGCGCTCTATTAAAAATAATATATGGCTTTCATCTAAATCAATGTTTTCTATAATATAATTCACTTATTGCCCGTCCTTTTTTCTTTTCCTTCGTTTAGCAAGCGTAACGCTGCGTCTTCGTAGCTTTCCCCTGCTCGTGCCTTGGTTTCGATGATGGCCCTAGGAATGCCGTAGATAGCCCCTGATGCGCTTTTGTCCTTACCTTTGATGTTTCCACTGGTTTTGGCCTTTCGTGCCTTCACGGACTTTTCTGAGGGCTTCTCACCGAAGGTAAACAGCAAGTGTGACACCCGGCGCCCGGTCTTGCGCTGTGACCACTTCACCCATAGTGGGCTGTGCTCATTGATCTGTTCCACCGCGGGCTCAATGACCCAGCGCTTGAAGTCAGCCAACCGCCCATAGCGCCCTTCCAACTGGAAGGCGTCACGTAACCAGTCTATGTCTACCTCTCGCTGGCCTGCCCCCCTCCACTGGCACAGCAGCTCATAGAACCGGATGCCATAGGCGCTATCCATATGGGCCACGTCAGCCAGTGCGTAGCGGGTGAATTGCTCCGTTAGTTGGGATAGGTATGGCACCATCGGCTGGCTGAAACGTAGCGCTACGGTACCTTGATCCTCTTGATAGACCACTTCCTGCACCCAACGCGTGAGCCGTACCTTGGCTCCACCCTTGCCATTAGGGGCCTCATGCAGCGTCACTTCCCGTCGGAACAACCGCTCAGCGGCAGTCTTTAAATCACGATAGGCAGTTTTAACCCCTATTCCAGCGAGGGTGGCCACATCTTGCGCAGTGACCGTATATAGCTGCTGGTCAGTTAAAGGGGCATCCCGACGAACCTGAGCAATACAGCCCAGTATAATGCGCTGTTCATTGACGCTTAGACGGTAGGAAGCTTCGATTAGGGCGTTTGATTTGTAGACCAGCGATTTATTCAAAGCGGAGCCATTTGTGGAGAAATATTAATCTCTCAACTTATACCGGCAATCCCTCCACCTTTCAACCGGCAATCCCTCCACCTTTAACCGGCAATCCCTCCACCTTTAACCGGCAATCCCTCCACCTTTAACGCTAAAAACTGTTTATATTCAAAGGATTAATAATGCCTAAAAGGAAAAGGAAAAGGTACATAAAAGAGCGCATAAGCGCTCGCCTACCCTCGCTTCGCTCGCCCTGGCCTACGGCCAGCCTAATGATGACGCGCCAAAGGCGCGGCAACGGCTTCTAGGTGCTACGCACCTGCGGCGCAGGTGGGCGCATACGCGCAATGATTACGTGCAGGCCGCTAGGACCCCTTGTTGATCAAAAAGGTGTGAGATGAGGAAGGGTCTGTGGAGGGCGTGAGAAGCTGTAGCGCATCAGGTGATGTGCATTGCCTGTTACCGCTCGCGTTGCTCGCTGCATCGACCTACGGTCGATCTAGGGGTATTCCTGGCGGGCGTGCAGGACATTGATGATGTCGATACGAGCAACAGCAACACGGTACACCACGATATAGTTGGGATGCGCGACAATCTCACGCGTGCCCGGGACATCGCCCACACGGTACAGGTAGGGGTGTTCAGAGAGCGGTAGAACAACAGACTCTAGACGGGCTTTGAGTCGCCGAGCGGCTTGTGGATCTTCCAGTGCAATATGGCGTAGGAGTTTAGCGAGGTCTTCACGGGCGGTTTGCCGCCAAATCACTGGCAGCATCAGGCACGTTTCCTGTGCTGGACCTCAATGTCATTAATCAACGCGTCCATTTCCGCCATGACTTCATCATGGGGAATGCCGGGACGCGGATCAGCAAGGCTGGCTTGAACTCGCTCACGAAACCAACGTTGATAGCTGTCGGCCTGCTCCTGCGTCTCAAACTCGCTGACAATCGGATCTAGGGGGGTGCTCATGGGCCGCTCCTCTGTGTGTTGGTATCAGTCTAACGCACTCCGACTGCCCTCGCGAAAAGCGGGTTTTGCCCACCCTCGCAAAATTCACGATAAGGCGAATAATCTTGAGTTTCGGTTTATATGCGTGATTTTTTCACGCAAACTGCCTGTAATTCAACTGCCCTCATTCCCCTTTGTGGTCTTTGAGAGTAGAATTACTCGTGTCTCTATGAAAGCTTTGGGTTTAGAGCTACCCCATTCTAACATATTTAGCCTCAACAACTAGATATTAACGGATGTAAACCTTGAGCTCTAATTGGGGATTTCTACTACCTATCGCCAACAAATAGCCTCAGGCTATAAGGAGCTTTTATGGATCCGCTTATCTTGCTTCTTTGTTTGATCGTGGTTCAAAGGATTTTGAAGTAAGGACAGTTGGGGTGGGGCTACCCACCTCAACTTTTCACTTGTGAGTTAAGGGGCTCTCTATGGGTGTTCGAAAAATCAGTGACTTGAAACCAGTATATAGCGGGAAGAATGTCGTTGAGTGGCAGTTATCTCCGCAGGGGCCTCGTTATCGCTATGAGCGTGATCGAGCTGCTGTTGGCCAAGAGCTAGATCCTGGTAGTGAGGAGTACACCTGGCATGCTTTGGAAAAAAACGATTTAGCGCATGCGAAACGACGTGTACTAGACCTCATCAACGAGGACTATCTGTAATGCCTCGGCCCAGGACGATTCAGGGGAAGGAAGCTTTGGTTTGGTTGGAGATTTTATTAGCTTACGCCTTTAGTAAGAAGTACCACCGTGAAGCTCTTCTGAGTTTGCTGGATATTGCTAGAGATTCAGTTTTTTATGACGAGATATTGGATTGGCAGCTAGCTTACAACCTGCTTCATTGGGCTGAAAAGTATGTTTCTCCTGATGATTGGCAGAGGCTCCAAGCACGTGTACGTAAGAGGAGAAATCAGGCTTAACGCATTTCATTTATGAGCTGTGATAAAATTAGAAGCTGATTTAGTTTTTAAGCCAGCCTACCCTGTCTGACAAAATCGCTGACGCTCTTTGTCGACAGGGCTGGTGAGGGGCGCTGCCCCTTCAATCCCCGAACCCCAACCCCCGGAGGCATGGCCATGCCTGACCAACCTAGCCGCCGCCAGCTTTCCCAGCGGGTAACGCTGCGACTGCCCGACGACACCGCCGCACATTGGCGGCAGGCTGCCAAGGCGGCTGACAAGTCGTTGAGCGATTGGCTACGCCAACGTGTTGACGGTGCCGAGGCCGTGCAAACGGGGCTACGCCGACAGCCTCGACGGTTGCGAATACTGACCGCTGACCCCGCGCTCTTACGGCAACTGGCCGCCATCGGCAGCAACATTAACCAGATGGCTCGCGTGCTGAACAGTGTCGGTCTGTCGCCTGCTGACCATACTCGCTTGCTGGCCGAACTGGCCGCAATGCAGCGAGAGCTGCACCGACTGGCCGAGCTGCCCCGCTACGATCCTGCTGACCAAGGCGAGGAGGTTTAGCCGTGCATATCAAGTTTCTCGCTCACGGTCAGGGCAGCGCTCGCGGTGCCGTCAACTACCTGCTAGGTGAGCGTGACCATAACGGTGAGGAACGCGCCGAGGTAACGGTATTGAGTGGCGACCCGCACCTAGTGGCTGAGGTGGCCGACGCCAGCGCGCACCAGTGGCGCTATACATCTAGCGTTATCGCCTGGTCGCCGGAGGACAACCCGACCCCCGAGCAAATTAACCAGGTCGTGCAGGATTTTGAGCGCACCGCGTTTGCCGGCCTCGATCGCGACCAGTACGCGACATGCGCGGTTCTGCACAGAGAGCAAGACGGCACGGCCCACATTCACACGTTGACCGCCCGTGTTGAGCTGTCGACGGGCAAGGCGCTGAACATCGCCCCACCGGGCCATGAAAAGACTTTTGACCCGCTGCGCGACTACTGGAACCACTCACAGGGCTGGGCACGCCCAGACGACCCTGAGCGCTTCCGGCACGTACAGCACGGCCATGAGGCACAACCTCGCAGCGACGACCCGATTATTAAAGAAGAATCAGAAGAGAAAGCACCTAAAAAACATCCGCGTAGTCGATTAGAAATAACTGCATATATTGAAGAAATGATCGCTGATGAGCTGGTGACGAATGCCCAAGAGATACGTCAGGCACTCGCCGACATTGGCGAGATCACACGAGCCAGCAAGGACTATGTGAGCGTGCGGCCTCATGGCGAAGACAGGCCCATCCGGCTGCGAGGAGAGCTATACCGTGACAACTGGACAATCGATCAAACCCTTGAGCGAGAAGCTCGCCGAGCGCAGAGCGCAGCAGCTGGCCGAGATGGACAGCGTGACCCAGACGCAGCTGAGCGAGCACGAAAACGCCTTGAAGCAGCAACTGGCCGCCGCGAGGCATACCACCGAGAGCGCTATCAACGACCTGAACCACAGCTTGAGCAAGCAGCTGAACTCAGTCGTGGCTGGGCAACGGGAACAGATCGAGCAGATCGAGAAGCGCCTAGCCACGGCAGCGGCACAGGCCGAGCGGTTGAGTCAGATCGGTGGCCTTCGGAGCTGGACGCGCCCGGCAGCGATCACGGTGGCCGTGATGCTGACCGTCAGCGGCCTGGTGGGGAGTGGCATCCTGCTAACCGATTGGCAGATCAACAAGCGCATCCAGCACTTACAGACCTTGAACGCGGAGATCCAGCGGGCCGAGTCAATGCCTCGGTTGAGCGATCATTTGGAAATACGCACGATTCAGGGCGCGACGTACCTGGTTGGCGAAGCGTGGATAGGGAATATGGCAGAAGACGGGGCGCAGGTAGTCGAGCTGACGAACACAAGGAATTGAACCATGACGGAACTGGAAACCCTGCTCTTACAGCAGTTAGAGCAACAGCAGCACGACTCCGAGCAGCTGGTGAACGGGCTATCCGCGCAGCTCAAACGCTTGCAGACGGTGTTGAACGACCAACAGATCGCGAGCGAGGCGCTACGCCGAGAGCTGAAGGAGAGCGATCAGAGGCACGCCGAGGCTATCGACTCACTGACAGTGCGCTTCAACGAGCTGACAGCGCTATTGAACAACTTGGGCAAGCGGTCGGGCGAGTAACGTCCGCCTACCAGGCTTGGATGGCCCGGCAGGCTGAGCGAGAGCGGCAGACGCGCGAACAGCAAGCCGAGAAACAGCGGCAACAGGCGCAGGAACGCCAACAGCGGCCACCGCGCAGCCGTGGCGGCATGGAGCGTTAATGCTGATCATTAATTAATTTCTCTCTCATAAATCAAGATACCGTGATCCGCTACAGCCTTAGCTACTACTCCTTTTTTTGCATCATCAATGGCTTCGATATGAGTGTTTTCGCCAGTAACAGCTTTTAGGCCATCATTAAGATGTTTTTTACATTCAAACCAAATGGGTAAAAAGCTTTCATCGCCAGGTTTTCTAAACATTTCTATAGCGATATCAATGTCGCTGGAAACTTCAGAAAACCCTCCTTTTATTAAGCTTCCATAGGCCCAGCATCTATGAATATAAGGCTCTTTTTCCGCCCAAACTTTAATATTAGTAAATAAAATATCCCTATTCAACCGTGATACCCCTCTTTAAAAAAAGCCTCTCCTGTAATGTTGCTGTTTACTCTTCTTCCTTGGAAGTTTGATCCAGAAACTTCAATTTTAAAATTTCTGCTCATTTTTGACTTCTCAACAATAAATTCATATTTATTGGCTAATATAACGTACTCGTTTGAATTGTTTCTTAGTACCTCGTATTTTCCTCCTTCTTTAAATATGGGGGTTCTGAAAACTTTGTCAGTAGGATTTAGGTTGAAGATTACAGAGCTACATTCAAGATAAGTGACTGATTTTTCTAATATTTCTTTTGATTTTGCCATGGCTTTTCGAGTATCTTCTGCCATGGGAGAAAAGATACGTCTTATATTTTTCTCGCCTTTTTTCATCTGACTTTCGATATTATTTCTCATTTTATCGCTGATTAAAGCAGCAAATATCAACTCTCTATTTTTATCATGGTCTTTATATACGTCAGTGTTTAATTGAATTTTTTTGAACCTCATTTTATCTTCAAGGTATTCTATTTCCTGCTTTCCCAGTGGGTCTTTTATATTTACAAATCCATATACTGTTTCTTTCCTTACAAAAGTTCTGTCTGATAAATAAAGGCTGCGCTCTATTAAAAATAATATATGGCTTTCATCTAAATCAATGTTTTCTATAATATAATTCACTTATTGCCCGTCCTTTTTTCTTTTCCTTCGTTTAGCAAGCGTAACGCTGCGTCTTCGTAGCTTTCCCCTGCTCGTGCCTTGGTTTCGATGATGGCCCTAGGAATGCCGTAGATAGCCCCTGATGCGCTTTTGTCCTTACCTTTGATGTTTCCACTGGTTTTGGCCTTTCGTGCCTTCACGGACTTTTCTGAGGGCTTCTCACCGAAGGTAAACAGCAAGTGTGACACCCGGCGCCCGGTCTTGCGCTGTGACCACTTCACCCATAGTGGGCTGTGCTCATTGATCTGTTCCACCGCGGGCTCAATGACCCAGCGCTTGAAGTCAGCCAACCGCCCATAGCGCCCTTCCAACTGGAAGGCGTCACGTAACCAGTCTATGTCTACCTCTCGCTGGCCTGCCCCCCTCCACTGGCACAGCAGCTCATAGAACCGGATGCCATAGGCGCTATCCATATGGGCCACGTCAGCCAGTGCGTAGCGGGTGAATTGCTCCGTTAGTTGGGATAGGTATGGCACCATCGGCTGGCTGAAACGTAGCGCTACGGTACCTTGATCCTCTTGATAGACCACTTCCTGCACCCAACGCGTGAGCCGTACCTTGGCTCCACCCTTGCCATTAGGGGCCTCATGCAGCGTCACTTCCCGTCGGAACAACCGCTCAGCGGCAGTCTTTAAATCACGATAGGCAGTTTTAACCCCTATTCCAGCGAGGGTGGCCACATCTTGCGCAGTGACCGTATATAGCTGCTGGTCAGTTAAAGGGGCATCCCGACGAACCTGAGCAATACAGCCCAGTATAATGCGCTGTTCATTGACGCTTAGACGGTAGGAAGCTTCGATTAGGGCGTTTGATTTGTAGACCAGCGATTTATTCAAAGCGGAGCCATTTGTGGAGAAATATTAATCTCTCAACTTATACCGGCAATCCCTCCACCTTTCAACCGGCAATCCCTCCACCTTTAACCGGCAATCCCTCCACCTTTAACCGGCAATCCCTCCACCTTTAACGCTAAAAACTGTTTATATTCAAAGGATTAATAATGCCTAAAAGGAAAAGGAAAAGGTACATAAAAGAGCGCATAAGCGCTCGCCTACCCTCGCTTCGCTCGCCCTGGCCTACGGCCAGCCTAATGATGACGCGCCAAAGGCGCGGCAACGGCTTCTAGGTGCTACGCACCTGCGGCGCAGGTGGGCGCATACGCGCAATGATTACGTGCAGGCCGCTAGGACCCCTTGTTGATCAAAAAGGTGTGAGATGAGGAAGGGTCTGTGGAGGGCGTGAGAAGCTGTAGCGCATCAGGTGATGTGCATTGCCTGTTACCGCTCGCGTTGCTCGCTGCATCGACCTACGGTCGATCTAGGGGTATTCCTGGCGGGCGTGCAGGACATTGATGATGTCGATACGAGCAACAGCAACACGGTACACCACGATATAGTTGGGATGCGCGACAATCTCACGCGTGCCCGGGACATCGCCCACACGGTACAGGTAGGGGTGTTCAGAGAGCGGTAGAACAACAGACTCTAGACGGGCTTTGAGTCGCCGAGCGGCTTGTGGATCTTCCAGTGCAATATGGCGTAGGAGTTTAGCGAGGTCTTCACGGGCGGTTTGCCGCCAAATCACTGGCAGCATCAGGCACGTTTCCTGTGCTGGACCTCAATGTCATTAATCAACGCGTCCATTTCCGCCATGACTTCATCATGGGGAATGCCGGGACGCGGATCAGCAAGGCTGGCTTGAACTCGCTCACGAAACCAACGTTGATAGCTGTCGGCCTGCTCCTGCGTCTCAAACTCGCTGACAATCGGATCTAGGGGGGTGCTCATGGGCCGCTCCTCTGTGTGTTGGTATCAGTCTAACGCACTCCGACTGCCCTCGCGAAAAGCGGGTTTTGCCCACCCTCGCAAAATTCACGATAAGGCGAATAATCTTGAGTTTCGGTTTATATGCGTGATTTTTTCACGCAAACTGCCTGTAATTCAACTGCCCTCATTCCCCTTTGTGGTCTTTGAGAGTAGAATTACTCGTGTCTCTATGAAAGCTTTGGGTTTAGAGCTACCCCATTCTAACATATTTAGCCTCAACAACTAGATATTAACGGATGTAAACCTTGAGCTCTAATTGGGGATTTCTACTACCTATCGCCAACAAATAGCCTCAGGCTATAAGGAGCTTTTATGGATCCGCTTATCTTGCTTCTTTGTTTGATCGTGGTTCAAAGGATTTTGAAGTAAGGACAGTTGGGGTGGGGCTACCCACCTCAACTTTTCACTTGTGAGTTAAGGGGCTCTCTATGGGTGTTCGAAAAATCAGTGACTTGAAACCAGTATATAGCGGGAAGAATGTCGTTGAGTGGCAGTTATCTCCGCAGGGGCCTCGTTATCGCTATGAGCGTGATCGAGCTGCTGTTGGCCAAGAGCTAGATCCTGGTAGTGAGGAGTACACCTGGCATGCTTTGGAAAAAAACGATTTAGCGCATGCGAAACGACGTGTACTAGACCTCATCAACGAGGACTATCTGTAATGCCTCGGCCCAGGACGATTCAGGGGAAGGAAGCTTTGGTTTGGTTGGAGATTTTATTAGCTTACGCCTTTAGTAAGAAGTACCACCGTGAAGCTCTTCTGAGTTTGCTGGATATTGCTAGAGATTCAGTTTTTTATGACGAGATATTGGATTGGCAGCTAGCTTACAACCTGCTTCATTGGGCTGAAAAGTATGTTTCTCCTGATGATTGGCAGAGGCTCCAAGCACGTGTACGTAAGAGGAGAAATCAGGCTTAACGCATTTCATTTATGAGCTGTGATAAAATTAGAAGCTGATTTAGTTTTTAAGCCAGCCTACCCTGTCTGACAAAATCGCTGACGCTCTTTGTCGACAGGGCTGGTGAGGGGCGCTGCCCCTTCAATCCCCGAACCCCAACCCCCGGAGGCATGGCCATGCCTGACCAACCTAGCCGCCGCCAGCTTTCCCAGCGGGTAACGCTGCGACTGCCCGACGACACCGCCGCACATTGGCGGCAGGCTGCCAAGGCGGCTGACAAGTCGTTGAGCGATTGGCTACGCCAACGTGTTGACGGTGCCGAGGCCGTGCAAACGGGGCTACGCCGACAGCCTCGACGGTTGCGAATACTGACCGCTGACCCCGCGCTCTTACGGCAACTGGCCGCCATCGGCAGCAACATTAACCAGATGGCTCGCGTGCTGAACAGTGTCGGTCTGTCGCCTGCTGACCATACTCGCTTGCTGGCCGAACTGGCCGCAATGCAGCGAGAGCTGCACCGACTGGCCGAGCTGCCCCGCTACGATCCTGCTGACCAAGGCGAGGAGGTTTAGCCGTGCATATCAAGTTTCTCGCTCACGGTCAGGGCAGCGCTCGCGGTGCCGTCAACTACCTGCTAGGTGAGCGTGACCATAACGGTGAGGAACGCGCCGAGGTAACGGTATTGAGTGGCGACCCGCACCTAGTGGCTGAGGTGGCCGACGCCAGCGCGCACCAGTGGCGCTATACATCTAGCGTTATCGCCTGGTCGCCGGAGGACAACCCGACCCCCGAGCAAATTAACCAGGTCGTGCAGGATTTTGAGCGCACCGCGTTTGCCGGCCTCGATCGCGACCAGTACGCGACATGCGCGGTTCTGCACAGAGAGCAAGACGGCACGGCCCACATTCACACGTTGACCGCCCGTGTTGAGCTGTCGACGGGCAAGGCGCTGAACATCGCCCCACCGGGCCATGAAAAGACTTTTGACCCGCTGCGCGACTACTGGAACCACTCACAGGGCTGGGCACGCCCAGACGACCCTGAGCGCTTCCGGCACGTACAGCACGGCCATGAGGCACAACCTCGCAGCGACGACCCGATTATTAAAGAAGAATCAGAAGAGAAAGCACCTAAAAAACATCCGCGTAGTCGATTAGAAATAACTGCATATATTGAAGAAATGATCGCTGATGAGCTGGTGACGAATGCCCAAGAGATACGTCAGGCACTCGCCGACATTGGCGAGATCACACGAGCCAGCAAGGACTATGTGAGCGTGCGGCCTCATGGCGAAGACAGGCCCATCCGGCTGCGAGGAGAGCTATACCGTGACAACTGGACAATCGATCAAACCCTTGAGCGAGAAGCTCGCCGAGCGCAGAGCGCAGCAGCTGGCCGAGATGGACAGCGTGACCCAGACGCAGCTGAGCGAGCACGAAAACGCCTTGAAGCAGCAACTGGCCGCCGCGAGGCATACCACCGAGAGCGCTATCAACGACCTGAACCACAGCTTGAGCAAGCAGCTGAACTCAGTCGTGGCTGGGCAACGGGAACAGATCGAGCAGATCGAGAAGCGCCTAGCCACGGCAGCGGCACAGGCCGAGCGGTTGAGTCAGATCGGTGGCCTTCGGAGCTGGACGCGCCCGGCAGCGATCACGGTGGCCGTGATGCTGACCGTCAGCGGCCTGGTGGGGAGTGGCATCCTGCTAACCGATTGGCAGATCAACAAGCGCATCCAGCACTTACAGACCTTGAACGCGGAGATCCAGCGGGCCGAGTCAATGCCTCGGTTGAGCGATCATTTGGAAATACGCACGATTCAGGGCGCGACGTACCTGGTTGGCGAAGCGTGGATAGGGAATATGGCAGAAGACGGGGCGCAGGTAGTCGAGCTGACGAACACAAGGAATTGAACCATGACGGAACTGGAAACCCTGCTCTTACAGCAGTTAGAGCAACAGCAGCACGACTCCGAGCAGCTGGTGAACGGGCTATCCGCGCAGCTCAAACGCTTGCAGACGGTGTTGAACGACCAACAGATCGCGAGCGAGGCGCTACGCCGAGAGCTGAAGGAGAGCGATCAGAGGCACGCCGAGGCTATCGACTCACTGACAGTGCGCTTCAACGAGCTGACAGCGCTATTGAACAACTTGGGCAAGCGGTCGGGCGAGTAACGTCCGCCTACCAGGCTTGGATGGCCCGGCAGGCTGAGCGAGAGCGGCAGACGCGCGAACAGCAAGCCGAGAAACAGCGGCAACAGGCGCAGGAACGCCAACAGCGGCCACCGCGCAGCCGTGGCGGCATGGAGCGTTAATGCTGATCATTAATTAATTTCTCTCTCATAAATCAAGATACCGTGATCCGCTACAGCCTTAGCTACTACTCCTTTTTTTGCATCATCAATGGCTTCGATATGAGTGTTTTCGCCAGTAACAGCTTTTAGGCCATCATTAAGATGTTTTTTACATTCAAACCAAATGGGTAAAAAGCTTTCATCGCCAGGTTTTCTAAACATTTCTATAGCGATATCAATGTCGCTGGAAACTTCAGAAAACCCTCCTTTTATTAAGCTTCCATAGGCCCAGCATCTATGAATATAAGGCTCTTTTTCCGCCCAAACTTTAATATTAGTAAATAAAATATCCCTATTCAACCGTGATACCCCTCTTTAAAAAAAGCCTCTCCTGTAATGTTGCTGTTTACTCTTCTTCCTTGGAAGTTTGATCCAGAAACTTCAATTTTAAAATTTCTGCTCATTTTTGACTTCTCAACAATAAATTCATATTTATTGGCTAATATAACGTACTCGTTTGAATTGTTTCTTAGTACCTCGTATTTTCCTCCTTCTTTAAATATGGGGGTTCTGAAAACTTTGTCAGTAGGATTTAGGTTGAAGATTACAGAGCTACATTCAAGATAAGTGACTGATTTTTCTAATATTTCTTTTGATTTTGCCATGGCTTTTCGAGTATCTTCTGCCATGGGAGAAAAGATACGTCTTATATTTTTCTCGCCTTTTTTCATCTGACTTTCGATATTATTTCTCATTTTATCGCTGATTAAAGCAGCAAATATCAACTCTCTATTTTTATCATGGTCTTTATATACGTCAGTGTTTAATTGAATTTTTTTGAACCTCATTTTATCTTCAAGGTATTCTATTTCCTGCTTTCCCAGTGGGTCTTTTATATTTACAAATCCATATACTGTTTCTTTCCTTACAAAAGTTCTGTCTGATAAATAAAGGCTGCGCTCTATTAAAAATAATATATGGCTTTCATCTAAATCAATGTTTTCTATAATATAATTCACTTATTGCCCGTCCTTTTTTCTTTTCCTTCGTTTAGCAAGCGTAACGCTGCGTCTTCGTAGCTTTCCCCTGCTCGTGCCTTGGTTTCGATGATGGCCCTAGGAATGCCGTAGATAGCCCCTGATGCGCTTTTGTCCTTACCTTTGATGTTTCCACTGGTTTTGGCCTTTCGTGCCTTCACGGACTTTTCTGAGGGCTTCTCACCGAAGGTAAACAGCAAGTGTGACACCCGGCGCCCGGTCTTGCGCTGTGACCACTTCACCCATAGTGGGCTGTGCTCATTGATCTGTTCCACCGCGGGCTCAATGACCCAGCGCTTGAAGTCAGCCAACCGCCCATAGCGCCCTTCCAACTGGAAGGCGTCACGTAACCAGTCTATGTCTACCTCTCGCTGGCCTGCCCCCCTCCACTGGCACAGCAGCTCATAGAACCGGATGCCATAGGCGCTATCCATATGGGCCACGTCAGCCAGTGCGTAGCGGGTGAATTGCTCCGTTAGTTGGGATAGGTATGGCACCATCGGCTGGCTGAAACGTAGCGCTACGGTACCTTGATCCTCTTGATAGACCACTTCCTGCACCCAACGCGTGAGCCGTACCTTGGCTCCACCCTTGCCATTAGGGGCCTCATGCAGCGTCACTTCCCGTCGGAACAACCGCTCAGCGGCAGTCTTTAAATCACGATAGGCAGTTTTAACCCCTATTCCAGCGAGGGTGGCCACATCTTGCGCAGTGACCGTATATAGCTGCTGGTCAGTTAAAGGGGCATCCCGACGAACCTGAGCAATACAGCCCAGTATAATGCGCTGTTCATTGACGCTTAGACGGTAGGAAGCTTCGATTAGGGCGTTTGATTTGTAGACCAGCGATTTATTCAAAGCGGAGCCATTTGTGGAGAAATATTAATCTCTCAACTTATACCGGCAATCCCTCCACCTTTCAACCGGCAATCCCTCCACCTTTAACCGGCAATCCCTCCACCTTTAACCGGCAATCCCTCCACCTTTAACGCTAAAAACTGTTTATATTCAAAGGATTAATAATGCCTAAAAGGAAAAGGAAAAGGTACATAAAAGAGCGCATAAGCGCTCGCCTACCCTCGCTTCGCTCGCCCTGGCCTACGGCCAGCCTAATGATGACGCGCCAAAGGCGCGGCAACGGCTTCTAGGTGCTACGCACCTGCGGCGCAGGTGGGCGCATACGCGCAATGATTACGTGCAGGCCGCTAGGACCCCTTGTTGATCAAAAAGGTGTGAGATGAGGAAGGGTCTGTGGAGGGCGTGAGAAGCTGTAGCGCATCAGGTGATGTGCATTGCCTGTTACCGCTCGCGTTGCTCGCTGCATCGACCTACGGTCGATCTAGGGGTATTCCTGGCGGGCGTGCAGGACATTGATGATGTCGATACGAGCAACAGCAACACGGTACACCACGATATAGTTGGGATGCGCGACAATCTCACGCGTGCCCGGGACATCGCCCACACGGTACAGGTAGGGGTGTTCAGAGAGCGGTAGAACAACAGACTCTAGACGGGCTTTGAGTCGCCGAGCGGCTTGTGGATCTTCCAGTGCAATATGGCGTAGGAGTTTAGCGAGGTCTTCACGGGCGGTTTGCCGCCAAATCACTGGCAGCATCAGGCACGTTTCCTGTGCTGGACCTCAATGTCATTAATCAACGCGTCCATTTCCGCCATGACTTCATCATGGGGAATGCCGGGACGCGGATCAGCAAGGCTGGCTTGAACTCGCTCACGAAACCAACGTTGATAGCTGTCGGCCTGCTCCTGCGTCTCAAACTCGCTGACAATCGGATCTAGGGGGGTGCTCATGGGCCGCTCCTCTGTGTGTTGGTATCAGTCTAACGCACTCCGACTGCCCTCGCGAAAAGCGGGTTTTGCCCACCCTCGCAAAATTCACGATAAGGCGAATAATCTTGAGTTTCGGTTTATATGCGTGATTTTTTCACGCAAACTGCCTGTAATTCAACTGCCCTCATTCCCCTTTGTGGTCTTTGAGAGTAGAATTACTCGTGTCTCTATGAAAGCTTTGGGTTTAGAGCTACCCCATTCTAACATATTTAGCCTCAACAACTAGATATTAACGGATGTAAACCTTGAGCTCTAATTGGGGATTTCTACTACCTATCGCCAACAAATAGCCTCAGGCTATAAGGAGCTTTTATGGATCCGCTTATCTTGCTTCTTTGTTTGATCGTGGTTCAAAGGATTTTGAAGTAAGGACAGTTGGGGTGGGGCTACCCACCTCAACTTTTCACTTGTGAGTTAAGGGGCTCTCTATGGGTGTTCGAAAAATCAGTGACTTGAAACCAGTATATAGCGGGAAGAATGTCGTTGAGTGGCAGTTATCTCCGCAGGGGCCTCGTTATCGCTATGAGCGTGATCGAGCTGCTGTTGGCCAAGAGCTAGATCCTGGTAGTGAGGAGTACACCTGGCATGCTTTGGAAAAAAACGATTTAGCGCATGCGAAACGACGTGTACTAGACCTCATCAACGAGGACTATCTGTAATGCCTCGGCCCAGGACGATTCAGGGGAAGGAAGCTTTGGTTTGGTTGGAGATTTTATTAGCTTACGCCTTTAGTAAGAAGTACCACCGTGAAGCTCTTCTGAGTTTGCTGGATATTGCTAGAGATTCAGTTTTTTATGACGAGATATTGGATTGGCAGCTAGCTTACAACCTGCTTCATTGGGCTGAAAAGTATGTTTCTCCTGATGATTGGCAGAGGCTCCAAGCACGTGTACGTAAGAGGAGAAATCAGGCTTAACGCATTTCATTTATGAGCTGTGATAAAATTAGAAGCTGATTTAGTTTTTAAGCCAGCCTACCCTGTCTGACAAAATCGCTGACGCTCTTTGTCGACAGGGCTGGTGAGGGGCGCTGCCCCTTCAATCCCCGAACCCCAACCCCCGGAGGCATGGCCATGCCTGACCAACCTAGCCGCCGCCAGCTTTCCCAGCGGGTAACGCTGCGACTGCCCGACGACACCGCCGCACATTGGCGGCAGGCTGCCAAGGCGGCTGACAAGTCGTTGAGCGATTGGCTACGCCAACGTGTTGACGGTGCCGAGGCCGTGCAAACGGGGCTACGCCGACAGCCTCGACGGTTGCGAATACTGACCGCTGACCCCGCGCTCTTACGGCAACTGGCCGCCATCGGCAGCAACATTAACCAGATGGCTCGCGTGCTGAACAGTGTCGGTCTGTCGCCTGCTGACCA